>Ga0256826_1000492_pt1 | contig 23891 bp, 22 predicted proteins | sample CV79metaG_FD_185975 | JGI IMG/M metagenome (GOLD analysis project Ga0256826, IMG submission 185975) | Hydrothermal vent microbial communities from East Pacific Rise, Pacific Ocean - CV79 | ecosystem: Environmental > Aquatic > Marine > Hydrothermal vents | place: Pacific Ocean: East Pacific Rise...
AGCGTCTCATCTTCGTAGCAAAATTAGTGTCATTATCTGCTATACTAAAAATAATATCTTTTCCTTGGAAAATCTTATAGTAGGGGGTTGTAAAGAGTGAAAGTCTAAAAAGTTCTAAATCATCTTCGATTATGAGGTACTCCTTTGCACCTATTATAGTATCAATATCTTGGAGGTGTCTACCTAAGCCTAAGCCAATGAAGATAAATTTATCAATTTTTTTCATTTGCTGGTGTGGTGTAATAGTATTGAGATAATAACTCATAATAGGGTAAACACCCATTAATCCCATTCCCTTGTCATCATGGTTTTTATAGTTTTCAAAGTTCTTATACATTTGAAAACCTTCAAAGGAGTAACTGTTTTTGTCAAAGCTTACACGTTTTTTTAAAGAGGCTGTTACCTCTTTTGTATTTTTGTTATAGAGATAATTCCCGCTCTGTATCTCTGCAACATCAAAGTCATCATTGATATACTCTAGTGCATATTTTTCTTTGTATTGGTTACTCTCTATGGCTGTGCTAAGGAGAGAAACTTTTTTAGCAGTTTGTGAAAAGTTCTCTTCTAAAAAAAGTATGTTTTTTTCGTAGTTTTGTATGGCTTGTAGTTCAATATCTTGCATTTTATACCTTCTGTAATGAGTCTGTATAGTAATCAATAATTACTAAAATATTTGTTAAAAGAAGCTCATGTATTGTTATGAACTCTGGAGTGATAGACGCATCCTCAAAGCTCTTACAAATATAAGGAAAGATGTAGTGATAGTATGAGTCAAGTATTTGAGAGAGTGTAAAAGAGTGGAGTCTCTTCTTTGATGTTGTAGTAGTGATGAGAAGATTTATATACTCTTGAACAGATGCTATATTTTGATGTTGGAGCTCTTGTAACTGCTTTCTAAGCGAGTTTGCATCTGCTATTTGTTCGTCTATCTTCTCTCTTTCATTTTTGCTGCATTGTGTAGTGGAAGATTGCTGAAAACTTTTTTTAAGATGTGCGATATTTGGTATATCTTTTGAGGAGAGTGCTAAAGATAATGCCTCTGTTCGCATAGGGATACACCCCACTATCTTTGCTCCATGACTGAGGTTATAGACAGTTTGAGACTCTTTTTTAAGGGAGTGACTCATCTGGTTGATTGCAAAGAGGGAGGTATAAAAGTCTGCTGTTGTCTTGACCTCTTTGGTAAAGTTTCCTTCTACACTAAGGAGACTCTCTTTGTAGGAGTTTGTATCTGCATCTTGAGTAAGCTTTGCTTTATCTTGATGTGTACCTGCATGAGTAGCACCATCGGTAGCATTAAGGGCTAAGTCAACTCCTAATAGATAGAGTTCTTGCACTTGTAGCGAGAGTAAGAGCTGGTAGGCTGTAGATCCGACACAGGGTGCAAATGTTTTAAAGGAGTCATCTTTATAGGCTGTTGCTGTCTCAAAAAAGAAGAGATTCTCTTTTTTAAATAGTTTTATAATGCTACTTGGTGTTGCCGCTCCAAAAAGGAGTAGAGACTCTTTTAAAAAATCTAGATGCTTAACTCTCTCAAAGGAGATAAGGGATTGTTCAAAAGGATCCATATGCACAACAATATTTGGCACAACATTATGCTCTTGTAAAAAAGCTAAAGAAGAGGATACTGCCACGATGATACATTTGGCATGATTTTTTTTAAGCCACTCTATCTCAATCTCTAAAGAGGGTCCTGAAGCTAGAAGTAAAACAGGTGTAGTGCTAAAAGCAGACTCGGAGAGGGTAGGCTTGTTTTGTAAAAAGGAGTACCCTTTTGCTATAGAGGAGAGCGTCTGTGTAGACTGGAGTAGTCTATCTGTAAATAAAAATCGTAGATGTGGTTGCGAGGATACGGCTTGATAGAACTGCTCAATACTCGCCTCCTTATGATGTGGGAGATGAAAAAACTTTAGGTAGTGGTTATGGTAGTAAGCCTCTTCTAAAAAGGCTGATGCACTACTCATAAATGCATCATTTGATTCAAAAACACTAAAAATAAGTTTTGCATTTTTTGATAGCTCTTGATAGTTTGTACAAAAAAGAGATAATCGAAATAACTCTAAATCATCTTCAACAATAAAGTAGGTATTTGCTGATATTTCTTTGTCTATATCTGTTATATGTAGACCTAAACCAACACCAAAAAAAATAAACTTATAGAGTTTATTGAGCTTTTGATACTCTTTGTACTCAAACTCTTGTAGTATAGATGCTATATACTTTTTATACTCAAAAGGATTATGCTCTTTTTTTAAGAGCAAGCACTCTGCTTTACTGAAGCTTTGTCTTACAAAGGCTTCTATAGTAGAGTTGTCTGTTCTGTAGTTAATACTTTGTGTACTTAAGAGAGTATGGGCGAAACTCTCTTTGTGGTAGAGATAGTTTTGAGAGTTTTTCTCTTTTACATCAAAGCCATCGTTTTCATATACGAGTTCATATTTTTCTTGATAATAGTTGTTTTCTATAGCACTCTCTAAAGAGACAACCTTATCAAAAACAGTTTTATGATTTTTTTCAAGATAAGCGATATTATCTTGAAAATTTTTTGTGATTATTGCGTTTAAGTTAAGCAAAGAGAAAACCTTTTATTCTTCGATTATATGATTTACTATGTAGTCAAGATCTATATGCATTTTAGAGAGGACATCTTTGGCTACATCTGTATTGTCAAGTCCTATTAATTGCATAGATTGACTTACAAGGTCTTCTTTTGTTTCAACCCAAATCATGAGATTATTATCAACTTGGTACTTATCATAGTGACTTAAAAAACTTCTTGTTGAGATGGTTGGTGTTCCTAAAAAACAGGCCTCACTATTAATAGTACCACCACCTCCAATAAATAAATCAGCAAAAACCAATAGATGTTGGATTTCGACTTTCTCTTTTAATACTATACAGTGAGGAAAAGTTTTTTCAAGGTATTCACTTTCATACCTTGGAATAATAATAATATTTGCATTGGTTACATTTTGAATCTCATCAATGGCTTCGTAAAGAATAGGGTATTTTTTATCTACATAAGATGCCTTATATTCCTCTTCACGTATAAGGATAGTTCTTTTGTTATAGTCTATAGGATAATGTTTTAAGACTTTTTGCACATATGAAAAGTCGTATTGGAAATTTTGTAGCCAGATGAGTGGGTCGATAAAATCGTATTGATAAATTTGGCTCTCATCAAGTCCAAAGCGCTCTATGACTTCGTTAGGCACAACAAAAGGTTTAAACATTTTATTAGCAAGAGGGATAGTGAGTCTTGCTTGGGGTAGTGCTCTTGTAAAGTTAGTGGTGTAGTCAGATAGTGGAATGTCATAAAAATTGATAATAGGGATACCAAGACCAAATGCAACTCGTGAAGCATCAACGGAAGATAAACAGACAAGCTTGTGAATATGATGTTTACTTAAAAATTTCATAAACTGTATCTGTCTATCAATAGAGGCTTCGAGTTTGGACTGTAAACTACTGCCCCCAAAATTTCCTATGTTGGTGTACTCTAAATTATATAAGTCGAGCAGTTCAATAGTCTCAGTGTAACCTTCTCCCCCTCTTGAGGTGATAAAGATTTCGATATTTTTTGCTTTTAATGCTTGTATAATTGGTTCAAAAAAGAGTACCGACTTTGGTGTTACTAAATCAAACCAGATCATTGAGTAGTTCTATGAGTTACATATTTTATCATATATTATTTTATCCTATATTTTATTATTTAAAGGTAGGTTTTTTTATACCATCGTGCAAAAATATAAAGATTCCAAATATGTTGTTTAAATTTACCATTTCTAGCTTCTTGAAAAAGGTAGTTAATAAACTCAGTATTCCATATGTCAAGTTCTCTATTTACGAGTAAGATAGTCTCTAAAATATCTTTATCATAGGCCTCGTAAAGCCACTCTATATAAGGAGAACTAAAACCTTTTTTCTGTCTATGTATAATTGATTGGGGGAGATATTTATTCGCAACTATCTTGAGTAGTTCTTTATTGGTATTTCCTTGTCTAATAGATGCCGGTAAGTTAATTACATAGTGGATTAAATCATGATCTAGAAAAGGTGCACGTAGCTCTAGTGAGTTTGCCATACTCATGCGGTCAAGCTTACTCATAAGTACCTCAGAAACCCATTGCTTATAGTCAATATATGAGACCCATTGGTCTGGTCGTAAGCTTTTGTTTTGATACTGCTTGAGTGTAGCGGGTGTAGTTGTTTGGGAGTAGAGTAGATTTTTTTGTGCTTGAGTAAATGTTTCTCCTGTTGAACCAAAAATTATTTGATTATTATAGAGGCGATTGTAGTACTCCCAATCTTTAGAAAGATTAAAATTATTATGGTGATACGCTAATAGAGTTTGTTTATCACTCTCATTTAGGTGTGTATTGAGCTCATAGAGTTTTAAGAGTTTGAAGTAGGGGTCGTACCCTAAGAAGCATTCGTCACTTCCTTCACCACTCAAGGCAACTTTAATACCCTCTTTATGAACCGCTTTAGAAAGTATATATGTTGGAATAGAAGCACTATCGCCCATCGGTTCGTCCAAGTGCTCAAGCATTACATCAATGGTCTCTAAGAAATCTATTTTATTCATAATGATTTCATGATGGTTGGAGTGAATGTGCTTTGAAACCTGTTTTGCATATGTTAATTCACAGTAGTGCTTATGTGAATCATAGCCAATACTAAAAGTATCTATTTTTTTCCCAGAAATCTTACTATAAAGAGCAGAGATAAGAGAAGAGTCTAAGCCACCAGAGAGAAAACTAGCGATAGGCTCATCGCTTACAAGTCTATAGTTCATAGAAGAGATGAGATGATCCTCTATGGTTGTTAGTGCCTCCTCTTGAGTCGTGGCTAGAAGTGTCTCATCCTGAGGTTTAATAAAGTCACTTAATTCATAGTAGGTAGTATAGTGGAAGTTATGCTTCTCTATAACAAAAGATTTTCCTGCTTCTAGTTTGAAAATACTTTGGTAAAATGTCTCTTTTCCTGTAGGTGAGAGGTAAGAGAGGTAAGCACTTAATGCTTTGTAGTTCATAGGAGGGGTTGTTTTGAGTAAGGCTAGGATAGCTTTGATTTCACTTGCATAGATAAACTGCTTGTTTTTATAGTAGTAGTAAAATGGTTTTTTCCCAAATCTGTCTCGAGCACAAAAAAAACGATCGCGTTCACTGTCATAAATACAAAATGCAAACATACCTTTGAGCAGGTGCACAAAATCTGTACCATATTTTTGATAGAGGCGAATAAGGACTTCTGTATCACTCTGTGTTATACAATGTAAATTATGTGCTACTTGTAACTCTTTAAAATTATAGATTTCACCATTAAAGGTGATTGTTATTGAGTCAAAAACCATAGGTTGATTTGCTTCTGTATCTAAATCAATAATCGCAAGACGGGTATGTCCAAAATAGTTGTTTTTAACTTCTGTAATACCTAAATGGTCAGGTCCTCTATGGTTTAATAAAGAAAGAGCATCTTTGAAAGATTTTAATGGTTTCTGATTTGTTCCTAGTATTCCACACATTGCTTATAGTAATCCTGCTTGTTTTCCCCATGGAAACTCTATTTTATGGGCACAAAGCATACCACAAGGTTGACACTCTCTGTTTTTAACCTTCTGTAAAACCTCTTTTGCCTGTTTATGCTCTAGTAACTTATCTAAGTCTCCATCAAATTCTTGAAGATTTCCCATATTTAACTGAGGTAGGAGATCATTACAAGGGAAAACATTACCATAAGGGTCTATAACTAGTGCCTGTTCACCCATAAAACAGTTAAATTCAGGGATACAGTTCTCATAGATAGATTTTGCCCACAACCAGTTAGCCTCTCGTCTAGGAATGAGCCAGTTAATCTGCTCTAGAAGTGTTTCGATTTCACGGAGATGCTCTTGTGTATAGTTATACTCAAGGTCTAAGTTTTTAAGAAGAGAAGCATTTCTAGCATAACCAAAAAAGTAACCAAGTTTATTTGTCGTAGCAAAGTCATATACCCATGGAATATCTTTATAATTTTCTTTATAGATAATCATCGTTGTTCTGAGTTGAATGTTGAGTGGTTTAAGTAGGGCAATACTCTCCATAACTTTCTCAAAGCCATCCTTTACTAAACGCACCTTAGAGTAATTTTCTCTATTTCCATCAAGGGATACATCAATTCTAAAGTTTTGTGGTTTGACATACTTTAGGCACTCTTGTGTGACCTCGAGATGCTTTTTAGGATACCAACCACTTATATTTGTATGGATGATAGCATCGGGAAAGTGTGCTGCGATTAACCGTACTACTGCAACATATTTGGAGGAGAGCTGCGACTCTCCAGCTGTTAGGTCAAAGTAGCTGACATTTTGTAGTGCTTTTGATTTGAGGCTCTTCTCAAATGCAGTAAGGTTTAACTCATATTTCGTAATAGTCGCCTTATCACTCTCCCAAATACTACAGTTAAGACACTCTCCTGGACAGTAGAGTGATACCATATAGTTTAAATCTTCAATCTTACTTACCATTGTGTAACCTTGCTTTTATAATATGACTCCATGGGTGTAACACTGCTACATTTGGAGGGAGTTTTTGCTGCATTGTTTTGAGAATTTCTAAATTTGAACTACATAAAATAACTAAATCATTATCTTCAAAACTAGCAATTTTATCGAGTTTAAAAAGTCTATCCTCGCTCTTGTTATCATCAAGAAAAAAGAGTTTTTTATCTTGTAAATCTTTGTGAAGATGTGCATAAGTCCATAAATAGAAGTTACCAATGCCGTAAAAGATGACTCTTGAGTAGTTTTTCAGTGCATCTTTTATAGTTTCACGTTGCTTTTTGAAGTTATTTATAAGTGCTTTTTCTTGAGTAGCAGATACAATATCTTTATGTGGTGCTGTTTTGGAGAAAGTCATGTAGAGATAAGAGGATTCATCATAGTTTATACAGCCATAATCACTAAAGAGCTGATTTAAGGTCTGTGGTGTAAAGTAGTTTACATGATCGGGTGTGAAATCTTCTATGGAGTTTTTCAGGGAGTTTACAATGTGTGGTACCTCTATAAATATAACTCCATTTGGTTTTAAAATATTTTCAAGCTGTGTTAAAAATGTTTTTGGATTTTTAATATGCTCTAAGGTATGGCGCAAAATCAGCAAATCAAACTTACTGTTAAAGAGTTTTTGATCATAAAATGCATTGATTGTTGGTACTTCTAGGTTGCTAAAGCTTGTAGGTTCACAGCCTAAAATATTTATGTATGGATATTTTTCTTTGAGTAGAAAAAGAAAATCTCCTCTATTTGAACCAATCTCTAACACATTAAAGCTGCACTCATTACGTATGTTACTACTTAAAAAATCAACTGCTTTAAGGTGTTGTTTATTACGGTTTGGGAAGGTGTAGTTGTCATTTATGTAGTATTTGGAGTAGAGTGCTTGAATATTGGTGTCATACTCTGGAGTATATGCGGAACTTTGGAAAATAAATGTACATGCCTCACAATAGCTTATACTCAGGTTTAAAAGAGACTCCTTCTGGAGTATTCCAAAGGGCATGTTCTCATTTGTATAGACAACAGAGGTATTCATTGACTGGCAGAGAGGACATTGCATCATAATATTTTTATCCATTGTTCAATAATATATTTTGTATCGAAATTTTTTAGCATTATATCTCTTTCTCGTTTATTTTGTTCAGGCATAGGGTTGGGAAGTAGGACTTTTGCTTTGTTGATGAAAGCTTGAGGGTTCATGTCTGTAATATTTTGACTCAGTTCCCTGGGCCCATAATCGCAGTCGTAAGATAAAAAAGGTGTTTGTAAAAATAGAGACTCTACAAGAACTGCTGGAAGCCCCTCATAGAGTGATGTTGCAAAGTAGTACTGCGCCTGTTTTATGTAGGGGTAGGGATTTTTCTGTTTTCCTAAGAAGTGTACAGACTCCTCTATGTTTAAACTCTTGCAATAATCTTGTAAGAGTGCTTTATTTGAACCATCACCTATGAAGACTAAATGCTCTACAAGTGCCATCTCTTTTAAAGTTTTGAAAATTTCAAGGAGTTCTTTTTGATTTTTTTGCTGATTGAAATGACCTACATTAATGATATAGTTTGCGGGGAGTGAATAACTTGGAGATATTTGAGCAGCTGTTTGAATCTTCTCAAAATCAAAGATATTATAGATACAGTGTGTATTTTTAATGCCATACTGCTCTTGGAGATTTTGTGCTAAATCTTTTGAAACAGTATGTACACTACTGACATATCTGTTGAGTAGATATGGCAAGAGTTTTTTATACATAAAATCTGGCAGCAGATGGATGAGTGTATCTTTATAGAGCCTATTCCAGTTGTTGCGTACTGAGGAGACTATCTTTATGTTAAGACCAAGAGAAGCGAAGATGGTAATGAGTGAAAAATAGTCATCAACTGCTAATATGGTGTGAATCTCTCTTTGTTGTAAAAACTTTCTCATTAAATAGACACGTCGAAAGAAACCTATAAAACCAAAGAAATAGGCGATATACCTTAATCTGTACTTATTTTTTAAAATGATATGAGGAATGGACATTGGCGAGATAATGTTTATTTTGCCATGATGCTCTAAACTAACATCATCTTTAAAGAGCAGAAATTCTCTTGAAAGTTCTGATGGTAAAGAGCACTCTAGTTGACTTATTCTATTATCTACACCACCTGCAAGTCTAGATAGAGAGTGAAAAACTATAAGGAGGTGCACCTATACCATTCCCGTGTGATTTCCCCATGGGAACTTGATTTTATGTGCGCAGAGAAGATCACAAGGTTGGCACTTTTTTGTTCTAATAGTATCAAGCACTCCTAATGCTTTTTCAGAGTAGAGTAGGGTGTCTAAATCGCCTTGAAAATCAGCAATGTTTCCCATTGTTAAAATATCATTAAGATGAGACTCTTGTGCACCACCACAAGGATATACATTTCCATAAGCATCAATAAGAATAGATTTTTTTCCCATATAACACTCAAATTCTGGGATTGTTTTTGTGTAGATAGATTTTGCCCATAACCAGTTTGAATAATGTTTTGTCTCCATAAAACCAATGTTTTTTAAAGATATCTCAATCTCTTGAATCTCTTGGTTTGTGTAGTACTGTACCTTACCAATATTATTAAAATTCTCACTTTCCACAAAAAATCCGATGTACCAATTGACATCCATCTTATGACAAAAATCTACAAATTTTTCTATTGATTTGTAGTTTTGCTTGTAAACAATCATTACAAATGTTGGTTTGAGTCCTAACATTTTTAGTTCTGTTGCTGTTTGCATCGCTTTGTTCCATCCATCTTTTGTAAGACGAACTTTTTCATAATCTTCTTGTATGCCATCAACAGATATATCTATACGAAAATTCTTTTTTCCAAAGAGTTCAATACCCTTAGTAGCAACTTCTAAATGGTGTTTAAGATGCCATCCACTTACATTCGAATGAATCATGCTCTCTGGATGGTATTTAGCAATTAACTCTAAAATAGGAATAAATTTTGGACTCAATTGAGACTCGCCTCCTGTAAGAGAGTAGTAAAAAGTATCTTTGAGTGATTTTGCTTGGAGTATCTTTTCATAAAAGCTAAGATCTATCTCTTCACTTATTTTAGGGTCATCTAAATACAAATTACAATTAAGACATTTTCCTGGACAAAATCTACTGATGGGAATACTTAGGTCTTCTATTTCATACATGTATACTCCAGTTTTTTAAGTTTAAAAAGGGCATCTTTCACAGAGTTCAAGATACTCTCCTTTTAGATGTGCATCTCTAAAGGCACTCATTTTTTCAGAGTTATAAATATCAAGAATATTCATCTCTTTTGTATTGCCAAAAATTAGAGGATTTGTAACCTTTTGACAGCAGCTAATGACATCCATATTTTTGTTCACATAGAGACTTGAAAATGTCCAGTTACAAAAGCCCTTGAGTTTTCTCGGATACCAGATAGTCAGTGAAAAGTTATACTCTTTTGTGTAAAAGTTAATAATGTGTGACCAGTTAATTTGGTGACTTTTATGGACATAGGGTGTAAATGAGTCGTATGACTCAGAGTTTGTTGCATAGTTATTTGAAACTGTTTGTATGTGCAGGTGGTCTATCTCTAATGCTTGACAAAGAGGGAGTATATGCTCTATTTCCCCTTGGTTTTGGGCATGTATACAAAAATTGATATTTACTTTGAGTGTTTTATAGCTATCACGATAGTCAATCGCAGTTTTAATGTTCTCTATAACAAGGTCTTTATTTATTCCCTTTCTAACAGTTTTGAGGAGTGTCTCATCAACTGCATCTAAGGAGAAAAAAAGTTCAGAGACATAGGGTAAAATATTTTTATCAAATTTTGATCCATTGTTGTATACTTCGACGAGATAGCCACGAGAGTGAGCGATTTTTGCCATCTCAATATAGTCACTATTTAAAAAAGGCTCGCCTAGACCTGAGAGTGTAATGTACTTGACTGTACTTGGGAGTTGATCTAACAGTAATATGAAGTTTTCTAAGCTTAAATCCTCTTTTGTGTCGGCTTGAATCTCATCAATAGGGCACATATGACAGCTAAAGTTACAGCGTTGTGTTGGTTCTATTTGCACACGTGTTAGTGCGTTGGAGTGAAAAGATAAAAACTTTTTTCTCTCTTTTTCAAATAGTACATTCTCTTGTAGTGAAAGGTGCCATTTTTGATAATTATCATGCACATCTTTATAGTTATTCATTGTTTCTCACATATTAAAAGGTAGTTAGGGGAAAACTTTTTCATTTTTATTTGATCGAGTAGTAGCCCAAGTATATTGTTACATGTAAATAAGCCTAGTAAAAAAGGCAATAGCAGAGTATTTCTCAAGAGCTTTAAGTAGATATTTTTTGCAAAAACCTGCCATAAAAAAGCATTCAATATAGAGACAAGGGTGGTACCTGTATAGCCTAGGTAATGAAATCTTTTTACTTGAAATTTATGTTTTTTCATAATATGTTGTATCCCATACTCAGAGAATCTAAAATAATCATTTGGCTCCGCATGTATGTGGTATATAAAGGGTACTGAAATAATTAATTTTCCACCGCTCTTTAAAACACGTGCTATTTCTGATAGTACAGTATCAAAATCGTCAATATGCTCTAATACTTGATTTAAAATGACACTATCTGCATAGTTTGCCTCAAATGGTAGATCTTTTGCATCTGCATTGATTTCGTTCTCATTTTTTTTATAGCTTGTTGCACTATGCTCTTGCTTGTCAACACTTATGTACTGTGTTACATTTAAAAGTGATTTGTAGGGGGAATTCCCTGAACCAATATCTAAACAGACTCCAGATATATCATTTTGTGCTGCATTTTTCATCTCTTTTTTTAGGTAGTACCAGTTTAAAAAAGAGCTATTGCATAAAAATACATTAGGTGCATAAATATCTCCTGTAATACGGGGAACAACTTTATAAGAGATATAATCTGTAAGTTTTTGTATCATTATAAATCTATCTTTTTATAGTCTAAAAAACTACTCAATAGCGTGAGAAGTTTTGGATCTTCAATCTCTTTCCAAGAGGATGAAAAGTTGTTTTTCCTATGCTGTGCAAAGAGCATTTTATCTTTTTTAAAGAGTTCATAGTTTTGGGCTATCTGATTATCAAAGAAGGGATAGTAGATACCATTAGAGAGGTTTTTAAAAGTGTTAAACCAGTATACATCATTAAAATGAAGTTCTTCAAATGCATCTCTATCTAAAAAATAACGAAAGCAAGCAGAGATGTAAGCTTTGACATTCTCTATCATAAGTGACTCTTTGTAGTGTTGTGGATATTTCTTATGAAGATTTGTATAGAGTGTGTAGCCATGAAACATAAAATCTTGATCGATGAGATGATTCTCTTGGAAGATGTTGATAGTGTAGACACCAACAGGAGAAGCGAGTATAGCACATCTTGAGTCTATAGAGAGTTCAAAGAGTTGATCAAAATCTGAGTTATATAAGGACTTGGTAAAGCCATCAAGTTTGAGCATTTTTTTTCTATCAAAAAGAACAGAAAACCAAGAGAATTTATCGTATCCCCATTGATGTAGCTGCATAAACTCGACCCCTGTACCAAAAAAATCCTCATCTCTGGTGTTACATTTGATTTGCATCGAAGTGGTATCTGCTATGTAGTATCCAGCAGCAATCCAAGATAGTTTCTCTGCTTGAATATATGTAACAGCAGTCGTGAGATAGTCATAATCAAGTATATAGTCATCATCGGAGACTATAATCGTGTACTCACCCTTACAGTAGTGTGCAAGGGCATGGTTATAGTTACCATAAATGCCATAATTCTCGGGATTCTTAAAATAGAAGACATTTTCATATGCTGTAACAAAGTGACTGACAAGCTCTTGCGTGTTATCAGTTGAGCAGTTATCTGCAATGATAATATTAAAATTACTATATTTTTGTTTTAAGAGAGTGTTAATACAATTTTGTAGTAAAAATCCTCTATTAAAGGTAGGTACTAATATGTCTACTATAGGATTATTTTGCATATCTCTCCGCTATAAATTGTTCTATGATTTTTACCATATATAAAATTTTTGTTTCACCCATTTCTGGGTAGACTCCAACCCAAAAGCTATTATTCATTACACTATCTGTATTTGTTAGTTCTCCTATTACTCTGTACTCTTTGTTTAGAGTTAAGGAGTCAAAAAGAGGATGTTTTAGAATATTTCCTGCAAATAAGTTTCTTGTTTGAATAGAGTGCTCTTCTAAATAATTTGCTATTTCATTACGTGTAAATGAAAGATTCTCTTTTAGTGTTAGTAAAAAACCAAACCAACTTGGTTGACTAGAGGCTGTTGCCGTTTGAAAAGAGAAAATATGTTTATACTTGTTTAAATTATTATACAGTATTTTATAGTTCTGTACCCTTTTTTTTGTAAAGGAATCTAATTTTTTTATCTGTGCAACTCCAATTGCAGCTTGCATCTCTGTTGCTTTTAGGTTAAATCCAAAATGACTATAAATATATTTATGATCATACCCTGTTGGTAAATTGCCATACTGTTGAGAAAATCTCTGTTGGCAGGTGTTATCAACCCCACTTGCACACCAACAGTCTCTACCCCAGTCTCGTAAACTAAGCATAATTTTTTTTAGTAGAGGATTATTCGTATAGACTGCACCTCCCTCTCCCATTGTCATATGATGTGGTGGGTAGAAACTACTTGTCCCTATATCTCCCCATGTTCCAGTGAGCTTACCCTCATAGAGCGATCCTAAGGCATCACAGTTGTCTTCTATAAGCCAAAGATTATGTTTGTGACAAAACTCTTTTATGGCTCTAATGTCAAAAGGATTCCCTAATGTGTGTGCTATCATAATCGCTTTTGTTTTACTACTTAAAGCCCTCTCTAGTTGTGTAGTGTCGAGGTTAATACCAGAGAGCTCAATGTCAACAAAAACAGGAACTGCTCCATACTGAATAATAGGAGATAGTGTGGTAGGAAAACATGCTGCAACGGTTATGACTTCATCGCCTCTGTTTATCTGTCTCTCATTGAGTAAAGGAGATGTTAATGTAAAAAAAGCGAGTAAGTTAGCCGAACTACCACTGTTGACTAAAAAACTCCATCGAACTCCTAAGTATTTTGCAAATTCAGATTCAAATTTTTTTGAGTACTTCCCATGTGTTAGCCAAAAATCTAAAGAGCTGTCTACAAGGTTAATTAACTCTTCTGTATCAAATACACGACTCGCATAGTTGACTTTTGTCTGCCCCTCTATAAAGCTTTCACTCTCTTTGTGTACTAGGTTATAGTACTCTTTTGTTTTTTCAAATATTTCTTGTTTTAGTTTTTCTTTTTCTGTCATGAGAGTTTTATCCATTTTTGTATACTTTCTTCTAAGCTATATTGTTGTCGCCAGTTTGGGACAGCTTCTCCTTGGTCGTAGGGTGTGAAAATCTCTTTCTCTCTATACTCTCTTGCACCCCATTGAATATGTAGTTTGCGTTGGGTGATTTTTTCAAAGAGTGTAGATAAGGCTTTTAATGAGAGCTTTTGAGTGTTTGAGACAACAAAAACCCTGTTTTGACACACTTTGGATGTATTTGTGTTGAGGTACTCTATGAGTGTAATATATGCACTGACAACATCCTCAATATAGCTAATATCGATAATCTGTGCCCCTTTGGACATCTTCAGTAGGCTTGGTTCTTTTTCATTGATATTTTTCATCCAGAGATTGAAAATTTTGTCTCTAGTATCGTGAGGACCAAATGTGTCGTTGAGTTTGAGTGTGACATATTTTAAAGAGCTTGTATGTGTATAAGATTTTGCAATCAGCTGTAGTGCCTCTTTTGTTGCTGCATAAAGGTTCAGAGGATTATGCTCTTTGTTTTGATAGTTTTGCCAAAATGTACCAGTGTCAATAAACCAAGATACATCTGTTTGTGTCGCAGCTTCGAGAAGTTGTGTTCCAAAGAGAATATTTGAGTTTATAAGTGTTTCAATATCTGTGCTTTTGTGCTCTACTAAAAAGAGAGATGCAAGATGAATAATACCTTGAAATTTTTCATCTTTACAGTAGTTAAGGAGAGAGATACTCTCTCCATTATGCTCAAAGATTGTAACTGCAGGATTTATATCGGTGAGAGAACTTGAGGCTCTAACAACTATATGTAGTGTATGCCCCTCTTGCAAGAGTACTTCAAGAAGATGTCTTCCTATAAATCCACTTCCTCCTGTCATAAGAATCTTCATCTTGCAGTGTACTCAAACGGTGAGTTAAATAATTTAAAATCGGGGAGTTCTTTATCTCGTTCAGAGAGTATAGGCATTTCTATCTTCCAGTCAAATCCAAAAGAGTTATAGGCTATACCCATGTCCGAGCTTTCGTTATAGACAGAGTCCTGGAGGTAGCTGACATTTGTCTCATCTTGCAGCGATTTAAATCCATGGGCTAAACCAGGAGGGATGTGCAAGAGTTTTTTGTTTTCAGCCGATAACTCGATAGAAAAATATTTTCCATAGCTCGGAGAGTCTTTGCGTATATCTAGGACAACATCTAAAATAGCACCATGAGGCACATACACTAATTTTGTATGTTCATGGGGAGGGGCTTGGAAGTGCATACCTCTTATAACCCCCTTTTTAGAGAGAGTATAGTAGCTCTCTTTAATCGTAAAAGCATCAATGTCTAGGGAGAAGAAATCATGTGTGTATATTTTAAGAAAACTCCCTCTGTTATCGGTAAAATCTTTAGGCTCAATGATATATAAACCATCAATATCTGTTCTATTTAACTTCACATCTTGTCCAAATAAGTTTTTTCTTTTTCGCATCTTCGATATATGATTGTAAATCTTTCAGTGTTTCTATATTACTGTTTTCGTAAAAGGACTTATACCACAAGATAGTTTTTTCTATAGAGAGTTTTGTACTCCAATTGTTTTGCCACTGTAGTTGTTTATATGCCTTGGAAGAGTCTAATTGAAGTAGCTTTGTTTCATGCAGTTGCGATTGGGTGTTTACTTGCTCATACTGCAGTAAACTCCAAATAGTTTGTGCTTCTTGGAGAAGCTCTAAGACCGTACAACTTTTTTCATTTAAAGGTCCAAAATTCCAAGCTTCAGCAAACTCTTTTTTCTCTTCTAAAAGTTTTTGGCCTATAAGTAGATAAGCACTTAAAGGTTCTAGTACATGTTGCCATGGTCGAATAGAGTTTGGGTTTTTAATCTTGATTTTTGTTTGTGCATTAGTTGCCTTCATCATATCGCTAAGGAGTCTATCTTCTGCCCAGTCACCACCACCAATAACATTGCCTGCCCTACAATTTGCCAATAAAATAGTATGCTCTTTTTTATAGGAATGAAGATTAAAGTAGGAGTTTCGGTAACTTGATGTGAGTAGTTCTACGCAAGATTTTGATGCACTGTATGGATCATATCCACCTAACTCATCCTCTTCTAGATAGCCAGACAAAGACTCTTTGTTTTTATATACTTTATCACTTGTAATATTTACAATAGCTTTTACTGAGGGAGATTGTCTACATATTTCTAATAGATGTAATGTCCCCATTACATTCGTTTGATATGTTTGGATGGGATCTATATAGGACTTTGTCACAAGTGCTTGTGCCGCTAAATGAAAAACTATATCGGGTTGATAAGTGTCAAAAATATTTTTTAATTTATCTGTATCATTTATATCTCCAAAAATAGAAACCATCTCAATATTTAAAAGAGCATAGTGGTTCGGAGTTTGTAGGTAATCAAGAGAGTAGCCTATGACATTGGCACCCATCTGTGTAAGCCATAGAGATAACCATGATCCTTTAAAGCCGGTATGTCCAGTAACAAGGATACTCTTGCCTTTGTAGATTGAAGAAAACAGTTTAGTCATTCCATATTTTCCATTTGGCTTGATGCTTTGACCACATATCATTAAGGGCAATTTTGTCTCTGAGAGTATCCATACATTTCCAGAAACCATAGTGCTTGTAGGCTCCAAGTTTATTCTCTTTTGCCAGTAATTGTAAAGGTTCCTGCTCTAAAATAGTACTATCATCGCCTAAGTAGTTAAATACATCAGGTTCACAGACCATAAAACCTGCATTTATCCATGTGTCATTCCCTTTTGGCTTCTCTATGAAGCTCTCTACGACACCATTATTAATATCAAGCATACCAAATCGTCCCTCTGGCTGTACTGCACTAAGGGTCATAATGGATTTTTGTGACTTATGGTGACTCACTAAATCTTGGATGTTAATATCTGAGAGCCCATCACCATAGGTTAAAAGAAAAGTTTTATTATCAAGAAATTTTTTTGCATATTGTAATCTCCCCCCTGTCATGGTATCTGTACCTGTATCTAGTAGGGTAACCTTCCATGGTTCGCTTGAGTTATTATGTGTGGTCATTGATCCTTTACCTAAGTCAAATGTAACATCACTTTGATGCAGAAAATAGTTTGAGAAATACTCTTTTATATAATAGCCTTTGTAACCAAGTAAAACTATAAACTCATTAAATCCATACGAGGAGTAATGTTTCATTATATGCCATAAAATAGGTTTCCCAGCAATTTCAACCATGGGTTTTGGCCGAATATCGGTTTCTTCACTGAGTCGAGTACCATAGCCACCAGCGAGAATAACTACCTTCATAGTAAACCATCTAATATATGAAAAAAGTTACTGCTTGTTGTCTCTGTGCTATAGTGGTCTTTGACATATTGTTGTGAAGATTGAGTCAGTTTTTGACGAAGTTTCTCAGAGTTCATTAGCTTTTCAAGGCTATTTTCATACTCTTGCACTGTTAAACAAATAGTTTGAATCTCCTCTTCGTTGTTATACTCTTTCGCGATTTTTAGTTGTTCATCTGTGTTTTGAAATTCATTGGCTAGCGTGACCATCGCACCACCTTTTGCAGAATATTCTAAGGCAGAGAGACCCTGTGGAAAAGGGAATGTATTGGGCCAAATATCAATAATACTACCGTAAAGATGCTGATCTACATGTCCTGGGAAAACAAACCTATGGAGGAGTTGCGCATATCCTAGTTCTGTGATGTTTTTTTCAACAGCTTCTGTATCACCACTCCCACAGGCTAAATAGATAGCCTGTGGATGTTTTTCCATACAGCTACAAATAGTTTGAAGATATGTCAGAGAGTTTAATTTATTCATTCTCCCTATTGTACCAAGGATTAAGTTGTGCTTTGGCAACTGATTTATCACACTTTGGCGTAGGGAGTTGTCTATAGTGGGAGACAAAAACTCTTCTATATCTAGCGGGTCACCAATCTCATGGTATAAAAACCCACTAATCTCTCTTGTTCCAACATAAGAGGAGGAGTGCTTTATTTTATAGTCAATGCCCTCAATATCATAGTGATAGTTTCCATGACTCCAGTAGACTTGTAGAGGTGCAGTTCTGCTTGTAAATAAAAAGTTATACTCCGGACGAGTATTGAGTCCAATGAGAACATCAATCTCATCGTTGATAACTCTTTGACGTACCTGGAGTGCCTTTTTCACACTTGGATAAAAAAGGTAATAGTAGTCATTTGCATACTCTTGGTGTAGATCAACATACTTAAATCCAAGTTGTTTGACTTTTTCGATTTGCTCAGGATGTGAACCACCATTGTCCATAAAGTTAAGATTGTAAACTGTAAACTCATATTTTTTATCTGGATATTCTTGTAGTGCTTTAAGTAGAGAGTAGAACACATCGTTTACTGAGTGGTTATCGAGGAGTCTATCCTGTAAAAATGCTATCTTAATAGGAGAAGTGCTTTTGATTTTTCTGCTATTTTTTTTTATGTTGTATTTTGGAATGAGCTGCTTTTTTATGAAAGACTCTAGTGGTCTTTCTACAGTGTCATTAAAAAACAAAAACTCACCTTGTGTGTCCGCTACTGAACCCCAAGATGAGAGTAGTGGTGTATATAAATAAAATAAAAGCTCTTCATTTTTAGATGCTATTGCTTGTTCAAAAAGTTTGAAGAGGATAGCAAACTTCTTTCTTGATACTGCTTTATTTATTGTGTAGTTAATCATTATCATATAGTGTATTTTAAAAACAGCATGCTTCTGTTGTGTTATGTTTTGCTGCCAAAACTTTTTTGTAAAGAGTGCATCTCCGAGTTTTGTTAGGAAAATTTCAAGTTGCTCATTTGGATAGAGAATTGTAATTAGCAAAAAATCAGTAGACATAGCTTCGACATTTTCAAAAGCTGCTAACTCTTTGAAGTATCGCTCTATACAGGGCGTAAATTCTTTATTGGAAGTATTAAAAATATTTAAAGCATAGCGCATATGAAGCGCAAACATACTGTCTTGTATTTTATAGAGATTTGTATCTATCTGCATATTGAGGGAGATACTGTTTTTTACTACATAAACAGCTACTTCAAGTATTTTTTTAATAAGTGCAGATGGAATCTCCGTTACCAGAAAATGATTAACATAGATATGTGTGAGCATAGCCTCAATAATAGTTGTAATATTTTGAGAAGTAATATCCTGCATTAAAAGGAGATTTAGTTTCTCTAGTGCTTGTGTTTTTATACTATCAATAGTATGAATTATGTTATTAGTGATTTGTTCTTGAATATTTTGAGAGATATCTAAGCCATCAAAGTTTAACTCATTTGGATAAGGAACACCTGAGTGAAGAAAGAACTCACTAAACTCTTCAATAGGCACATTTATACAGTATTTTGGAGTAGAATCTATTTTTTCGCCATCATAAAAATAGATATTTTTAGCATTTTTATCTTGCTTGGCTGCCTCTCTTGCTATTGTTGCATTAAAAAAATAGGTATATTTTTTCTGCTTCACTTATAAACCTTTATCTTCAATATATTTCCATTGCAAGGAAGTAGCAAAGGGTATTCCATATTGTGATTTTTTCCCTAAAATATCTCCTAGATACTTAGGATGAATGCCATATCCTGGACGAATACTTCGTATATTCTCTCTTGTAAAAAGTTCCCCTTTTTTTATCTCTTGTGTTACATAAAGACTTCGTGAGAATACTCTTGATTTTTTCTTTTTTTCTGTCATAGCATAATCAACACAGCCTAGGAGTTTTTCTGTCTCTCGTATTGCTACTACCATAGAAGCAAAATCTTCTTTATCCATAGAAAACTCTGCATCAGGCCCACTAATGGACTTATCTAAAATAAAATGTTTTTCTATTACTTTTGCTCCAAGTGTTACAGCAGCAATTGGAGCAGTTACACCAAGTGTATGATCTGAAAAACCACTGAGTACACCAAAGGTTTCTGCTAAATTTGGTATAGTCATTAAGTTGGCATCCTCTAGAGGTGCAGGATAGGCTGAGGTACACTTTAGCAATACTATGTTTTCATTACCAACTTCACGACAAATTCTAACTGCATCTTGAATCTCATCTATAGTTGCAATTCCTGTAGAGATAATCATAGGCTTCATTTTTGAAGCAGTATATCGTATAAGTTCATAGTCTGTTATCTCAAATGAAGCTATTTTATAGGCACTAGGATTAAATTGTTCTAAAAGATCTACTGCACTCGTATCAAAAGGAGAGGAAAAGATATCTATACCTATCTCTCTAGCATAAGCAAAAAGTTCTTTATGCCACTTCCAAGGGGTAGATGCCCATTGATAGAGTTCATAGAGACTTTGTTCGTCCCACAACGTTCCACCTTTGACAATGAAATCATCCTTTTTAGAGTTCAGAGTCATTGTGTCCGCTGTATATGTTTGAAGTTTTATAGCATTTGCTCCTATCTCTTTAGCAGCCTTTATTGTATTTAGTGCATTCTCTAGCACACCATTGTGGTTTGCACTCAGCTCTGCAATAATATAAGTACCATCATTCTCTAAATTAAAATTACCTATTTTCATGTTGTAACTCCATATGCAGTATATCGTGTTTCTCTTCTATAACTTTAAAATTAAATTTTTTGTATAAATGAACTGCTGCTGTATTATGGCTCAATACCTCAAGTTTTATACGCTCTATTTTTAAAGTATCAAAAGCATAGCCAATCGCAGTCTGTAGTAAGTGTTGGCCATCACCTTTTTGTCGCTCTAGTGGATGTGCATAGAGTCCAAGATAGAGAGATTTATCTAGCATATCAATTTTGTTATAATAGATAACTCCTATATTTTGATTCTCTTTTTGAACAAGAAAATATTTATTGTAAAGGTCATTTTTTAAGGACTCAATAAAATTAAAATGTGATTCTATAGAGATAATTTCAGAGTTATACATCCACTCTCTTACATTGGGATGATTTCTCCACTCTAAGACCATGAGCTGCTCAGTTTGTGTTAATTCACTTAAGGGGTTAATGCTATATCCGTTTATTATCACTTAATACACCTAATAGATTGAAAAGCTTCTACATACTCTTTCCCGACTCGCATGCCTTGATACTTAGCATTAAGTCTGATGCCTTCTAAGCTTCGTGGATGTGGATACTCACATAGCTCGGAGGTGTATTTTCTCATAGCATCGATTTTAGCATCTAAACTATGACTAATGTCATAAAAGGTGTCAGGTGAAAAGGAGAGGGGATAATTCCACTCAGTAGAGGATAAGATTTCAAAGCTGTAGATCTCTTTTACAAACTCATTTTCCATGGGTCTTGTAGCTGTTATAACTGCTTTGTAGGTGATTTGATGGTCAATGTTTAAATCGTTTTCATAATGTGTAAATACTATATCAGGTTGGACATCCTCTTTTACTTTAGATATAACTTTGACTATATCTAGTAAATCAACACTGTCAAATCTATTATCAGGAAAACTTTCAATAAAAACTTTTTTAATACCAATAGTAGCATTTGCAGCATAAATTTCTTTGTGTAAAAGTTCAATTTCCTCCTCTCTTTGTAGAATATTACGCTCTTCGTCCCTGCTTGTTTTACCCTCACCTAAAATAAGTGTATAAGCTTCATATCCCTCTTTTATGAGTCTTGCTACTGTTGCAAAACAACCAAGGACTTCATCATCCGGATGGGCTGCAATAATCAATATTTTTTTATTCATTCTCTTTTACCTCAAATCTTCCAGTTAAACGATTATTTTTTTTGTGTACTTCACTCAACTCTATTTTAAAGTTTTCCAATTGAAAGAATGCTTTAGGGTATCCCTCTGCATCTAGCATTCTAATAAAATCATATATTTTATAGAGCTGCTTTGCTTGAAGTGTTTTTATGTCACTCTCTCTAGGCTCTCGTCGTTTGAAAGTAGTTATATCCCCTTGTTGAGGTCTTGCTGTAGGAATAGTGCTTAAAAACTGAGGAATCATCTCCTCAAAAATAATTTTAGAAATTTTCATAAAGTTCTCTTCTGCACTTCCTATAGAAATATCTAAATCTTTTTGTAGATAAATGTCACCAGTATCTAATCCTTTTTCAATTTTAAGGGCAGAAATTTTCGTGCTATAGTGCTCCTGCATGATTAAGTTTTGAAAAGGACTTCCGCCTCTTCCATAAGGTAAATCTGTCATGTGAAAGCCTATACACTCATAATTTTGATGGATTTCACTTGGAATTATCCATGACCAGTGAGGAAAAAATATATATTTTGGCATGAGCTTATTTAGGGATTCTTTGGTAAGCTCATTTGGATTTGTGAGTAGTACAAAGTTATACTTATTAGAAAAAGTCTTTTTTAAGAGAAAGTAATTTTCTATATTCCACTCTCCAATAGTGGCAATTATAATTGTTGTCATTTTAGACTCCTTTATCCTCATTTTTAAGTAGGTTTTCTATCTGTAGTTTGAGCTTTTTTGCATGAAATTTTGCAAGAGTATTGTAGCCCTTCTTTTTTAAATAACTGTACACTTCTTGTTGGTTTTTCGCCGTTTTAATAGCTATAAATGGTAAGCTTAAATAATATACTTCATTGACCGTCACACTTGGTGTGACGATTGAAAAATTACTTTTTACCATAAGTTTCGCAATTTTATTTGAGTCTATATGGAGATGTATCCATTTTTTATCTTTACAATAATTTTGTAATTTTTGTAATTTTTGATTTGATGAAGTTGTGACGAGGTGCACATTTAGTTGAGGAATTTTTTTTAAGACCTTGAGTACTTTTATATTGAGTTGTTCTGTGTCCGAACCTCCCATAGCGAGAAAAATAGTTCTTTTATGAGGAGGCCTTGTATACTTTTTCTTTTTTTCTTTATGAAATTCATCACGTAAAAGGGTATATTTACTACCACACCTGAGTTCACATTTGTGAGGCACTAAAGATTTGTACCGTGTTGTGTTCGCCCCTAAGTTATGGTTTAATAAAACATCACAATAGTGTTTCTCATAGGTGTCATCAAAGCTAAGTATCTTTACTCCGGTTCTGAGCTTAATATACTTCTCTTTTTTATAGTCTATTTTATAGTGGTCTATGACTAATAGATCTATACATAGCTTTCGTAGTAAGCTTACTAAACCTTTTTTTGCATTTGAAGGCAATACTTTTAGGCTGTATCCAGCTTCTAATATTTTATGGTTTATATTCCCTTTGAGTTCTCGTGTAGCAAAAATAACTTTATAACCTTTTTTTACATACTGCTGTGCAAAAACAAGGTCTCGCATTATATGTCCTGTTCCTATTTTAAAAGAAGAGTCCGCGCGAAAAAGGACTTTTTTCATCTAAGTCCTCTCTTTTGAAGTAGTTCATACATAAGCTCAGCCATCTTCCAATCATCTAAGGTGTCTATATCTTGGACAAGGTACCTTGGTAGCAATATAGGGATACTCTCTTGGCTAAAAAGTATGTCAGGTAGATTCTGGGTAACTTTTTCCCAGTAGAACTGTCCTGCATCTTGATAGGCCTCTTCTAAATCTTGAGAACGTGTTCTGAAATGTTCTGGATGAAACATCTCACATCGACCTTCAGGAGTGATTTTAAATGTTCTTTGAATAGGAAAAGGCATAACTGTTGCACTAAATGCAACAACTGCATCAGAAGCCTGAAGCCTTTTATATGCCTTGTGGAGATATGCTACTTGTAAGAAAGGAGCTGTAGCATAGAGTGTGCAGACATACTCAAAGTTCTCCCCTACGGTCTGTAGTTCTTTTAATAAATCTTGAACAACATCGCCTGTTGTACTAAAGTCATCACTGAGTGCTTTTGAGCGCATAAAAGGTACTTCAGCTCCATAGCTTTTTGCAATATTTGCAATCTCTACATTATCGGTAGAAACTATAATCCTATCAAAAAGCTTTGATTTTTTTGCAACTTCAATAGTGTAGGCAATCAGTGGTTTACCAAAAAAATCTTTTATATTTTTTCGAGGTATTCGTTTACTACCACCTCGTGCTGGAATGATGGCGATGCACTTATTCATGATTGTTCTCCAGTTGCAAGGGTAATTTGTTTAGAATGGAT
>Ga0256826_1000493_pt1 | contig 23867 bp, 29 predicted proteins | sample CV79metaG_FD_185975 | JGI IMG/M metagenome (GOLD analysis project Ga0256826, IMG submission 185975) | Hydrothermal vent microbial communities from East Pacific Rise, Pacific Ocean - CV79 | ecosystem: Environmental > Aquatic > Marine > Hydrothermal vents | place: Pacific Ocean: East Pacific Rise...
ATAAAAACACTCACTAACTCACAACTTAAAGGTTCATACACGATAAATACGCAACCCTCCGTCTCTTATAGTTTTACATTTCCTCTTTAATAATTACAATTTTTAACTTTTTCTAACTTTTTTCTCATTTTTCTCATATATAATTTTCTTATGAGAAATACTGTTAGTTATGACACAAGCTGTCATGACTATACTGCATAATTCAAAATACAAAAACACAAAGGAAAAAAATGTCACAAATTAAAATAGTATCTGCAACTTGTATTACAGTTGGAAATATAAAAAAAGGGGATCTTTATTCAGATCTAGAGTCAAGTGTAAATGCAGCTATGGCTGAAGGTTGGGAAGTTGTTGGAAGTGCACCAGATAGAGAAGTATTAGGTAATGCAGGATTTATAGTTACATTATTAAGAAGACTACCATTTATCAATGTTATCATGAACTGGATTATGCCTATAAAAATTGAATCAGCAATTGGTGTAATACTTAAAAAAGATTAATATCTAAACAAATTCTCTTCAAACGCCATAACATTTAGTTATTGGCGTTTTAATTTCCCTTCATACTTCATCATAATTAATAAGGATTGAAATGACAGATAAAACAAAAAATATTATAGTAAATGGTGTGCATAATTCGCTATTATGGTACAGTGGTGCAGTGGTTTTCGGACTTCTTTTCGTTTTAGCAGATTATTTTCTTGATAGATCTGTTAATCAATGGTATGTAATATTTCCTATTTTGATGTCAGTATTTATATTTCTTTCATATACATCGGTAAGAAACATAAATAGAGGAATAAGATACAAAATCTCTGCTAAAGAAGCAGGAAAGCTGTTTGATAAAGAAAAAGTAATTAGTGGAATAACTACTTCTGGTGGAGTTCTCAATGATATAGTAATGGTTTTTAAAGTAGTAGTACTTACATTTAAACTCCCATTTTATGGTCTGTTATTACCAATTTACATGGTTGTTTATTTTAATAATAAGAGTTTAGTTCAGAAGGCATAAGTATAAAAGCCTTCTGATTAACACCTTCTAACTTTTTTCTCATTTTTCTAGCATATAATTTTAATACTCAAACAAGGAAGTCAATAGATGTCAAATGGTACACAAGAAGTCCTAAATCAAACAGCAAGTAATAAAGCAAAATTAGTCAAAAATATCACTGCACAAGTTGCTCAAAAAATTAAAGAGATATCTAAAAACAAAACAAAGACTAAATAGCCACTTCTCCTCCTTCTTTCACGAAAAATTCAAGTTCAATTTGTTATAATAATTATTAATTTAAAAATAAAAATAGTTCCAAATAAGGACAATTCAATAATGAATTTAAAAAATAAAATATTATCAGTTTTAGTTGCACTTACATGTGTAACAAATATTTCTGCAGATGAAAATACTCAAAAACAAGCTATTAAAACTAATGGTCAACTTGTTTATGGCGAAAAAACAGTTGATGTAGATAGTTTTGTAGAGATGTTTAGTGAAGGAAATCTTTATGGGCGTTTGAGAAATAATAATTTCTATTTTATATACAAAGAAGAAGATGGCTCACATCATACAAACTGGGCAAGTGCAGTTGGGGTAAGCGGTGTGTATAACTCAGCACGATTAAGTGGTTTTAGTTTTGATGTTGGTGTTTATGGCTCAATAGCAGAGTTTAGTGATGATATTCCATTTATTAAAGCGGGAAAAGATACATTTAGTCGTTTTAATTATGCAAATGATGATTCAAGATATATGGCAGTTATTGGACAAGCTAATCTTGACTATAAACTCTCTAAAACTGACTTGAGAGTCGGTCGTCAGTTAGTTGAAACTTTTTACACTAAAAGTAATGATACAAAAATGATACCAAATACTTTTGATGGTTTGGTCCTTACTACACAAGATATTCCACACACAACACTTAAAGCTGCCTATCTTTACAAGCAAAAGCTTCGTGATCATACTTCTTCGCATTCTGTTTTAATGGTAGGAGATTCAAGCTCTACTTCATCTTTATTTCCTCAATGGAGTGAAAATGATGATGCTGGAATGTTAAAAGGACTGACTTACTCAAAACTTGTAGAGGCAGGCAAACCAACAGATGCTCCTCTAATTGTTTTAGATGTAAAAAATAAATCTATAAAAAATTTACAAGCAGACTTTTCAGGATATATAGTACCAGAATTACTCTCTCAGGTTATGGGTGAATTAAACTATAAAATGGAGTTTGATGGTTTTTCTATCACTCCTGGAGTAAGGTACATTCAACAGTTTGATAATGGAGCTGGTGCAATAGCAGGAGCATCTTTAAATGTATTAGTCTTAGGTTCAACAGCATATAAAAATCCAAATTCTTTAGAAGCTAAAATGATAGCAGCGAGAGTAGTAGCTAAGATTGATGATTATAGAATCAACCTTGGATATACAAATATCTTAGATGAAGCTGACCTTGTAACACCATGGAGGGGTTTTCCAACAGCTGGTTATACTCGCTCTATGGGCATGTATAACTGGAAAGCAAATACTAAAAGCTATAGACTTGAGCTTGTTAAAGGTGCAAATAAAACTGGTGTTTATAAAAATGCTTTTATTCAGACATCCGTTCTATATATAGATGGGGATAGTAAAAAATCACCAGTTGCTGAGAGCATGTTTTACTACTTTGGAATAGTTAAAAACTTAGAGGCAGTTCCTGAGTTTCAGTATAGAGTTCGTTTAGGTTATCGTGATTATATAGGTGATTCCTCCATACTATCTAGCTATGTTGATTCTCGTTTAGAGTTTAACTATCTATTTTAACAGATACATGCCTTTTAAACTACTTGGATTGATTCTATTAACAAGTGTTTCTCTCTTTGGAGGAACAATCAACATCGCCTTAGCTGCAAATGTAAGCTATGCAAGTGATGAACTCATCAAAGAATTCAACAAAGAATTTCCTCAGACTAAAGTAAGAGTGACACTTGGTAGTAGTGGAAAACTTACAGCACAGATAAAACATGGTGCACCTTATCATCTTTTTATGTCCGCAAATATGAACTATCCCCAAGCACTTTATGACGAAAAAATTGCTATAACAAAACCTCTGATTTATGCTGATGGCACTTTGGCTTTTTTGACTACAAAGAGTGTGGATTTAGGTTTAGGAATGGAGCTTTTAAAAGCTGATGCAATTAAAAGAGTTGCAATAGCAAATCCTAAAACAGCTCCCTATGGCAAGGCTTCACTTGAAGCATTGATATCAAGTGGCGTTTATGAAGAGATAAAGGGTAAGCTCGTCTTTGCCGAGTCCGCATCTTCTGTTGTCTCTTATGCGGTTAGTGCTGCAGATATTGGAGTAGTTCCTAAGTCAACCCTTTATAGTACAAAGATGAAAAAGTACAAAAAAAATGTCAACTGGATTGAAGTTGACAGTTCTCTCTACACTCCCATTCACCAAGGAATTGTAATCCTAAAAAAAGGTGAAAACAGAGTAGATGTAATGAACTTTTATAAGTTTATTCTAAGTGAGAAAGCAAGAAAAATCTTTAGAGAGTTTGGGTACATAACACCATGAGTAAGATAATAGCCACAGTCGTAGAGATAGAGACTTATGAGAACATCACTTTAGTAAAGTTTGAAGTTAGTTCCCAGTTTTTAAGTATGATGAGTTTAGATATAAGTAGTGATATTAATGTCGGAACTAGGGTAAAACTACTTATAAACTCTTCGCATGTAGCCATCGCAAAAGAGTTCAGTGGTAAAGTGAGTTACTCAAACCAAATAGAGACAAAGATAAAAACTCTTAAAAATGGAAACTTACTAAGTCATGTAAGTCTGGCATTTGGAGAGAATACACTAGAATCCATAATCACGAAAAATTCTTCACTTAGAATGAACCTTAACGAGGGAGAGAGTGTAACTGCTTTTATAAAAGCGAGTGAAATTTCTATTGTTGAGGTTTTAAATGATTGAAATTCTTCAAACGCTAGATTATGAGCCTTTTATCCTCTCATTTAAGTTAGCATCTTTAACGACTCTTATTCTTTTTCTTATAAGTCTTCCTTTGAGTTGGTACCTCTCTCAAACTAGCTCAAAAGCTAAACCTTTTATAGAAGCATTAACTGCTCTTCCTATCGTTTTACCTCCTTCGGTTTTAGGTTTTTACATTCTTGTGGTATTTTCACAAAACTCTCCATTAGGTGCTTTTTTTGAAGATGTTTTTGGAGTACAACTCGTATTTACTTTTACTGGTTTAGTAGTTGCAAGTTGTTTTTACTCCCTACCTTTTATGGTCCAACCTCTCCAAGGTGGCTTTGAGTCTATAAATAAAAATATGCTTGAAGCTTCATACATAAGTGGAAAAAGTAAACTGGAGACTATCTTTAGAGTAGCTCTACCAAATATGAAACCAGCATTATTAACAGCACTCATAGTTACTTTTGCGCATACTGTTGGTGAGTTTGGTGTTGTTTTAATGGTTGGTGGAAGTATCCCTGGAGAGACAAAAGTAGCATCAGTTGCTATCTATGAAATGGTGGAAATTATGGACTACTCTATGGCTCATGTATATAGTGGGATTATGATTGTAATGAGTTTTAGTGTCCTTTTGAGCGTTTATACTTTTAACAAACACCACAATAAAAGATTTGGACTTTAATGATGATACAAATCAAAATAAATAAGCGACTTCATGGCTCTAATGCTGATATGACTTTAGATGTAGACCTAAGTATCAAAGAAGGAAGCTTTATAGCTTTAACAGGGCAGAGTGGTAGTGGAAAAACTACACTTCTTCGTATACTCGCAGGTTTAGAAGAAGCTGACGGTGTTATAAAAGTAGGTGAAGATATTTGGCAAGAAGAGAGTTTAAAAATACCTACTCAAAAACGCCATATTGGATTTGTTTTTCAAGACTATGCTCTTTTTGAAAACATGAGTGTACTGCAAAACTTACTCTTTGTTAGTAAAGATAGAGACCTGGCGTTTAAGCTACTGGAGATGACAGAACTAACACAACTTGAAAGTAGAATGCCAAACACTCTAAGTGGTGGACAAAAACAGAGAGTAAGTCTCTGTAGAGCTATGATGAGCAGACCAAAACTTTTACTTATGGATGAGCCTCTATCTGCACTTGATGTTGAGATGAGAAATAGACTCCAACGAGAGATATTAGCACTACATAAAGAGTTTAACACTACTACTATTTTAGTGAGTCATGATCCTAGTGAGATTTATAAACTTGCAGATAGAGTTGTTGTTTTAAGTCAGGGTAAGATTGTTAAAGATGGTAGAGTTAAAGAGATACTTCGTCAAACAGAGGGTTCACAAAAGTTCTCATTTAGAGGAGAACTTCTTGATATTATTAAAGCAGATGTCGTATTTATCGCAGTTGTATCAATAGGACAGCAGATAGTAGAAGTTGTTTTAGATGAAGAAGAGATGAAAAGTTTTAAGATAGGGGATGAGGTCCAAGTTAGTACAAAAGCCTTTGCACCAACTCTCTCTAAAGTTTAGTTTATCTCATTTTTTATGATTTTTGCTAACTCACTACACTCTTTTATTTTCTGAGTGTATGAAAGTTTTTCTTTAAGTAGTATATCTATAAAAGCACTTCCAACTATCACACCATCAGCTCCAAGAACTTTATCTTTAGCTGTTTTAGCATTTACTCCAAAACCTACATAGACTGGCGTTTGAGTGTGCTCTTTTATAGAAGATAAAAAGGGTTGAAGATTTTCAGCTTTTCCAGAACCTGTTATTCCAGTGTAAGCTACCATATAGATAAATTTCTGAGCATTAGTTACTACTTCTTTTATTCTCTCCTCACCATCAGTTGGTGCTACAAAAGAGATATTAGCCAAAGAGTTCGATTGGAATAAATCTTTGTAGAGTAGTGCTTCTTCATGTGGTAAATCTGGAATAATAAGTCCGTTTACTCCTATCTCTTTTGCAAGAGGAAGTAACTTCTTCATATCTTGTTGATAAAAACTATTAAAATAACCCATCCATAAAGTATCTACTTTGGGTGCTACAGCTTTTGAGATTTCAATCAAGTCAGTAAATTTAAAGCCAAGTTCTAATGCTTTGTGGTTTGCTTTTTCTATAAGAGGACCATCCGCAACAGGATCAGAGAAAGGTACACCAAACTCTAAAGTATCAACACCATTTTCACCAAGTGCTAATGCTAAGTCTATGCTAAACGATTTTTCTGGATAGCCAGATGTAATATATGCTACTAGTTTTTTCAAGTTTTATTTTTCCATATCGGGGATTTTAAGTAGAGAGTATCTGATTTTGCTAAGCTCGTTATCTAGTTTGAGATCATCTTGCCAAGTGGCAAACATATCGCTAACATCGAGTAACCAGTTAGTAGTCTCTTCAGAGATAGGAGGATTTGCTTTTCTAAGGGATTCAAGTTCATCTTCTACAAATGATGCTAGTTTAGACATTGAAGCTAGTTTTAGATAGCCTGATGCTGATTTTATGTTATGAAAGACACGGAAGAGCTCGTTTACACTTCTCTCATAATGGCTGACTTTTGAGAGGTCAATAATCATCACTTCCATACTCTCAACCATCATTGAATAATGGTCAAGAAATTCATCAACAATTTCAAAATCAAAGTTAGCATCTAAATTGCTTCTTACGCCCATAAACAAATTCTCCTGTATTGTTAAAATTATAGCAATATTTAGTTAAAATACTTTCATATAATTAAAAAAGAGTTTTTAAATGCGTAAAAAATTGACAATTTCGAGTATAAAAAAGAGAAAAGGTGGGACTCCTTTAGTAATGATTACAGCCTATGATGCTCTCTTCTCGAAGCTTTTATCTCCAAGTGCAGATATGATTTTAGTGGGTGACTCTTTAAATATGAGTTTTGCAGGAAAATCTGACACAATTAGTGCAACATTAGAGCAGATGATTTATCATACTAATGCAGTATGTTCTGGAGCACCGGAAAGTTTTGTAGTAGCTGATATGCCTTTTGGGACATATATTAACAAAGATGTAGCCTTAGAAAACTCTATCAAGATGTTTCAAGAGACTGCGGCTGATTGTGTGAAGATAGAAGGTGGTGAAGATAAGGCGGTTATCGTTGAGTATCTAACTACAAATGGTATCGCAGTATGTGGTCACATAGGGCTTTTACCTCAGTCTGTTAGAAGTGAAGGTGGATACAAGATAAAGGGTAAAACAGAGGATGAAAAAACTCAACTCATTAAAGATGCAAAAGCGATAGAGAGTGCTGGAGCATTTTGTATGGTTATAGAAGGTGTTAAAGCTGATGTTGCAAAAGTTGTATCTGAGTCAGTAAGTATTCCCGTTATTGGGATAGGTGCTGGAAAAGATGTAGATGGGCAAGTACTTGTTTTCTCCGATATGCTAGGGCTTTTTGAAGAGTTCACTCCTAAGTTTGTGAAAAAATACATGGACGGAGCAAGTCTAGTAAAAGAAGCACTTGCAACTTATGCAGATGAAGTACAAAAAAGAGAATTCCCAACAGAGGAATATACATACTAATGGAAGATAGATTAGTAGAGATAGAAACTTTTAGTATGGAAGAGGAGAGTAGTGAAGTTACTCTTCGTCCAGATGCTTGGAGTGAATACATAGGTCAAGAGCAGATCAAAAAAAACCTTGGTGTATTCATCGAAGCCTCAAAAAAACGTGGTGAAGCACTTGACCATGTTCTCTTTTATGGACCTCCGGGTCTTGGTAAAACTACCCTTGCTCTTATCATAGCAAACGAGATGAATACAAACATCAAAGTCACAGCCGCTCCAATGATAGAAAAAAGTGGAGACTTAGCAGCCATTCTTACAAACTTAGAAGAGGGTGATATACTTTTTATTGATGAGATTCATCGTTTGAGTCCTGCTGTTGAAGAGATACTTTACTCATCTATGGAAGATTATAGAATTGACATCATTATAGGAAGTGGACCAGCTGCACAAACTGTAAAAATAGACCTTCCAAGATTTACTCTTATAGGTGCAACTACTCGTGCAGGTATGCTTTCAAACCCTCTTCGTGATAGATTTGGTATGAGTTTTAGAATGCAGTTTTATTCTTCTGAAGAGTTAGCTCGTATCATCATCCAAGCATCAAATAAACTTGAACGTGAGATAGTAAAAGAGGCATCTGCAGAGATAGCAAAACGAAGCAGAGGAACTCCTCGTATAGCACTAAGATTACTACGTCGTGTAAGAGATTTTGCTGAGGTTGTAGATGAAGATAATATAAATCTTACTCGAACACAGTATGCATTAGACCAACTAGGAATAAACTCTTTTGGTTTTGATGAGATGGATTTACGTCTCTTAAATCTTCTCGTATCTGCAAAAGGAAGAGCGATGGGACTGAGTTCTATCGCAGCTTCTCTTAGTGAGGATGAAGGGACGGTTGAAGATGTTCTTGAACCTTATCTTATTGCCAATGGCTACTTAGAAAGAACTGCTAAAGGTCGTCGAGCAACTCGTGCTACTTATGATGTTTTAAACATGGAGTTTGTAAATCCTGATGGGACACTCTTTTAGATGAAACCTCAATACTTTATAGCTATTCTTTTTGCAACAGCTCTTTACTGGATGTATCTTCTTTATTCACCTTTTTTACTTGTGATTACTATTGCTGCACTTTTAGCAGTCTCTACTTCAAATATTCAAGTCTATTTAGAAAAACACTTAAAGTATAAACTGCTTGCTGCTTTGGCATCAAGCTTTCTGTTAGCTGCTCTTTTCTTTGCTCCTTTGGGATACTTTTTAGCAACTTTGACAATAGAGTTAAACAATGTTTCGACAGAAACACTGCACAAAATTCAGATTTCTTTACGAGAGTTTATTCAAAATCCCCCAAGTTATTTACTTTTTGTAAAACCCTATATATCTGAAGCCCTTGGTGATTTAGATATAAATAGTCTAACTACTAATGCTTTAGGCATAGCTGGAAAAATTGGAGCATTTAGTGCAGGGTTTTTGAAAAATGCTTTCTTGGTAGTAGTCTTTTACTTTTTTGCACAATACAATGGTGCTGTAATTATTGAGTTCATCAAACGTGTGATTCAGATGTCAGTAGACGAGAGTACACTCTTAGCACGTGAACTATCAGATGTAATGAGTGTTGTTTTTTACTCTATTATCGCTACAGCTATGTTTGAGGGTGTCCTCTTTGGTGCGGCAATCTCATACATGGGTTATAATGGATTACTATTTGGAATCATGTATGGATTCGCATCTTTGATTCCTGTAGTGGGTGGGATTTTAATGTGGCTTCCATTTATGATTTATGAGTTTTCAGTTGGAAATAGCTCAAATGCTATTTTCATAGCGATGTACTCTATAGTAGTTATTTCCATAGTCGCAGATACTTTTGTCAAGCCTATGATTATCAAAGAGATAAACAAGCATCTACTTGATGAAAACGACACTAAAATGAATGAGTTAGTTATCTTCTTCGCTATTATCGCGGGACTTACTACTTTTGGCTTTTGGGGAATGATTTTAGGGCCTGCAATTACTGCATTTTTCTTAACGATTCTCAAACTCTTTGAGGCTCGATCAAGGGAGTGTGATGATTTACACTTAAATATCTAAAGATTATTTTTTAGTGTAGATCTCAGGGTAGTCTGTTTTAAATCTTCTATGTAACCAGAACCAAGGTTTTGGATTTTTAAGTATCTCTTTACTTAGCCAATCTGTTTGCATCTGAGTTGAGATTTTTATGTCTTCATCTGCATCATCAGTTTTTGGTGGAATAATCTCGTCATAAAACCTAATAGTATAATTTTTGTCATTATCAGTATGAATCAAGATTGGGATAATTGCAGCATTAAACTTTCTAGCGAAATAAGCAGTAGTTTTGATTTGAGTTACTTGGTGATTTAAAAAATCAACTTTGATACCTTCTTTTTGATTAATATTAGTGTCTATCAGAAGTGCTATTGCCTTATTCGCTTTGAGTTGTTTGAGTATTCCTCTCGTTGCTCCATGGCGCTCGACATAGTTTATTCGCCATTTTGCACGAGCACTTAAAAGATACTCTTCAAACTTTTTATTTTTCATTTTTTTGTAAACGATTAGAACAGGTTCAAGAAGGGCACTAAGCATACTACCCCCTAGTTCCCAAGCACCATAGTGCGATGTTATAAAAACTATAGGACGACCTTCTTTTTGGGCTTTTTCAACAATTTCTTTATTTTCAAATACTACATTTTTAGAGAGCTCTTCAATAGAATAATATCTCCCTTCTATTGTATGTAAAAAATTTAAAAGCAAAAGTTTAAAAGAGTACTTTGTTGTTTCAATAATAAACTCTTCTGTAGCATCTTCACCATAGATAAACTTAATGTTCTGTCTAACTACATCCTTATATCTAGTTGGAAACCAGTATGCAAAATGCCCTAAACCAATAAAAATAGCACGTCTAAGGCTTTTTGGCAAAAACATTAAAAACTTTTCAAACGCTAGAAATAGATAAAAACCTATCATTGTAGTAACTCCTTTGCAGTTTCAACTATACTTGAAACCTTTATCTCTTTTATTGAAAAATCATTTTTATCAATTTTTAAAATATTTACCTCTGAGGGTGATTTAATTGATACATTAACTGGCGTTTCATAAATCATTCTACTATTTGTTGGACCAAAAAGAGTGATAGATGAGATGTTCTGTGCCCATGCTATATGAGTAGGTCCCGTGTCATTTCCAATAAGTAAGTCAACACTTGAAATGTAAGAAACAAGTTCATCGAGGGAGAGTTTAGGTGCTAATGTGGCATACTCAGAGTTGTCACATATCCACTCAGCGTTTAGCTTCTCTTCTTGGCTTGCCCAGATGATTTTTACATCTTCTTTAAGTACATTACAAACTTCTGTAACTTTTTCTTTAGGATATATTTTTGAGTCCCATGAAGCACCTATAACAAATGCAATAGTTTTATTTGGATGTGAAAACTCTTTTGTTATTGTAAATATTGGCTTTTTATTTAAAATCATCTCTTGGGTTATTTCAAATCCAAGAGCGTCACCTACTACTGCACAGTTACGTAAAACAACACCACTCTCATAAGGAATGTTGGTAGTTGTTTTATAAAAAAATGATGCGATAGACTCACGGGTAGAATTTTTATCAAAACCATGAGTTCTTTTTCCTAAAATTCTTGCAACTATAGAAGATTTCAGGAGTCCTTGAATGTCTATAATGATGTCATAATTATCAAGGGATTTTAACTTTTTAATATTCTGCAGTAGAAGAGTGAAACTTTTCTCTTTTTTTACTTTTTTAAGATTTATAGTATGTATATTTTCTATCTCTATAAGATTTTTTAAGATAGTTGCAAAACTCTCTTCGACTATCCATTCCACTTTTGCATAAGGGTACATATTTTTAATAAATTGTAAAACTACAGCACTATTAACAATGTCACCAAGGGCTGATAATCGAACAATCGCTATTTTTTTTATATCTTTATTCATTGGTAGTATTATATCAAAGATAGCAAAGTTAACTATTAATTTAATTTTGTTACACTTATACAATACAAGGAGCATTTATGGAGTTAAGTTTTCAAGCAATTTTATTTATAATCGGTGGTGTAGTTGTAGGTTGGTTTTTAAGTTTTGTTAAGTCGAGATTTGAAGTGGCTGGATATAAAAAAGATATAAAACAGTACCAAGAGCATCTAAATCGTCAGATGAAAATTACAAACGAGGGAAGTAAAAATCTTGAAAAAGATTTAGAAAAACTCAAAAAAGAGAATGAAAACCTTAGAATATCTGTTCAAACACTAGGTCAAAAACCAGGTCGTGCGGAACTTAGACTTCTCAATATTTATGACGGAGCGTTAAGAAAAATGATGATGAAAGCACCTGGTTTCTCATCTGCATGGGAGATTGCACTTCAAGAAGCAGAGTCTGAATATGAAGCAAGTGAAAAAGGTTTTAAATCAATCATCAAGAAAGTTTTTGGTGCAAGTTTAACTCAAAGTTCACAAGCTTTGCCAAGTGATTTAGCTGAGCTTCCTGCGGGATATGAGACTAAGTAATCTTTTTATAAACAGCACTAAGATATAATACAAAAATTAACTATAAGGATATATAAGTATGGTTGCATCAGATATACAACTGTTTTCTGAAGGTCGGACAAAGGCTAGAGCATATTTTTGTTATCTGTTTTCCAAAAACATACCAAATAGACTTCCCTCTTTAAGTCAAGAGATGATTATGCCTCGTCTGCTTAAAATTAAAGCAGATTTAGAGAACTGTGAAGGTGTTTATCTCCTTGACAACAAAGGTGTGCAAGTCTCACCAACTCACACTAATACAGATAAAATTTCAGATGACATTGGTAAAATACGTGCCAACCGTGCTTACTACTACCGTGCAGTTAGAGAAGAGAGATGTAGTTTAACCGATCCATATCCTTCTTTAATAACAGGTCAGTTGACAGTTACAGCATCAGCACCAATCTTTTGTGAAGACGGAAACCTTAAGTATGTAGTCTGTTTAGACATGCCATTAGAAGAAGTTTTAAAGATTTCTCACTTAAATACATCTGATGCATTTTTCTCAAAACTTTTCAAATTTTCTTATGCAACATTTGCTTTTGCACTTATGGCAGTTGCATTATTACTTTTTGTCCACGGTATTCAAAGCTTTTTTGTCCAAGAGATTAATTTTTCACATCTAGCAATTGACTCGATGTTTAAAGCTACAATCCTTCTAACCCTTTCTCTGGCCATATTTGATCTTGCTAAGACACTTATAGAAGAGGAAGTTTTAGGCCAACATAAAGAACATGATATTAGTGGACCACATAAAACCATGGTGAAATTTTTAGGTTCTATAATCATCGCTTTATCTATTGAAGCTCTGATGTTAGTCTTTAAATTTGCCATAACAGATCCTGATAAACTAGTATATGCAATATACATTATCGGTGGTGTTGCACTACTTTTAATAAGTCTGGCAGTATATATAAAATTTACAAAAATAAAAAATAGTAGAGATGTTTAATGATAGCAATAGTTGATTACAATATGGGAAATTTAGCAAGTGTTAAAAATGCATTTTCTAAGTTAGGAAAAGATACAGTAGTTGAGAGTAATCCAGCTAAGTTCAAAGAGTATGATAAACTAATACTTCCTGGAGTAGGTGCATTTGGTGATGCAATGGAACACCTCAATGAAAGAAATATGGTAGATGCTATTAGAGAGTTTGCAGCAAGTGGTAAACCAATGCTTGGTATCTGTTTAGGTATGCAACTGCTATTTGAATCAAGCCAAGAGTTCGGTGAACATGAAGGACTGGGCATCATAAAAGGGCATGTGTCAGCATTTGACAGTTCAAAATTTAGTGAGCCTTTAAAAGTTCCACATATGGGTTGGAATAGAATGTTCACAAGCAAGCATGCTCTCTTTGAAAATCTAGATGAAAACCATTATCTATATTTTGTACACACTTTTCATGTGACTTGTACAGATAAAGAAGATATTATTGGTGAGACAGATTATGGCTATAAATTTACATCAGCTGTTGCACATAAGAATATTATGGGGATTCAACCTCACCCAGAAAAAAGTCATGAAAATGGACTTAAAATACTCGAAAATTTTATTAAACTATAGGAATACAATAAATGACTTTATACCCAGCAATTGATTTAAAAGATGGACAAGCAGTTAGACTTACAAAAGGTCTTATGGATAGTGCAAAGGTTTATTCAAATGAACCTTACGAACTTGTAAAAAAGTTTGAAGAGATGGGTGCTGAGTGGGTTCACTTAGTTGACTTAAATGGTGCATTCGCAGGCGAACCAAAAAACCTTGATTCGATTATTAAAATTCGTGCTAATTCCAATGTTAAACTTGAACTTGGTGGTGGTATTCGTGATGAAGCTACTATTGTAAAGATGCTTGAAATAGGGATTGATAGAATTATTTTAGGTTCTATCGCAGTAAAAGATCCTCAGTTTGTAAGAGATATGGCTGCTAAATACCCTATAGCAGTTGGAATAGATGCAATTGATGGTTATGTTGCAGTTGAAGGCTGGGGTGAAGTTAGTTCTATGAAAGCTACAGATTTAGCTAAAGAGTTTGCAAACGCTGGTGTTGAAGCTATCATCTGTACTGATGTAGGTAAAGATGGAACGCTAAGTGGTGTAAATGTTGAGTTTACACTTGATATTGCTCGTGCTAGTGGGGTGAGTACTATTGCAAGTGGTGGAGTAAAAGATGCGGCTGACATCCAAGCACTTATCGATACAAAAGAAGTTGATGGTGTTATCATCGGTAAAGCTTATTATGAGGGAAGATTAGACCTCCCAAAAATGTTTAAATTATTGGATTAATGGTAAAACAAACATTTTTTTGCTATTATATGAGTATTAAATTTATAAAAAATATTAAAGAAAAGGATTTCAATTGAAATTACTTGTTGTTGATGATAGCTCTACAATGCGTCGTATTATTAAAAATACTTTAGCACGTCTTGGATACAAAGATATTCTAGAAGGTGCTGATGGTGTTGAGGGTTGGGCTCAAATGGATGCTAATCCAGATATTGATATGTTAATTACTGACTGGAATATGCCAGAAATGAATGGCCTTGAACTTGTTAAAAAAGTTCGTGGAGATGATCGTTTTAAAGACACTCCAATCATTATGGTTACAACAGAAGGTGGTAAAGCTGAAGTTATTACTGCTCTTAAGGCTGGTGTTAACAACTATATTGTTAAACCATTTACTCCTCAAGTACTTAAAGAAAAACTTGGTGCTGTTATGGGTGTTTCTGAATAATGCAGGAACACTACTATGAACTAGTAGTCAAAGTTTCATCTCACAACTCACTTTTTTCCGACTTTTTATCAGATACTCTTCCTGTAGGTTTTGAAGAGACTGATGAAGGTTTTATTATCCGTAGTGAAGAGACTCTAGAAACTATGACTTGGGGTCTTGATCAGTTTGCTGAAGCTCTTTCTAAAGCCTTAGGTAAAACGATAGATATTGAATGTACTCAAAGTAAACTAAAAAATAGTGACTGGGTAGCTTCCTACCAACAGAGTATACAACCCCTTCAAATAGACAAATTTTACATTCATCCAACTTGGAATGAGCCTAATCCTGACTTAATTAATATTGCTATTGATCCGGCACTGGCGTTTGGAACTGGTCATCATCCTACTACCGCATCTGCTTTACGTGCGATTGCTAAATATGTTAAGAGTGGTGATGATGTTTTAGATGTAGGGTGTGGAAGTGGTATATTAGCTATGGCTGCGATGAAACTAGGAGCTAAAGTTGATGCTTGTGATACTGATCCTATTTCAGTAGAAAACTCACTTACTAATGCAAAACTAAATGAACTAACTTACCATAAAATCTGGGAAGGTTCATCATCTCTTGTTGATACAAAATACGATTTAGTTGTGGCGAATATTGTTGCGGATGTATTGACTTTTATTGCAAAAGATTTGAAAAAAGCTCTAAACGATAATGGAATCCTTGTTCTTTCTGGAATCTTGGATAAGTATGAAACTAAGGTTTTAAAGTACTACAAAGATTGTGAAATTATAGAAAAAATTGCACAAGATGAATGGGTAACCCTCATTTTAAAAAGAAAATAAAAGAGAAGTAAAATATATGTCAAACCAAGAAAATAAAAACGATAACAATAACTTTTTTAATAAGAATCCTTTAATTACATTTGCTGTTTTTTCAGTTGTGATTATTATGATATTTAAAGTATTTGTTGGTGATAGTGCAAATGCTGGCGATAATGGGTTTGCAGGGTCTGCTAAAAAAGTACAAAAAGTAAGTTATTCAGAATTAAAATCATTAGTAGATTCTAAAAGTGTTAAAAAAGTAGAAATTGGACAGAGTTATATCAAAGCTTCATCTACAGATGGAAGAACAGTATATACAACTAGAATAGTGAGAGGCGATAATAAACTTATAGAAGCACTTGATAAAAATAAGATAGAGTACCAAGGATTTAGTGAAACAAATTGGTTTACAGAGATGTTTGGTTGGCTGTTTCCATTTTTACTTATCATAGGTATATGGATGTTTTTTGCTGGACGTATGCAAAAAAGTATGGGTGGTGGTCTTCTTGGAATGGGTAACTCAAAAAAGATGGTTAACTCAGAAAAACCAAATACAAAGTTTGATGATGTAGCTGGTGTAGAAGAAGCAAAAGAAGAAGTTCAAGAAATAGTGGACTTTTTAAAATATCCTGCACGTTATGTTGAGATAGGAGCAAAAATTCCTAAAGGTGTACTTCTTGTAGGAAGTCCGGGTACTGGTAAAACTCTTTTAGCTAAGGCTGTTGCTGGTGAAGCAGAGGTTCCTTTCTTCTCTGTAACTGGTTCTAGTTTCATTGAAATGTTTGTTGGTGTAGGTGCTGCACGTGTTCGTGATCTATTTGAACAAGCAAAAAAAGATGCTCCAAGTATTATATTTATTGATGAAATAGATGCTATTGGTAAGAGTCGTGCAAGTGGTGCTAACATGGGTGGAAACGATGAGAGAGAACAGACTCTAAATCAACTATTAGCTGAAATGGATGGATTTGGAACAGATACTCCAGTTATCATCTTAGCTGCTACAAATAGACCAGAAATCCTTGACGCTGCACTCCTTCGTCCAGGACGTTTTGATAGACAAGTTTTAGTAGACAAACCAGACTATGAAGGTCGTATCAAAATTCTTAATGTTCATATGAAAAATGTAAAAATTGATAAAGAAGTAGAGATAGAAGAGATTGCTCGTTTAACTGCTGGTTTAGCTGGTGCAGATTTAGCAAATATTATCAATGAAGCAGCACTTTTAGCTGGACGTAAAAGTCAAAAAACTGTAAAACAGAAAGATCTTTTTGAGTCAGTAGAGCGTGCTATTGCTGGTCTTGCTAAAAAATCTCGTCGTATTAATCCTAAAGAGAAAAAAATAGTTGCGTATCATGAGAGTGGTCATGCACTGTTAGCTGAGACAACTATTGGTGCTAAGAAAGTATCTAAGGTATCTATTGTCCCTCGTGGACTTGCTGCTTTAGGATATACACTAAACAAACCAGAAGAAGATAAGTTTATGATGCAACGCCATGAACTTTGGGCTGAAGTAGATGTTCTTCTTGGTGGTCGTGCTGCTGAACAAGTCTTCATAGGGGAGATTTCAACAGGTGCTGGAAATGACCTTGAACGTGCAACTGACATCATTAAGTCTATGGTTCAGACTTACGGAATGAGTGATATTGCTGGTCTTATGGTTCTTGAAAAATCACGTCAATCATTTTTAGGTGGAGGAGCTCCGGCTGCTCGTGAATACAGTGACAAAATGGCTGAAGAGATGGATACATATATTAAAGATTCACTTCAAGAACATTATGTAGAAGTTGTAGCTAGACTTGAAGAGTACAGAGATGCGATTGAAAACATGGTTGCACTACTTTACAAAAAAGAAAACATTACGGGTGAAGAGGTAAAAGAAATTATTATAGCTTTTGAAAAAGAGAATGGTATTGAATCAAAAGTAGAAGATAGTGTTGATGAAATCACACAGGAACTTGAAGTCGATGCTTCAATGAATGATAATGAAAATGAATAAAAATCTTCTTCCCGTTGCTAAAGAAGGAGTAGTATATGTAGCATTTACTGCTATTTCTGTTTTGGTATTAGTGGCTTTAGATTTAGAATTTTTAGCGTTTATCGCTACTATCATTACTATAGCTTTTATTTATTCATTTAGAAATCCTGAACGCTCTTTACCTGAGTTTTCAGACCTTAGTGTACTTAGTGTATCTGATGGTGTTGTTAAGTCTATAGATGAACTTAATGAAGGTGAATATGCATATAAGATAGAAGTTGAAAGTAACTTTCTTGATGTAGGTGTTCTTCGTACACCTTTTAATGCTTCTTTAGTAAAAGCAGTGCATCAAAATGGTACGAAAGTATCAAAAAAATCAGAACTATTTTTAGATTTAAATGAGATATTAGAACTTGTTTTTGAAGATAGTAATCAAAATAAAATAAAAGTAATCCACAGAGTAAAACAGAGTTTTGCACCTCTATATCTTGATGCTATTGAGTTACAAAAACTTCGTCAAACTTCAAGATATGGAATGATGCTTAATGGTGTGACTACTCTTTATTTTCCAAGTAACTTTAGAGTTAATGTAAGTGTTGGAAATGAGTTAAAAGCTTCTGAGTCTCTTATGGGTTATTTTTCTTAAAAAGTAACTCATCACTATTTATCTCAAAGTCGAAAAACTTTGATCGAAAATCCTCTTTATCAATTTTTGATAATTGAATCACCGCTCCCTCATTATTTTTTATCTCTAAGTATAGAAGTGCTAGTGCAAAACGACTCTCATATAGATTCTTGTTTTTGAGTTTAGATAACTCTAGTAGTGCAATGGCATTTTCATGGTGCTCTGCTGCTGTTGAAGCTACTGCACCAAGAAACAGGGTGTATGAGTCTCTAACTTTCAGTTCATCTATAAGATGATTGTAGAGTGTGTATGACTCTTCAAACTGTTTATCAAAAAGTGATGCTAATGCTAGAGAACTTTCAATCTCGTATGTATTGTCTGGAGTAGTTTCTAGTTTCTGTTTCAGTTGATTTCTTAAATAGTACAGATGCCCAGTAATAAGTGTTTCTTGAATATATAAGTATCTAGTTATATACGGTCCATAATATAAATCAGTATACTCAAAAGTCTGTTTTTTAAGATAATTTAATACTTTTCTTGCATATTTTTTTGGTTTTTCTTTAGAAAAATGAGAATCTATATAGAGTAAGTGAGGCAGTATCTCTTGTGGCAAGAGTATAGTTAGTGTAGTACTCGCTCTTTTAGCAACTTCAGGTTTATCGAGTTTTAGTGAGATTAAGATATCTAGTACAAGGTAGAGTGGTCTTTGCTTATAGTCTCTATCTAACCAGTCTACAGCAGATATGTAATTGTTATCACTTATAAATAAAAGTGTTTTGTATAGGTCTCTCTCTTCACTTTCATCTTGATAGTTAATAGAATCACTAATGATGGATTTTAGTTTTGGATTATCTATGTTAATAAGTTGACCACACATGATGGCATAGATACCAGAAAGATAGTTTTTTGCATCAAGATAGTATGAACGTAAAAAGTGTTCATGTGCTTTTTTGAGGTTACCCATTTGAGCATAGGTAAGTGCCAAGTTATACTGTAAAACGGAGTGTTTGGGTTGAATTTTAACTAGCGTTTGAAATTCTTCATTTGCCTCACGGATTTTAAGTTGTAGGGCTTTTTTAATTGCTTTAGTAATCCCAATATTTACATTTGAAGATGAAGAGCTATTGCTTAGATACTCTTTTGCAGCCTTTATATTGTCAATGTATATATTTGCATTTCCCTTTCTGATATAACTTATTGTTTGATTGGCATTAAATATTTTGTATGGACTAAACGCAAATATTTTTTGATAAATAGTATTTTTGGCGTTTAGGGTTGTATGTCTATATCTGTACTGTGCTTTTTGAGTGTTAAAAAGTGAGTCATGAAGTTTTACTCGTATTGGGTAGTGAGTATAGACTTCATTTGGGTACATATCAGTAATATTATTAATTTGACGTGCTGCTTTTTGTAAGTGTCCTAGTTTAATATTTATAAGACCTAATGCTAATTGTGCTTTAACAGGCTGGATGTTTTTTACAATTGCTTCATCAAGATGATCAACAGCTAATATGAAGTCACCAACTCTTGCATATAACAGTCCAAGAGAAAAATCATCCAAGTCCCCAAAATCTTTTTCCATAACTTCAATAGCTGCATAGTCATTACCATAGAGTGCATTTATTTTAGCATTTAAGTCTTTTTGTATATTTGGGTATTCGTCTGAGGTAAAGTTTTTTAAAGCATTCATAGCACTTAAGTAGTCTTGGTTGTAATAGCTAATGAGTGTGTAATAGTAAGAGTATAGAGGTGAGTTTATTTCATAAGGAAGATGTGCATAGGCAAGGTCGATATAGTATCTAAAACTTTCCTGGTCTTTAAGGTGTAAAGAACATACTGCAGCATTTATAGCACTAACACAGCGCTTTTCATCATTCCGAATTGCTTTTGAAAATGTTTTAAGAGCCATTTCATACTGCTCATTTTTAAGTTGTGCTACACCTAAATTATATTGAGATATTGCTTCACTGTATTGGGCGATAGTTGCATATAATGAGAGTGCTTTTTCTTTTGAACCGTTGAGATAGAGATAGTTTGCTTTTGCAATCATATTTTCGAGTTTACTTGGCTCTACTACAATTTTTTCATCAGAAGAGAGTTTTTCATCTAAAAAACCAATGTCCATTGAGATGTCTTCTTCATCCTTAGATGTAAGGCTAAGTACAAGTACTATAATGATAGTAAGGAGTAAGAGAGCTATACCAATAAAAATAATGGCTTTTTTCTTTGACTTTGGAGCTTCTTTGGTATCTTCATCTTCTGAACCATGAGCATCTTCGATGGCTTCACTATCGTCAATGATTATTATCTCTTCTTCTAATTCAGACATCAGTTCCCTTGTAGTATTTGTTTGTATTTAAGCAAAAATAGTGCCATTATTTTGAGCGTTTAGTAGTAGTATTTAGCAGTGTAGATTATTCCAGATTGATATGTATCAGAACCGAGTTTATATTTTGCATATCTGTATTGTACTCCCGTATGAAAATGTTGGTTTATTTTCCACCAAGCTGATAGTGCTCCGTTAAAACCGTAGCTTTTTCCATCACCAATAGCCGTTCCATCTTCTAGTTCATATCCCTCTTTCGCTCGAGCAAATTCCATCTCATGCCAGTTGAAAATATAGAAGTTTTGAGAAAATATTTCGAAGTCATAGTTAAATGCCCATCCAAGCATATAACCATTGAACCCGCTATAGTAAGTACTATTTTGATAATGTGTACCAAGAAAAGGAGTGAACCATAGGCTGTCCGTTTTATAGAGATAAGAAATACCAGTTACAAAGTTGTTAACATAAAAGTTCTTGGAGTTTAAGTAAAAGGTTTGAACATGAAGAGCAAAGTTATTTTTGATGTAGATGTCCAAAATAGGTTTTACTACAAAACGAAGATCTTTGGCTGGTTCATCATCATAACTTGAAAGAGGATTTTCAATATCTGCAAAACCATAAAACTGACCCCAGTCCCAACCAGCTCCACCTTCAAGCTCAATGTATGCAAAATCTTCTTGATAGGTGTTTTCCTCTGTGCTACTTGACCAGTTAAGGTAGTTAATACTATTGTTCACAAAATAGTAGTTAGGAGTTAAAGAGTTTTCATCTTCTTGGGCATTTAGGAATAAGCATAGAAGTAGAAAAGTAAAAAAACTTTTTGACATTATTTCTCTTTTTTTAAATATATATTATTATATACTAATAAGGCTTGGAAGATGTTTTAAAGTTAGTTTGGTAAACTTTTACAAGATTTAAAGTGAAGGAAAAAAATGAGTAAAAAAAAAGAACTCATAACAGATAGTGCTGATTGTTTTGCAGAAGATTTTGAAAAGATTGACTTATCTAATGAAATAGTAAAAAATGCAGAGTTTGAAGAGTGTACATTTACTTCATGTGATCTTTCTGAAACTCTCTTTCATTCTTGTCGCTTTATTGATTGTAGATTTGAAAACTGCAACTTGAGTCTTATTAAACTTACCGATACCATGATAAGTGGATGTGAATTTATAGATTCAAAACTTATAGGCATTGACTGGACTATGTGTGATTGGAGAAGTTTACTGAGTAGTGAACCAATGAGATTTAAAGAATGTATACTAAATGATAGTAATTTCTATGGTCTATCTCAAGATAGAATGGAGATAAAAAATTGTACTGTAAGGGAGAGTGACTTTAGTTTAGGATCATTCAAAAATACAGATTTTTCGTCAAGTGACTTTAAAGGTACACTTTTTAATGATACACATTTGGAGTATGCGAACTTTAAAAACGCTGTCAATACAAATATTGATTTAACAAAAAACCATTTAAAAGGTGCAATATTTAGCCAAAATGAAGCACTATATTTACTAGAAAATATGGGGATTGTTTTAGTTGATTAGATAGCTGTCTTAATCCAATAAATTAAAAGTAAATTTGGTTTCACCTGATACTCTAAAGTCTTTGGACATTATATATACACTATTTTTCAGCATACTAATTAAAATTATAAGGAATATAGTATGAAGATAATGATATTAAAAGTTGCACATATTAAAATGGCAGATAGAAAACATCCAATGCAAATTGTAGAAACTGATAAAGGTGTTTTTATTGATAATAGTCACATAAATCCGTGCCCGGATAAAAAATGGAATCCAATAAACTACAAAGATAAAGAAGGTAAAAAGATAGAGGCCAATATAACGGATCTATATGGAAATATGATAAGTGATATTGATACATGCACTGAAGAAATGTGGATAAAGGCAGTTGTGCCTAGAATGATTTAGACAGCTTATCGATAGCTACTTTTAATCGAATAACTCACTATGGGAACCTATATCTACTAATTTTAAAGTTTCATCCTCAATCATATAAATTAAAAGTAAATCTGGTTTTATATGACACTCTCTAAGTCTTTCATTTTTCCTATAAGTTGATGGTCTTTATATTTTTCTACAAGTTTATTATCACATAGTAAATTATATGCCACATCAATATAGGCTAATTCTTCCTCATCAGAGAGTCTTTTCTTTTTATAACTTCTTTTAAAGGTATTGGTTTTAAAAAGGCGATACCTAATCAAGATTTTAAATCTTTGAGCATATCATCTATGTCATTATGATAGATACCTTGAGAACTTTTAGCCTCATCCATAGCAGTCTTTAGTCTATCACTTGGAACTTTGAGTTCAAATGGTATACCATGCTCTGATACTACTTTTTTTAAAAATATATTTATAGCTTGAGAAGTTGTTAACCCTATCTCTTTTAAAATATGCTCAGCATTAAATTTTAACGATTCATCAACTCTTGCTCTCACTGTTGCATTTAAAGACATTTGTATCTCCTTGACTTTTTATTCCATATTGTAGCACAATTTTGCTACAAATTGAATTACTATAAAATATCATAAAAGAGAATCTTTGAAGTTATACTGCCCCTAAAAATTAAGACAATCTTTCTGAAGATTTAATTACATAAGTAACTGTTACTTTAGCCTATACTTTTGAGATATTCAAGATAGACCTTCCAATTTTAAAATCTGATAGCTGAGTTAAAGAAGCAGGGGAATTTTATACTCGAATTATTTTAAGTACAGGTATTCGTAGTGGTAGTTGTCTAATCTTGCAAAAAAAGCACTTTAACATTGAAAACCGTACACTAGAAGCTTACGATGCAAAGAACCGAGAGTTCTACACCACATATCTCAACGATAAGCTATTAACAGATGAGTACCTATATAAGAGGTTGAATCACTTAAAACCTGATGATTATGTATTGATATACAAGGATAAACCTCTTCAGAAGAAAACACTACATAGATTCACTTATCCTATTTATAAAAAGTTGTTTAATTATGACTTACTAGATAGTGATGAAAAACATAAAGTTTGCAATCATACTTTAAGACATACTTTTGCTACTCATGCGGTTATGAAAAATTCAGTATTTTTGGTGCAGAAGCTTTTGAACCATAAAGATATCAACCAAACTTTGAGATATGCCAAAATAGAGGAGGGGAAGAAAGCGGAGGCTGTTGCGAAGATGTTTTAAATTATCTCTCTTATTATTTCATAGTACACTATATCTACACTTAAAAAGCTTATACTTATTTTATAAATAATAAAAAGAGAGGGTAAGTTTATGCAAAGTGTAAATATAAGTACAATGCAATATAATGCAAATAATTTTTTAAATAACATTGCCGAAGTAAATAGTT
>Ga0256826_1000494_pt1 | contig 23867 bp, 19 predicted proteins | sample CV79metaG_FD_185975 | JGI IMG/M metagenome (GOLD analysis project Ga0256826, IMG submission 185975) | Hydrothermal vent microbial communities from East Pacific Rise, Pacific Ocean - CV79 | ecosystem: Environmental > Aquatic > Marine > Hydrothermal vents | place: Pacific Ocean: East Pacific Rise...
CCAGTTGAGTACAGAGACTTATAAAGCAAGTGCCGCTTATGGGTACTCCATACGCGCCAACCTTATGCAGCTACTTAAAGCCTATAACGTCTTTAACAACCACGGTCGTATGGTTACCCCTCGCCTTACAGACGAGTACATCGATCAAAGTGGTAGACATATCCCCATAGAGGCAGACGAGCCTATTCAACTTCTTGAACCTGCTATTGCAGAACGCGTTAAACGTATTCTCAAAAAAACAGCAGTTGAAGGAACCGGACAAAAAGCCCTAGTCGATGGTATTACGGTAGGTGGAAAAACAGGGACCGCCCAAATCGCAGAACGTGGCCACTACCGCCGTAAATACAACACTTCATTTATAGGCTTCGCCGACGATGAAACCCACAACTACACCATAGGCGTCACCGTAGTACGACCAAAGATAGCCTTCAAATTCGCCGCCCAAAGTGCCGCACCTGTCTTTAAAAAGACCGTTGAACTCATGATAGAAGAAGGCTTTTTAGTACCCTCAGCTAAGTTACAACATAAGAAAATCAGGAAAAAGAAGCACCACTAATCAAATATTGTAACTCGTGGATTCCTTCCTTCGAAGGAATAACGGAACTTAGGAACTTTTAAAAAGTCCCACGACAGCAAAGCGCATCGTCAAAAGTAACTGTACAGGAAAAAGTTGTAGATTTAGTGTAAGTTGTGCCGGATGTGAACCCGATAGCGCACTGTTGTGCGTAGAGAGGTGAACTCCGGTGCAAATTACGCTGAAGCTACAACTTTTTTAATGGAAAAGGCTTTGTTTGTCGTAGTTATGTTTCGCGTGGAGTAGCTCTTCATCATGATCAATAAAGTACTTATAACTACTATACGAAAGACCCTTACTCATCTTCTGGTTCACAATCTTCTGTATCGCCGTCAAGTTAATCCCAAGATTCAATAACCCCATAATCTCATCACGATGCCCATCAAGCGCACGTTCTTTATTTTTATGTCCCTTAGGTCGTCCAAGCTTAATCCCCTTAGCTTTAACTGCCGCTAACCCCTCTTTTGTACGTGTTGAGATAAAGGCACGCTCAGTCTCTGCAAAATAATTAAAGACAGTTCGCATCAATTCAAGGTTAGGGTTCTCATGTGTCGTGTTTAATTCAGGTTGATTAGCAAAAATAAGCAAGACGTTCTCTTTTCGTAATCGCTCGATTAAGTTCAATATCTCTAACATATTACGCCCAAGTCTAAACAGATCAGCTAAGAGAAGTGTATCGCCTGAGCTAACCTTACTCAGTAGAAAATCAATACGCTTTTGGTCTGCTGTCTTTTTAGAGTAAGTCTCAACTTCAATAAACCCTTCAAGCTCAAGACTATGGGTCTCAACATACTTCTCGATAGCATTTTTTTGTTTGATTAGTTCAGTTTTCTCTTTATAAAGACGAAGATATCCATAGACCATAGCACATCCTTTTTACTATTAAATAGCAGTAAATCAACTTAAGTATACTATATTTACTATTTTATTCAAACATTTTTATATAATTATAATCTTTTTTTATATCCAGATATTATCTAGTAGACGTGTGTTGCCACTCATCGCTTCAACTAAAATAATAGTATTGCCAATCTCTACTTTTGTAATAGGCTTAAAGGCTCTGTTGACAATAGTCACATACTCTACGACTAAAGGGTTAAGTACCTCTAACATCGCTTCATTGATCTCTTGGCTAGTGCACTCTTTACGCATGATCATCTGAGTTGCGATACGTAGCGACTTGATGATGTTAAGTGCTTCTTCACGCTCTTTTTCATTAAGGTAAGCGTTACGTGAACTCATAGCCAAACCATCTTTTTCACGTACCGTATCCATAGGAACTATCTCTACATCCATAAAAAGGTTAGCAACCATTGTTTCAATAAGCATCAACTGCTGGGCATCTTTTTTACCAAAGTACGCTTTAGTGGGATTTACAATGTTAAGTAACTTATTAACAACAGTCAAAACACCAGAGAAATGACCAGGACGAGAAGTACCTTCCATAATATAACCACGAATGTTAGGAGCATTTAACGTGACTTCATCCTCACCATACATCGCTTCTTTCGTTGGATAGAAAAGGTAGTCTACACCACTCAACTCACAAATCTTTTTGTCTGCCTCTTCTTTACGTGGGTAAGCATCAAGATCTTCACCCTCTAAAAATTGTGTCGGATTTACAAAGATGGAGACAACAGTAATGTCGTTCTCTTTTTTAGCACTGTCAATTAAAGTACGGTGCCCTAAGTGGAGTGCACCCATGGTAGGTACAAACCCCACACTACCCTGCTCTGCTTTAAGTAGTTTTTGTAGTTCTAACGGTGAATGAACAACCCTCATCTTTTAAGCCCTCTTACAATATAATCGCAATTATAACTAAGCTTATTTGAGAACTTAAAGCAGCTTACACGCTTTAAGCTATTTTCCTCACGTCCGCGTAGGAATGACATCACGATTACCCAATTTGGAGTACATATGGATCATTACGAATATACAGAACTATTAAAGACTTTAAGCATCAAAATGGACAACATCGCTAGTGTTGTTCAACCCGACAAGATCCAAGAGCAACTTAAGGTCATCGAGGACCTTGAAGCTTCTGATGGTTTTTGGAATGATGCGGCTAATGCAGCCAATGTCCAAAAAGAGAAAACCCAACTTGAACGTAAACTTGAGAAGTTTAGTGTGGCTAGAGATGCCTTAATGGATGCAGCTGAACTTTACGAGATGGGTAAAGAAGAGAGTGATGAAGAGACCTTAGAGATGCTCTTCTCTGAAGCTGAGTCTCTTGATGAACAGGTGAAAAGTATGGAAGTCTCTATGCTCCTTAGTGGCCCACAAGATGCCAATAACGCTATCGTTTCCATACACCCTGGTGCTGGTGGGACAGAGTCTCAGGACTGGGCGTTGATGTTACTACGTATGTATACTCGATGGGCAGAACGCCATGACTTTAAAGTGGAGAAGATGGACTACCAAGCGGGCGATGAAGCGGGGATAAAAGATGCCACCATCATTATTCGTGGTGAAAATGCCTATGGTTACCTTAAAGTTGAAAACGGTATCCACCGTCTAGTGCGTATTAGTCCTTTTGACTCGAATGCTAAACGTCATACCTCATTTGCTTCGGTGATGGTCTCTCCTGAGATTGAAGATGATATTGACATCGTCATCGAAGATAAAGATATCCGTATTGACACCTATAGAGCATCTGGTGCAGGTGGACAGCACGTTAACAAGACAGAGTCTGCCATTCGCATCACACACATCGAGACCAACATTGTTGTTCAGTGTCAAAATGACCGCTCACAGCACAAAAACAAAGCTGCAGCAATGAAGATGTTAAAGTCACGTCTCTATGAGTACGAGATGGCACTTAAACAAGCGGAGATCGATGGTGTAGAAAAGAGTGAGATAGGCTGGGGACATCAGATCCGCTCTTATGTCATGCAACCCTACCAGCAAGTCAAAGACACCCGCTCAAATGAAGCCTACTCGCAAGTGAGTGCTATTTTGGATGGTGACATTGATAAGATGCTTGAGGGTGTCTTGATTGCACAGAGTAGAGGGTAACAGAGTCAGGCTATGAACCACCTACAAACCGAATGTACACTTGAAGAGAAGTGCTCTTACATCCCCGGTCTCACACAGACAACCCACTACAAGATCATCCAAGAGTGTGACATGGAGTATAACGCCCATCTCATTGAGCGTGGATGGCGACGTTTTGGTAACATGTACTTTCGTCCTACTTGCGCTGAGTGTAGTGCTTGTGAGAGTATAAAAATCGATGTTGATAACTACACCTTCTCTAAGTCAGAACGCCGTGTTATGAAAAAAAGTGCTCATATTAAAACCGTACTTCGTCGGCCTACTGCTTCACACGAGCATATCGCTCTTTTTAAAAAGTATCATGACTTTATGCATGACAAACGGGGTTGGGACAAACAAGAGATCAACATCAAAAACTACTATATGTCTTTTGTTAATGGTTACAATGAGTATGGTTTTGAAGTCCTCTATTTTGATGAGGATAAACTTATTGCGGTGGATCTCATCGACATCTTGCCAAATGGTATCTCGAGTATCTACTTCTATTATGATCCTGACTACAGTCATCTCTCACTGGGAAAATACTCTATGTTACGACAAATAGCCTATGCTAAGGCAAATCATTTGGAGTGGATCTACATGGGGTATTATGTCAAAGAGTGTCAGAGTCTTGCGTATAAAGGTGACTATAAACCATACCTGAGTTTAGAGGGACGTCCGAATGAAGCCCATCTTCCGCAGTGGTTTGTTAAAGAAGAGAGTGAAGTTATTTAATACCTAACTCTTTTTTCTGCGTATCGAGTACTTTTTTCTTCTCTTTCGTTTTTTCATCTTGTACAGACTTCGTAAAGGCAGCATCTTTAGCCTCATTTTTAGCACGCATACGTTTGATGTTCGCTTCATTTTCCAGTTTCTCACGCTGCGCTTCACTCAAGGTTGTACTCTTGTCTTTCACTAATGTTGAAAGGTGTTTAAGGTAAAAAGCGTTAAGTGAAGAGAGGTTTTGGTCTTCATTAAACTCTTCATAATAATTAATGAGCTGTTTTTTATAATCATCCGTCTCAATCACACCATAAATGATCATTGCATTAATCGTCTCACCATCTTCATCACTCAGCGCTTCTTCAAAGTGCTTTGTACTCTTTTCCATAATCGTGTCATGTTCTACTGACAACTTACGCAGTTCTGCCAGGTATGTTTTAGCATCAATACTTTTGTCTTTGGCATCAACCAAAAACCCCAACTTTTTTGTCTGTTTCGCATCAGCGATGTACTTATCGATGGCACCACTAAACGCTTGCATCGAAGGAAGTGTTTTTAGTTTTTCAAATGTCTCAGCATCATCATAGATTACGTCACCAAGTGCTGCGAAAGACTTAGGGTTTTGTGCAAAAAGAGTCAGTGAAATGGTTAAAAGGAGTAAAAGATGTTTCATAATAGTGCCTAATATATAAGTTGGTGCTATTTTACAGTGAAGTAGCTAAGAAGATGATATAAGTGATATGTTAAAAATAGATATTTATGATGAAGAAGAACTATTTGCTCTTGAAAGGTTCAAGAGCAGTGACCAAGAGCGGTCACTTAAAAGGTTAAGATTAACCGTTACGCTTTTTCTGAATCTCTTCAGCAACGTTACGAGGAACCTCTTCGTAGTGATCAAACTCCATAGAGTATGTACCACGACCTTGTGTAGATGAACGAAGGTCAGTTGAGTAACCGAACATCTCAGAAAGAGGAACGAATGCATCAACAATCTTGTTACCTGAACGGTCACCCATGTTGTTAACCTGACCACGACGACGGTTAAGGTCACCGATAACGTCACCCATGTAGTCCTCAGGAACTTCAACTTCAACTTTCATCATTGGCTCAAGGATAGAAGGTCTTGCCTTACGACATGCCTCTTTGAATCCCATTGATGCAGCAAGTTTAAACGCCATCTCATTCGAGTCAACATCATGGTATGAACCATCGTAAAGTGTAACATCAACGTCTTCCATTGGATAACCCGCAAGAACACCGTTAGCCATAGCTTCAGAACAACCTTTTTCAACAGCAGGGATAAATTCACGAGGAACTGATCCACCTTTGATATTGTTATGGAAAACAAAACCAGTATCTGCTTCACCTGGCTTAACTGTAAGGTAAACGTGACCAAACTGACCACGACCACCTGATTGCTTCGCATATTTATACTCTTGGTTAACTTCGTCTTTGATTGACTCACGGTAAGAAACCTGTGGTGCACCAACCTCTGCATCAACTTTGAATTCACGGAACATACGGTCAACAAGGATCTCAAGGTGAAGCTCACCCATTCCAGAAATAATTGTCTGACCAGTCTCTTCGTCAGTGTGAACACGGAAAGAAGGATCTTCTGCAGAAAGTTTACCTAGTGCAATACCCATTTTTTCCTGGTCAGCTTTAGTCTTAGGCTCAACAGCAACAGAGATAACTGGCTCTGGGAAGTCCATACGCTCAAGAACTACTTTTTCAGTAGGATCACATAGTGTGTCACCAGTCGTTGTTGACTTAAGACCAACAACTGCACCGATTTCACCTGCATAAATCTCTTTAACTTCTTCACGTTTAATAGCGTGCATCTTAACGATACGGCCGATACGCTCTTTTTTATCTTTTGTTGTGTTGTGAACATATGAGCCAGACTCAAGTGAACCACGGTAAACACGGATAAATGTAAGAACACCAACAAATGGATCTGTCATGATTTTAAATGCAAGTGCAGCAAATGCACCTTCATCTGTTGAAGGAACTTCTACTTCTATTGACTCATCATCCATCATAGTACCCATGATAGCCTCAGACTCAACTGGTGAAGGAAGGTAGTCTACAACAGCGTCAAGAAGTGTCTGAACACCCTTGTTCTTAAACGCAGTACCTGGAGTCATTGGAACAATTGCCATACCAAGTGTTGCTGCTTTGATCGCTGCTTTTACTTCAGCTTCAGTGAAAGACTCTCCATCAAGGAATTTCTCAGCGAAGTCGTCATTACCATCAACTTCAGAAAGAGTCTCTAGCATTTTTTCTCTGTACTCATCAGCTTTGTCTTGAAGCTCAGCACGGATATCTTGTTCGTGGTAAGCAGAACCCATTGCTGCGTCCTCATCCCATACGATCTCTTTCATCTTAACAAGGTCAATAACACCCTCGAACTTGTCTTCAGCACCGATAGGAAGCTGGAAAGGCATAGGATTACCCTTAAGACGATCACGAATTTGGCTCTCTACTTCATAGAAGTCTGCACCTGTACGGTCCATCTTGTTAACAAAAACAATTGAAGGAACCTTATAACGGTTACGCTGACGCCATACTGTCTCTGATTGGGGCTGAACACCACCAACAGCACAGAAAACAGATACTGCACCATCAAGAACACGCATAGAACGCTCAACTTCAATAGTAAAGTCAACGTGTCCCGGTGTGTCAATAATGTTGATCTGCTTACCAGCCCACTCACAAGTCGTTGCAGCAGAAGTAATAGTAATACCACGCTCTTGTTCTTGCTCCATCCAGTCCATAGTTGCTGCACCATCGTGAACTTCACCGATCTTGTGCTCAACACCTGTGTAAAAAAGGATACGTTCTGTTGTTGTTGTCTTACCTGCATCAATGTGTGCAGCAATACCGATGTTTCTTACGTCATTTAATTTGTGACTTCTTGCCATGTTAGTGTCCTATATAGTTGTTTCGAAAATCGGAAATCGGAAATCGGAAAAAAGAGTTTGACTCTACTTTCCGCTTTCCGTTTCTCGTTTTCCGATTAGGGTTGTCCGATCCTGCAAGCAGGATCTGGACGGTTTTAAATTACCAGCGGTAGTGAGCAAACGCTTTGTTTGCTTCTGCCATACGGTAAGTATCTTCTTTCTTCTTGAATGCTGAACCTTTGTCAGTTGCAGCTTCCATAAGTTCATTAGCCAAACGCTCAGCCATTGTACGCTCGTTACGCTTACGCGCTGCGTCAATGATCCAACGTAGTGCCAATGAAAGTTGACGTACAGGACGAACTTCTACTGGAACTTGGTATGTTGCCCCACCTACACGACGTGATTTAACTTCAATCACTGGTTTGATGTTGTCAATCGCTGCGTTAAATACTTCAACACCTGGAGTTTCGCCACGTGAAGAGATGATGTCTAGTGCAGAATACATAATTTTTTCAGCGATACTTTTTTTACCATCAAGCATTACTTTGTTGATGAATTTTGTAACAATTTTACTTCCGTAAATTGGATCTGGCATGATCTCACGTACGGGTGCTTTTCTTCTTCTCATAAGAGTTCCTTCAATTTTAAAAATTTACTCAAAGACTTAGTCTCTGTATTGTCCCCTACAAAAATACTCTTCTTAGCTCACCTGAGCCGCTGAAGTTATTGCGTAGTAAACGAACGGTTTGATTACTTCTTAGGCTTCTTAGTTCCGTATTTAGAACGTGCCACAGTACGGCCAGAAACACCAGCAGTATCTAGTGCACCACGAACGATATGGTACTTAACACCTGGAAGGTCTTTTACACGACCACCACGAACTAGAACGATAGAGTGTTCTTGAAGGTTGTGACCCTCACCACCGATATACGAAATAACTTCGAATCCAGAAGTAAGACGGACTTTAGCTACTTTACGTAGAGCCGAGTTTGGTTTTTTTGGTGTAGTTGTGTAAACACGAGTACATACACCACGACGCTGAGGACAAGATACAAGTGCAGCAGATTTAGACTTCTTTACCTGACGCTTGCGCTCATTACGAATCAATTGGTTGATTGTAGGCATACAATTCCTTTATAATATAAGTTCCAGTAGATTACCCACTAGGGAGTAATTAACGCGGGATTATACCTAAATGAGAATAAATGGTAGCTTTGGTTTTAGTAAAGAAGTGAGTAGGTTTGACGTTGTTCTATCGTTAACATGGTGGAGGGGGACACGGCATACCTTTTTTAACACTTTGCTAAAAGTCATGACATGTCCCGCTGCAGTAGTGTTGCAACTGTTTATTTATCTGGGCAAACGATTATAAAAAGGAATGAACTCTTCAGCACGGGGACAGCAACTTTATCTCTTCTAACGAAGCGAGAAAGTAAAGCTGTGTCCCCCTGACGTCAACAAGCAGTTGATAATATTTAGCACTTTCTATTTAGCCAATACCATCTCACCAAAGTGGTTATAAATACTGTGACCTTCTTCTAGCCACTCATCAAGTCCACCTTTAAGATAAACAACATTGGTATAGCCAAGTTGACGTTTCATCGTGTCAGCCGCTAAGGCAGCACTTTTACCCGCGCGGCAGTAGACAACAATAAAAGCCTTTTTATTAGGTATAGCTGCACCAATGTCAAACTCTAAAACACCACGAGCAATCTTAACATCTTCCTCAGAGTCAAAAACACCTTCTTCGCGCATATGCTCTTCACGAACATCAAGAGAGATAAACTCTTCAGCATCATCGATCATCTTCTGTAACTCTTCTGATGTTATCGCTTTAACATTCTTTTGAGACTGCTTAACCAAAGCCTCACTGATAGCATCACCCGCCATCATCGGTGTTACAAAACCAAGTCCTAAAACTAACGCTGCTGTTACTAATGTATGTAATTTCATTTTCATCCTTTAAAGTGAGAGTATTCTCTCTATGTAAGATGCATTATATTTTGTAATAGATTAAGGAAGTAATATTTTAAGAGTTATTAGGAAAATCTATAATTGAATGTGTAAATTTGAAAAATTCTAAGTCGTAAAGAACTGAAGATGTGGTGTGAGTTGTGTCGAGCGTGAACCCGATAACGTGCTAGTGCACGTGGAGAGGTGAACCTCGACGCAAATCGCGCCGCAGCTTCAACTTTTTTAAGCTTCTTCGTCTTCGTTGAAGACGATCTCTTGCTCTTTGTAGATACCTGTTCCAACCGGAATAGTACGTCCAATAATAACATTCTCTTTAAGATCTGTAAGATCATCGATCTTAGCAGAAACAGCCGCTTCCGTAAGAACTTTAGTAGTATCTTGGAAAGATGCCGCAGAGATGATCGAGTCAGCAGAAACTGATGCACGTGTAATACCAACAAGGAATGGCTCAGCAATTGCTGGCTCACCACCAAGACGTAAGATCTTAGCATTCTCTTCTTGGAACTTCTTACGAGAAATCAGGTCGTCACGGATAAACTTCGTGTCACCTGATGCAACGATCTTAACCTGACGTAGCATCTGAGTAAAGATAACCTCAATGTGCTTGTCAGAGATACTAACACCCTGTGAACGGTAAACCGACTGAACTTCAGTAACAAGGTAGTTAAAGAGTGCCTTTGTTCCCATAATACGTAAGATCTCGTGTGAAGACATTTGACCTGATGTCAACTGCTCACCCGCGTGAACAAAGTCACCAACGTTTACAAGTGCTACAAGGTTTTTGTCAACAAAGTACTCTTTGACAATACCGTTTTCAGAAGCAATAATAATACGCTGCTTACCACGAAGTGGTTTTCCAAAACTAACAACACCATCGATCTCAGCGATCAATGCAATTGCCTTAGGACGACGCGCTTCAAAGAGCTCAGATACACGTGGAAGACCACCAGTAATGTCTGATGACTTCTGTAGTGCTTTAGGTGTTTTTGCTAGGATGTCAGCAACCGCAACATTTTCACCATCTTGTACGTAGATAGCTGTCTTAGATGTAACTGCATAACGGATGATGTCACCCTCAGTTGTAGCAAGCACAATAGTAGGCTTGTACTCAACTGGGTAGTGGTCATTAACCATCAAACGTGTCTTACCAGTCAACTCGTCAAACTGCTCAGATACTGTTGTACCTGGGATGATGTCTTCAAATGTAACAACACCTGTAGACTCAGAGATAACTGGGTTAGAGTATGGATCCCACTCAGCAATAACAACAGACTCATCAGAGGCTGGGTGTGCTAGTGTAATATCACCTTCAACAGTAGCGTTATCATCAACATCTACAATTGAACCACGTGCGATGTAGTGACGGATCGCTTCACGATCATCACCATCAACAACAACAGCAAATAGACCTTTCTCTTCAACGGTATAACCAGACTTAACTGCTTCATAACGCTCAAGATAGTCACCTTTAAGTAAGAAGAACTTAACTGTTCCCGCTTCTTTTGCTTTGATCTTCTGTGTAATTGGCGAGCCATCTTCTACAGTGATCTCAGAAGCATAAGGGATACGGTTTGGAACATTCCAACCATCTTTGATCTTCTCAACAATTGACTCTTCAGCCTCAATAACAGTACCACTTGCGTAAGGAAGGTAAAGTTTACCTTCGATCTTACCACTGACACCCGCGATCTCACCTGGCTTAGCTACTTCATACTTACGTAGTGTGTAGCGAGCCACATTTTTCTTGTCTTTAGTGTCTGTTAATGTTACTAAGATCTCGTCATGAACAGTCTGAACATCTAGCGTACCCGTAAATGGTGCTTTGATCTTAGGCTCAACAAGAAGAACAGCAGCATTACGGCGGTTAGCCACAATGTTTTTACCCTCTTTAGACTTGTATGTTTTCATGTTGTAGTAACGAATGAAACCTTCACGATCAGCAATGACTTGACGCTCTTGTTGTGTACTAGAAGCAGTACCACCAACGTGGAACGTACGTAGGGTAAGCTGTGTACCTGGCTCACCAATAGACTGAGCAGCAACAATACCTACTGCTTCACCACGACGTACCATATGACCGGTACCAAGGTTAAGACCATAACAAAGTGCACAGATACCACCCTCAGACTTACACGTTGTCGGTGTACGAATGTGAGCCGCTTTAATACCAGCTTCTGCCATCTTCTCAGCAGAGATCTCATCGATCAATGTACCCTCTGGGTAGAGGATCTCATTAGTAATCGGATCGATTGCATCTTCAGCAAGTACACGACCTTGAACACGGTCTTGTAATGGCTCGATCATAACATTACCATCAGTAATGTCAGTGATCTCAATACCTTCGTGTGTTCCACAATCATGCTCAACAACTTTAACGTTTTGGGCAACATCAACAAGCTTACGAGTAAGGTAACCCGCATTCGCTGTTTTCAGTGCCGTATCCGCAAGACCTTTACGTGCACCGTGAGTAGAAATAAAGTACTCAAGAACGTTTAGACCCTCTTTAAAGTTTGAGATAATTGGTGTCTCAATAATGTCACCATTTGGCTTCGCCATAAGACCACGCATACCCGCAAGCTGACGAATCTGTGCAGCAGAACCACGCGCACCAGAATCAGCCATCATATGAATCGAGTTGAAACCATCTTTATCGTTCTCAACCAAGTCCATCATCTGACCCGCAACCGTGTTGTTTGTGTCTGACCAAACATCAATAATCTTGTTATAACGTTCCTGCTCAGTAAGAAGACCTGCTTCGAACTGCTTCTGGATCTCAATAACCTTGTTTTTAGACTGAACGATCAACGCTTTTTTCTCATCAGGGATGATGATGTCAGCAATAGAGATCGAAACACCTGCCTCAGTAGCTTGCTTAAAACCAAGATCTTTAAGACGGTCAAGGAAACCAGCAGTAACTGCTATACCACCATGTTTTTGAACATAGTCAGCGATAGCATTAATTTTCTTTTTCTTCATTACCTGGTTCCAAAGTTCAACTGGAACGAACTCAGGAAGGATCTCTTTAATCAACATACGGCCAGCAGTTGTGTGGATCATACGACCATCTACTTTTGTACGTACTTTGGCGTGAATGTCAAGAGAACCTGTCTCAAGTGCAATCTTCACTTCATCAACTGATGCAAATAGTTTGTTAGAACCAAGTACACCATTTTTCTCTAAAGAGATGTAGTAAAGACCAAGAACCATATCCTGTGAAGGTGTCGCAATCGCTTTACCTGATGCTGGAAGAAGAATGTTCATTGATGCTAGCATCAAAACTTTTGCTTCTGCAATCGCTTCAGTAGAAAGTGGAATGTGAACCGCCATCTGGTCACCATCGAAGTCAGCATTAAATGCCGCACAAACAAGTGGGTGAAGTTGGATAGCTTTTCCATCAATTAGTTTCGGGTGGAACGCTTGGATAGAAAGCTTGTGAAGTGTTGGTGCACGGTTAAGTAGAATAGGATAACCATCAACGATCTCAGCAAGACACTCCCAAACTTCGTTAACCTCTGCATCGATCATCTTCTTAGCAGCTTTAACGGTAGTAGCGTAACCTTTGTCCTCAAGCTTAGCAATCAAGTGTGGCTTAAACAGTTCGATCGCCATCTTTTTAGGAAGACCACACTGATCCATCTTAAGAGATGGTCCAACAACAATAACAGAACGTCCAGAGAAGTCAACACGCTTACCAAGAAGGTTTTGACGGAAACGACCCTGCTTACCCTTAATCACTTCAGAAAGTGATTTAAGTGGACGCTTGTTAGCACCTTTAACTGCGTTTGCACGACGACCATTGTCGAAAAGTGCATCTACAGACTCTTGAAGCATACGCTTCTCATTACGTACAATGATCTCTGGAGCTTCTAGCTCAATAAGACGTTTAAGACGCTGGTTACGGTTAATAACACGACGGTAAAGATCATTAACATCAGAAACCGCGAACTTACCACCATCAAGGCTTACAAGTGGGCGAAGATCTGGTGGAAGAACTGGTAGTGCTGTCAACATCATCCAAGCTGGGTTGTTACCCGAGTTAAGGAATGACTCAATAACCTTAAGACGCTTAACAAGTGTCTTAGTCTTAGCAACACTTTTCGTGTTATCCATGTCCTCTTTAAGCTGTGAGAAGATCTCAACAAGATCGATATCTTCGAGCATATCACGGATACCTTCACCACCCATTTTAGCTACAAAACCAGCTTCAGAGTAACGTGACATAAGGATACGATACTGCTCTTCATTAAGAACATCATACTTAAGTACTGGCGTAGACTCTTCACCATCATAAAATGCATCGCCTGCATTTTGAACGATGTATGCTTCGTAGTAAAGCACACGCTCAAGGTCTTTCATCTTAACACCAAGAAGTGTACCAATACGTGAAGGTAATGAACTTACATACCAGATGTGTGCAACAGGTGTAACAAGATCAATGTGACCCATACGTGTACGACGAACCTTAGTAGTTGTTACTTCAACACCACATTTCTCACATACAACACCTTTATAACGCATCTTCTTGTACTTTCCACAAAGACACTCATAGTCACGGACTGGACCGAAGATCTTTGCACAGAAGAGGCCATCACGCTCTGGCTTTAGTGTACGGTAGTTAATCGTCTCAGGCTTTTTAACTTCACCGTGACTCCAAGAGAGAACTTTCTCTGGACTTGCCAAACGGAACTGAAGTTGTTTAATGTCTTTTGGACGGTTGTCTTCTGTAATTGCAATTGGTACTAGTTTACTCATCGTCTTCCACCTCGTCGAAAATCTCTACATCAAGCGCTAGGGCTTGAAGTTCTTTTGTCAATACAAACAGTGTCTCAGGAATTCCAGAAGGTGGAACTGCCTCACCCTTTGTCAATGCTTTATAAGCGTTCACACGCCCTTCAACATCATCTGACTTAATTGTTAACATCTCTTTTAGTACTGCTGAAGCACCGTATGCCTCAAGAGCCCAAACTTCCATCTCACCAAAACGCTGTCCACCAAATAGTGCTTTACCACCAACCGGTTGCTGTGTAACAAGAGAGTATGGTCCAGTTGAACGTGCGTGAACTTTCTCATCAACCAAGTGGTGTAGTTTAAGAATGTACATGTAACCAACGTTCACACGCTCTTTAACTTGCTCACCTGTCTTACCATCATAAAGTACAGTTTTACCATCATCATCAAGCTTTGCAAGCTCAAATAGTTTAGCAAACTCGTCTGTATCAACACCCTCAAAGATAGGCGTTGCAAACTTAACACCCTTAGACCAGTCACGTGCAAATTCAAGGAACTTCTCATCACTCATATTTGCCACAACTTCACCAGCATTCATGAAACGTGCCACATCAGCGATCTCAATGATCTTAGCACGTAACTGAGCTACGAAATCAGCTTGTTTTGCTTCGAAGATATCTTGGATCTGGTGACCGAGTTCACGACCTGCCATACCAAGGTGCATCTCAAGGATCTGTCCGATGTTCATACGTGAAGGTACACCAAGTGGGTTAAGACATACGTCAACCGGGCGACCATCAGCCATATAAGGCATATCTACCTCAGGAACGATAATAGAGACAATACCCTTATTACCGTGACGACCTGCCATCTTATCACCAACTTTTAGCTTACGCTTCGTTGCGATGTAAACCTTAACAAATTTCGTAACACCATTTGGAAGAATGTCATCTTTTTCAAGAATCGTTAACTTCTCTTCATGCTCGTCACGGAACTTTTTCTTCTGCTTTTGGAAGTGGTTCTTAGTTGAGTTGTACTTCGCTTGTACTTCATCAGAGAACGACTTAACAACAGAGTTCATCGCGAAACGGTTAACGCTAGCTAGAACCTCTGCTGTTAGTTTTTCACCAATCTTGTACTCAACTTCGTTAACAGTAACATCCGACATAAGCTCCGCTTGAGTCAAGATAGACTCAATACGGATCATCTCTTCTTTGTCGATCATAAGAAGACGATCGTAGTGCTCACGCTCTAGCTCATCACGTTCAGACTTTTCAAGTTCAAGTGCACGAGGATCTTTGTCATAACCTTTTTTCGTAAAGATTTTGATGTCAACAATAACACCTTCCATAGATGGTGGACAGTAAAGTGACTTGTTTACAACGTGACCTGCTTTTTCACCGAAGATAGCGCGTAATAAACGCTCTTCTGGTGTAGGCTTAACTTCACCCTTAGGGCTTACTTTACCAACAAGGATCATACCGCCAGTAACAGTAGTACCAAGTTTAACAATACCTGACTCATCAAGGTGTGTAAGCTCATCATCACGAACATTAGGAATGTCACGTGTAATCTCTTCAATACCATGCTTAAGTTCACGTGCTTCACACTCTTTTTCATAAACGTGAACTGATGTGTACATGTCTTCACGGATCATACGTTCGCTCATTACGATCGCATCCTCGTAGTTGTAACCGTTCCATGGCATAAAGGCAACCATCGCGTTAATACCAAGTGCAAGCTCACCACGGTCCATGTTTGGACCATCAGCAATAATCTCGCCAGCAGCGACTTCTTGACCAATTTTAACAGAAGCTTTTTGGCTAAATGTTGTGTTTTGGTTGGTACGAAGGTTCTTCTCTAATGGGTAGTAATCAATAAATGTACCACTCTCATCTTCACCAAGAACAAAGATATGCTTCGCATCAACTTTTTCAACACGACCAGCACGCTTCGCCTTAATACATTCCCAAGCATCACGAGCAACAAGTTTTTCAATACCTGTTCCAACCATTGGTGCTTCTGGTTTAAGAAGAGGCACGGCTTGACGTTGCATGTTTGAACCCATTAGAGCACGGTTAGCATCATCATGTTCAAGGAAAGGAATCAATGAAGCAGCAACACCAACAACCATCTGAGATGCAAGGTCCATGTATTCACAATCAATCGCTTTACCAAGCTTGATCTCACCATCTTGACGTACTTCAATAAGCTCTTCGACAAAGTTACCTTCAGCATCGATCTCATTAGAAGCAGCCGCAATCATCTTGCCCTCTTCTTGTGTCGCTGTAAGATAAACAACATTCTCAGTACCTGGAAGTGCTTTACCGTCTTTTACAAGTACATATGGTGCTTCAATGAAACCGAGTGCATTTACTTTCGCATAAGCAGCAAGTGTATTAATAAGACCAATATTCTGACCCTCTGGCGTCTCAATCGGACAGATACGACCATAGTGAGTTGGGTGAACGTCACGCACTTCAAAGCCCGCACGTTCTTTAACAAGACCACCCTCACCTAGTGCAGAAAGACGACGCTTGTGCGTGACTTCTGAAAGTGGGTTTGTCTGATCCATAAACTGTGAAAGTTGTCCACCAGAAAAGAATTCCATAATCGTAGATGTAATCATCTTAGAGTTGATAAGGTCGTGAGGCATAAGCTCAGACATTGGTCCACTCATCGTAGAAAGCTTGTCTTTGATCGCTTTTTGCATCTTTATAAGACCATTATGTAACTCGTTACCTAAAAGCTCACCGATCGAACGAATACGACGGTTACCAAGGTGGTCACGGTCATCAATGTGACCCTGACCATTTTTAACTTTAATAACATACTTAACAGTGTTAATAATATCTTCGTTTGTAAGAACTGTGATGTACTCAGGAATGTTCAGACCAAGCTTGTGGTTCATCTTCATACGACCGACTTTAGTCAAATCATAACGCTCTGGATCAAAGAAAAGCTGGTTAACAAAGGCTTTAGCAGCTTCTTTAGTCACCGGCTCACCTGGACGCATCACTTTGTAGATACGAATTGCTGAAAGGTCATTTTCATCTTCGATCTCTTCAGTTTGCTTAAGTAGCTTCAATGAATCTGCATCAGCATTAAATGCATTGATAATCGATGCATCAACACCATCAGCCAAGTCGTTAGCAATAACAAACTCAGTCACACCAGACTCAGCCATTTTCTTAAGCTTAGTCTCGTCAATAGAAGTCATCGTGTCAAAAAGAATCTCACCTGTTTCAGGATCAATAATTGGCTCTGCTAAGTAACGCTCAATAAGTGTCTCAAGTGGATACTGAACCGCTTTTACACCATCATCAAGGAACTTTTGTCCCTTTTTGGCCGTAAGACGTTTACCTGCACCAAGAAGTACTTCACCATCTACAGAGATAAGATCGTAATCAAGACGACCCGCAAAGTCTGCTGGGTTAAAGTCCATTGCAAACTGGTTGTCTGCAATACTGATCTTTTGTAGTGGATAGAACATCTTCAAGATGTCTTGCTTAGAGTAACCCATAGCACGGAACATGATCGTTACAGGCACTTTACGGCGCTTGTTAATTCTCATATAAAGGATGTCTTTAGGATCGTACTCAAAGTACAACCAAGAACCACGATCTGGAATAATCTGACCTGTATAGATCAGCTTGTTACCTGCTGTAGTCGACTCTTCTTCTTTGAAAATAACACCAGGTGAACGGTGAAGTTGGTTAACAACAACACGCTCAACACCGTTAACAACAAAAGAGGTACGGTCTGTCATCAATGGGATGTCACGAACAAAAATAGACTGCTCTTTGATGTCTTGAACACCAAGTTTCTCTTTAGTGTTGTCATCGCGGTCCCAAATAACGAGACGTGTCTTCATCTTAAGTGATACAGCGTAAGTAAGACCACGCTCCATACACTCACGTACTGTGTACTTAGGTGCAGCTACTTCACTGCCTAGGTACTCAATCGTAAGACGGTTTTGTGCATCATGGATAGGAAATCCAGATTTAAAAACTTTTTCAATACCACTTGCATCGCGGTTCTTTTTGTTGATCATCAAAAAGTTGTCATAAGAACTTTGCTGAAGTTGTAACAGGTTCGGGATTTCAATCTGTTGTGGAGTTTTAGCGAAATCAACGCGTAAACGGTTTCCAGAATGTAAGCTATTTAACATAGGCTTCCTCTAAGGTAATTTAATAGTAAGTAAACACACTTTATACAACCAGACGAAGCGGAGTTCGGGGATTGGTCGTAAATACAGTCGTCAGTAGACGGATATGCAGTAGAAATTGCAAAATGCAATAGTTAAGCTGCTGTTGCAGTTTCTGCTGCATAATAAAGGTAATAATAAAAGTGTTGTTTAATTAACGGGAATAATCCAAGCGTCCAAGGATATAACAACTACAAGTAATAAATGTCTGTAGTCTCTAACGCACAAAAGCCACTTAAAGAAAGTGTAAAAACACTAACTCTAAGCGGCTTAAGAACGTCAAATAGGGAGAGTTCCCTACTTAAAAGTAAAAACTTACTTAATCTCGACAGTTGCACCAGCAGCTTCAAGATCAGCTTTTGCAGCTTCAGCAGTCTCTTTATCAACGCCTTCTTTAACAGTTGACGGAAGTTCTTCAGCAGCAGATTTTGCTTCTTTAAGACCAAGACCTGTAAGTGCACGGATTGCTTTAATAACAGCAATTTTCTTAGCACCAGCATCAGTTACAACAACATCAAACTCAGTCTTCTCTTCAGCAGCTTCACCAGCTACAGCGCCACCAGCAACCGCTACAGGTTGAGCAGATACGCCAAATTTTTCTTCGAATTCTTTTACAAGCTCAGAAAGCTCAAGAACAGACAATGTTGAGATAAATTCTAGTACGTCTTCTTTAGTTACAGCCATGTGTAATCCTTAATATAATTATATTTAAGATGTTATTTTTCACATCTTAAGTTAAAGTCTGGAGGACTTTAGTTAGGTAGTTAAGCTACCAATCTCAAGAATTTGGGCTTACGCCTCTTCTTCTTTTTTCTTTCTAAGCGCATCGAGGCCAATTGTAAAATTCGCAACTGGAGCCATCCATGTAGCAGCAAGCATTCCAAGAAGCTCTTCGCGTCCTGGAAGTTTTGCAAATGCAGCAATTTTAGCAAGATCAGCAACTTCGCCATCAAGGTAACCCGCTTTAATTACGAATTTATCTTCATTAGTTTTGTCGTTAGCGAAATCGTCAGCAACTTTAGCAGCAGCAACAACATCTTCTGACCAAACAAAAATGTTTGTATTTTTAAGCTCAAGACCTGTCATCTTTGCATTACTAAGAGCAACAGTTGCAAGGCTATTTTTAATAACCTGAACTTTAACATCTTTAGCACGTGCAGATTTACGTAGAGTCTCTAGTTGAGTAACAGTTAATCCTTTGTAGTCACAAACGATTACTGCTGCTTTTCCTTCAAATGATTCGCTAAGTTCAGCGATCAGTTCAGCTTTTCTAGATTTAAGCATTGTATATCTCCTTTCCAGACTTTAACTTCAAGAGGGGCGGGTATGCCGATTAAGCTCACTGCAGACACTGCAGAAACCCCCAACTATCATTAGTCCAAGTAATCCAGAATCCGTGTGAAAACCGAAGTTCTCACAGTCGAAATCTTTAGCTATTAATCCACTAATTAGTAGCTAAAAACATCATGTATTTTGAATTTGGAACGCAATTATACCGAAAGATTCTTGAAAAACAAATAAAATTAATGATTTTTAGAAATTAAATTGAGAGAGGGGTGATAAGGGGTTATTGAAGCTTCAAGCAGCAAATGCTACTTGAAAAAGAAGTTAAATTATTTGATATCTGCTAATTCAGAAAGATCAAACTTAACGGCTGGACTCATAGTTAATGAAAGTGCAGCATTTTTAATGTAACGACCCTTTGCAGATGCAGGCTTTTGCTTGTTGATAGCTGCAACGAATGCAGTGATGTTCTCTGCAATCTTATCAGCATCAAAACTAGCTTTACCGATACCAGCGTGGATGTTACCTTTTTTATCAACACGGAAAGCAACTTGGCCTCCCTTTACGTTGTTAACAGCAGTAGCAACATCTGGCGTTACAGTACCAGTCTTAGGGTTAGGCATCATACCTTTTGGCCCAAGAATACGACCAACTTTACCTACAAGACCCATACAGTCAGGAGCAGCAACAACAACATCAAAGTCAATGTTACCTGCTTGGATCTGCTCTACTAATTCGTCAGTACCAACGATGTCAGCACCAGCAGCCTTAGCTTCGTCTGCTTTTGTTCCCTTTGCAAAAACTGCAACACGAACAGTTTTACCTGTACCGTGTGGAAGAACGATAGCACCACGAACCATTTGGTCAGCGTGACGAGGATCTACGTTAAGGTTCATTGCAATTTCAACAGTTTCGTCGAATTTTGCAGATGTAAGATCTTTCATAGCTGCAGCTGATTCAGCTACAGTATATTTTTTTGTATTGTCAATTTTTTCAGACAGTTGTGTATAGCGTTTACTTGCCATTTTGATTCTCCATATATAAATCTGCCACAAAGTTTTATATCACTGTGGTCGGTGATGGTTGAGAAGCTTAGACTTAGTCTACGATCTCGATACCCATTGAACGAGCAGAACCCGCTAATGTGTTTGCAGCTTGTTCTACATCGTCAGTGTTAAGATCGGCGATCTTAGCATTAACAACTTCCATAAGCTGTGCTTTAGTAATCTTACCAACTTTGTTTAAAAGTGGGTTGTCAGTACCTTTTTTTAGACCTGCAGCCTTCATAAGAAGAGCAGATGCTGGTGGTTGCTTCGTGATAAAAGTGAAACTTCTATCAGAGTAAACAGTGATAACAACTGGAACTTTAAAGCCCATCTTGTCTTTTGTCTTCTCGTTGAATGCTTTACAGAATTCCATGATGTTAACACCACGTTGTCCTAGTGCTGGTCCAACTGGTGGAGCCGGGTTTGCTTTACCAGCTTCGATTTGAAGCTTGATATAATCCATAACTTTTTTTGCCATAGTTTTTGTCCTTTTTTGAGATTAACGTTTTACGTTATATAATTTTTTCTACTTGTGAATATGAAATATCCACTGGTGTTGCACGACCAAAGATCGAAACATTGAGTTTAAGTGTTCCATGCTCTACATCATACTCATCAACAGTACCAGTAAAGTTAGCGAACGGACCATCAATAATACGAACCATCTCACCATTTTCGAAGTAAACCTTCGGCTTCGGTGCAGGACGGTTATTAACACGGTCTAGGATCGTGTTAATGTCAGTGTCACTTAGTGGTGTTGGCACATTAGCCTCACCAATAAAGCCAGAAACTTTTGGAACACCTTGAATCATTGTCTGTAGTTCAGTGTCAAGATCGATGTTAATAAAAACATAACCTGAGTAAAGTGAACGTTCAGTGATCTTCTTCTCACCATTTTTCATCTCAACAACATCTTCAGTTGGAACGATAACTTCTGCAATACGATCTTGAAGTTTGTTCTCTTCAATAAGATAAAGAATTGCTTCACGAACCTTACGCTCGCTACCGTAGGTCTGAATTGAGTACCATTTGTGTGCCATAATCTATCCTTAACCTAAAATTGCAGAAAGCACTGAAGACATCAACAGGTCAACGAGTGCTAGGAAGATAGAGATTACAGTCACTACCAAGAAGACAGCAAAAAATGCCTGCTTTACCTGTCCCTTAGTCGGGAAGATAACTTTTGCTAACTCTAGTTTAGCATTTCTTAACGCGCTTTTCATCATCTATTTCCTCATTACATTTGCAATAAATAGAGCCCAAAAGCTGTATTGATTGTAAATGTTTAATTTTTATTAGTGGCAGGCGTAGAGAGACTCGAACTCCCAACACCCGGATTTGGAATCCGGTGCTCTACCATTGGAGCTATACGCCTTTAGGTTTTGCTTTCGCAAACAGAAAAGAGGTAATGGTAAAGAGGGAAGGGAATTGAGATCGAAACCTCTTTCCTCTTTCCTCTTCCCTCTTTTCTTAAAAAAAAGAAATTATAATTTCATCTCTTTATGTGCTGTGTGTTCACGACACCATTTACAGTATTTAGTAACTGAAAATTTTCCTGTGTGAATCTTTTTGTTTTTAGTGGTGTGATAGTTACGACGTGTACATTTCTCACAACCTAAGTGAATTGCTTCTCTCATATTATTTCCCTTCGTTTTATTTCTTACTTAAAAGAGTTTATCCTCTTTACAAGTGGCAAGCCCAAGGGCTTGCGTCCTAAAAAAGGACTTTACTTAAATCGTTAATTACTTAACGATTGTAGCAACAACACCTGCACCAACTGTACGTCCACCTTCACGGATAGCGAAACGAGTTCCCTCTTCCATTGCAATAGGAGCGATAAGTTCAGCAGTGATGCTTACGTTGTCACCTGGCATAACCATCTCAGTACCTTCTGGTAGAGTGATCGCACCTGTTACGTCAGTTGTACGTACGTAGAACTGTGGACGGTAGTTAGAGAAGAATGGTGTATGACGACCACCCTCTTCTTTACTTAGTACATAGATCTCAGCAGTAAATGTTGTATGTGGAGTGATTGTACCCGGCTTACATAGAACTTGTCCACGCTCAACGTTGTCTTTATCAATACCACGGATTAGAACACCACAGTTATCACCTGCAACACCACAATCCATTTCCTTACGGAACATCTCAACACCAGTTACTGTAGTTGATTGAGTGTCTTTGATACCAACGATCTCAACAGCTTCACCAATACAGATCTGACCACGTTCAACACGACCAGTTACAACTGTACCACGACCAGAGATAGAGAATACATCCTCAACTGGCATTAGGAAGTCTTTGTCTGTTTCACGCTCTGGTTCTGGGATGTACTCATCAACAGTTCTCATAAGCTCGATAATTTTATCAGCCCATGGTCCAAGTGCGCCAGCCTTAGCTTCTTCAAGTGCTTGGAATGCAGATCCAGCAGTAATAGGAGTGTCATCACCTGGGAACTCATATACGTCTAGTAGTTCACGGATTTCCATCTCTACTAGTTCCATAAGCTCTTCATCATCAACAAGGTCTTCTTTGTTCATGAATACAACGATGTAAGGAACACCAACTTGCTTAGAAAGAAGGATGTGCTCACGTGTTTGTGGCATTGGGCCATCCGCTGCAGAAACAACAAGAATAGCACCGTCCATTTGAGCAGCACCTGTAATCATGTTCTTAACATAATCGGCGTGACCTGGACAGTCAACGTGAGCGTAGTGACGAGAATCTGTCTCATACTCAACGTGTGAAGTTGCAATCGTGATTCCACGCTCGCGCTCTTCTGGTGCGTTGTCAATCATGTCATAATCCATGAATTTTGCATCATTTTTAACTGCAAGTACTGCTGTAATTGCTGCTGTTAGTGTAGTTTTACCATGGTCAACGTGACCAATAGTACCGATGTTAACGTGCGGTTTCGTACGTTCGAATTTTTCTTTAGCCATAAGAATCTCCTGCTTTTTAGTTAAATTGAAATGGAATTGTACCCAAAAACTATTCATTTATTGCTTATAAGTTTGAATTTTGTTAAAAATTCTATTTTGTTACCCTATTTATGGAGCTCACACCGGGAATTGAACCCGGGACCTCTTCCTTACCAAGGAAGTGCTCTACCTCTGAGCCATGTGAGCAGCTGATCTGTGAAACAAAATATTAAAGCAATAAGTGCATAGTTCTTAGTACGTATTTGTATAATTGAAAGATATAGTGATTAGATGGAAATAAGTAGAAGTATAAGATTATTGTACTTCAGCTCCCAGAAGGATAATACAGTTTTCAATGGAGCGGGTGAAGGGACTCGAACCCTCGACCCTCAGCTTGGAAGGCTGACGCTCTAGCCAACTGAGCTACGCCCGCGTCATCATTGATGGTGGTGAGACCAGGAGTCGAACCTGGGA
>Ga0256826_1000496_pt1 | contig 23812 bp, 26 predicted proteins | sample CV79metaG_FD_185975 | JGI IMG/M metagenome (GOLD analysis project Ga0256826, IMG submission 185975) | Hydrothermal vent microbial communities from East Pacific Rise, Pacific Ocean - CV79 | ecosystem: Environmental > Aquatic > Marine > Hydrothermal vents | place: Pacific Ocean: East Pacific Rise...
TACAGTAGGGTTTTTTTGTTAACAAATCTTTTGTTTTTGATCTTACACATAACTTATAATCTTTTAGAACTTCATCACTAGATTTGGTAATATATCTAAAAAATAATTTATTATTAAATCTGCTTATTTGCTTAAAAGCATCTAGTGCTTCTTTATCTGTAATATCTTGAGATAAATATCTCCATATATAGAAATCCTTAGCGATACTTTTTGGTTGATTATTCAACCACGATAATGAGATAGTATCACTTGCAAATATATTGATTGTTAAAATTAAAAATAGTAGTTTTTTCATATATACATTATAACTTCTATATATTAAACAAATCTTATTAGTTTTTTATAAAAGGTAACAATTTTTCTATACATAGTCCCATAGCTGTACTCTCATAGCCTATAACTTTTTTGATATATGGTTTACAAAAACCTTCAACCATAATTGCTCCTGCCTTTCCCATACACTCACCACTTTCTATATACTTTTCCAAATCATCTTTATCAAATTTAGAAAATATGTATGTTGTTGTAGATATATCATGTAGATAAGTTTCTTTTGACTTAAATATCATACAAGTTATAATTGAAACTTCATTATTACTTTGGATATTTAACATACGTCTTGCATCATCTTTATCTTTTGCTTTTCTTAGTAGCTCTCCATTTGATGTTACTACTGTATCGGATACAAGAAGAGGCATATCATCGGTCCCATATAGTTTAAATAGTTCATCAAACTTACCTTGTGTAGCAATTTTAACAAATTCTACTGGATCTTTTATTGATATCTTTTCTTCATCAAAAGATCCACCTTCTTGAATAAAATCTATATTATTTTTTTGTAGTATTAATGCTCTAGTTTTTGAGTTTGAACCAAGTCTTATCATATAAGAATACTCTGCTTATAAGTTTTTGAAATAATTATGTAATAATATGTAAACATTATAAATTATACATTAGTTTTCTTTAATAAATAATATAGTTATTATGATATAATATCTTAGAATTTAAGGAGTATTAACATGAAAACTATTTTCTTAAGTATATTTATATTGATTTATGGAGTATTTTTTTATTCTAATACTCAAATAAAAAATAGCAGAATTAATTATATATTAGACAAACATATAAAAGAACTTCAAACACATTATAACCTTACTATGAGTTATTTTATTCAAGATGCATCTAGTATTCAGCAGAATCTTGAAAATAATAAAAAAGTTACAGAGATATTTTCAAAAGCCTTAAATGCAACAGAACAACAAAGAGATAAACTAAGAGTTGAATTATATAATCTTCTAAAACCTATGTATAAAAGGATACATTTGAGAGGAATATTACAATGGCAATTTGTATTTCCAGACAATAAATCTTTTTTAAGAATCCATAAACCTAGTAAATATGGTGATGATTTAAGTTCTGTAAGATATAGCTTCAAGCAAGTAAATAAACTAAAAAAAACTATAATTGGATTTGAACAAGGTAGAACAACTCATGCTTTTAGATATGTATTTCCTTTTTTTAATCAAGCTGGTAAACATATAGGTGCTGTAGAGATATCACTTACATCAGAATTTGTACAAAATAAATTATTAAATATTAATAAAATTCATTCTCACTTTTTAGTTAATAAAAATATTTTCAAATCAAATGCATGGAAAACGAAAGATCTTATTACAAAATATATTCAAAGTATTGAACATGAAGATTATATGTTTGCAGTTACTAAACATTATTCTAAAACAAAACTTGATTATTCTAAAAAATATATTATTTCAGTTTTAAAGAAAAAAATAGATAAAAATGTAAAATCAGGAAAAGCATTTAGCTTACATACCAAAAATAAAGATAATATTATGGTAGTTACTTTCCTACCAATCTACAATACGCAAGGTGTTGTATCTGCATATGTTGTTTCATATGAAAATGATAAAAATATTTATAATATTTGCAATGACTATAAAGCTGATAATATAATTGTATTTATAGTATTATTAATATTATTTTATTTTATATATAAACAATTACTATATAAAAGAATTTTACAAACTAAGGTTAATATCAAAACAAAAGAGCTTGAAGAATTTAATAAAAACTTACAAACTATAGTTGATGAAAAAACATTTAAACTACAAAATAGTTTAAATATAATGAGTCAATATGTTATATATTCTAGAACAGATTTAGATGGAATTATTACGGAAGTAAGTGATGCATTTTGTAAAACAACTCATTATTCAAGAGAAGAGTTAATAGGTAAAAATCATAATATATTAAGAGATCCTCATGTATCAGTTGAGATATATACTCAAATGTGGAATACTATTCAAAAAAATAAAAATTGGCAAGGTGAAATATCAAATATCAATAAAGATGGAAAAAACTACTGGATCTCTGCAACTATATCACCAGATTTTGATTCAAATGGAAATAAGATAGGATATATTGCAATTAGATACAATATAACAGTACATAAAGAATTTGAACAACAGCAATTAAGACTAAAACAATCAGAAAAATTAGCCTCTATGGGAGAGATGATCGGGAATATTGCACACCAATGGAGACAACCATTATCTGTAATATCTACTGCATCTACAGGTATCATTTTAGAGAAAGAATATGGTATATTAAATGAAGATAAACTGATTGAAAACTGTAATATCATCAACAACAATGCTCAATATTTATCTAAAACTATTGATGATTTTAGAAACTTTATAAAAGGTGATAGAAGTAAAGCCTTATTTAGTTTAAAAAAAGATATAAATAGTTTTTTAAATCTTGTTGAAAGTTCAATAAAGAACTACAATATAAATGTCATAATGGATTTAGAAAATGATATAACAATAAATGGTTATGAAAATGAGTTGATTCAGTGTTTTATAAATATTTTCAACAACGCCAAAGATATATTAGTAGAGAAAAAAATTAAAAATAAACTTATTTTTATCTCTGTATTTACAAATAAAAATGAAGTTATTATTAAAATCAAAGATAACGGTGGTGGTATATCAGAGGATATCATATCAAAAATTTTTGAACCATATTTTACTACCAAACATCAATCTCAAGGAACAGGTTTAGGTTTAAATATGACTTATAATCTAATTGTAGATGGGATGAAAGGTGGTATAGAAGTTTCTAATAATACTTATACATATAAAGAAGTAGACTATACTGGGGCAGAATTTATAATTACAATTCCTATAGAACATAAATAAAACAAAAAATGAGATATTATTAATCAATTTATTGTTATAATATCAAAGTATAGAAGATCTCAGTATGTATAATACTGAGATTAGTGGATAGAAAATTTTCCATTTAGTAAAAAAGATTTGGTAATATTATCACAAAACATTACCAAGAACCAATGAAAGAACTTCAAGCTATATTTCAAATTAAGATGCAAAAGTAGGAAAAGATGATACCTAATAATAATATGACTGTTATTCCATTGGAGACTGGTGAAAAATATGATCATATAGAGTTTACTATAGAAGAGATTGTAAAATATGAAGGTGTTATGACTCAAAATGTTATTGCTACTTGTATGGATAATATTGAAGCTAAAATTTTAAATATGAGTAACATGGGAACTATATCTACTATTACAATAGAGTATTGTCAAAATATGCTTAACTACTCTAAAAATGAGATTAAAGGTGATAGATCTATAGTACCTGCAGGTACTATAGAAGTACAATATATCAATGATGATTATTATGATATCATTGCTACAAATATATTAAGTATAGAAGATAAAGAGAAGATAGAACCAAAACTAATAGAGATACAATCTCTAGATAAAGCTGGTATCAAAAAGAGATATAGAGAATTAAGAAAATCAGGACAAAACACTCATGAAAAAGGTGGTGGTATTGGTATCTATGAGATAGCAAAAGTAAGTGATTATATTGAGTATAGCTTTGAAGCTATAAATGAAGATAAATATAATTTTACTATGAAATCTATTGTTAAAGGTAAGAAAAGTAAAAATAGCAAAGAATAGCATTTAATAACGATTAAACTAAAAATAAAGAATTTAAACAAAGGTAAAATATGAATCAAATAATAATTTTTTTAACAATGATAGCATCATCAATATCTTTATTTGCTAACTCACCAACAATTATAAATGTTAGTTATGAAAATAAAGCAACTTATCCATACTATATAGGTACTAGTAGTAAAATTAACTTTGATAAACCTGGACTTGCAATAGAAGCTATGCAAAGTATTGAACAAAAATTAAATATAAAATTTAAATTTAAAAGAGAACCAGGAATAAGAGGTCAAAAAAAACTACAATATAATAAAACAGATATATTGCTTTTTGCTTCATATAAAAAAAGTCGAGAAAAAATTGGTGTATATCCAAAAACAAAAGATGGTAAAATTGATACATCAAAAAAAGCAATGGAATTATCATACTCATTGTATACTTTAAAAGATAGTGATTTAAATTGGGATGGTAAAAAGTTTATCAATCTTACGGGTAAGATTGGAGCTACTAAAGGGTATTCAATTATAAAATTTTTAAAAAAAAGAGATGTAGATGTTAGTGAAAATACCTCAAATTTTGGTGATCCTAAAAAATTAATAATAAATAGGATACAAGGTTTCGTAAATCAAGATTGTAAAATAGATCCTTTTCTAAAAGAAAATCCAAAGTTATCTAAAAAAATTAAAAAAATATATCCACCATTAAAATCAAAACCATACTATATGCTTTTTTCTCATAAATTTTATAATGAGCATACAGATTTAGTAAACAAAATTTGGGACGAGCTAAAAAATCTTGATAAATTTACAGAAATTAAAAAGAAATATTAAATATATAGATTATTTATACTCACAATTCCTATAATATATCTATAGGATATCGTGTAAGCTATTTGCTTTATCCATCCATTTTGACATATTCTCATAATCTTCATCTTCAATCATTTTTCTAATAAGTTTCATCTGATCATCAAATTTATCTAAAGAATTTAACATATTTTCCCTATTTTGTTTAAAAATATCTGTCCACATATGTGATGATGATTTTGCAATTCTACTCATATCTCTAAACCCACCACCAGCAAGTGATATAATATCTTTTGGATCTTCGTTTGTCATAACAGTATTTGCTAAAGCATAAGATATAGCATGAGGTAGATGAGATATAAAACAAGCGTGTTTATCATGTGTTGAAGAGTTCATTTGTACAATTCTCATAGCTATTGCATTAAATATATCTAAAGCTCTATTTTTATGTACTTCATCACAAACTTCAAGATCACATAATACTATAGTTTTACCTTCATACAATCCATCTATAGCAGCACTTGGTCCAAATTTTTCAGTACCTGTCATGGGATGAGCAGGTATGAAGTTTTTTCTAAGTTTAGTTGGAATATGATCTACAATAAGCTTTTTTGTACTTCCAAAATCTATTATTGTAGTATTATTGCTTATAGATTCTAATGTAGGTAAAAATGAAATAATTGCATTTACAGGTATGCACAATACTATCACATCAGATTCTAACAATCCATCTATATCAACTATTTTTTCAACTAATTCTAAAGAGAGTGCTTCTTTTTGATGTTCTATATTATGATCATATCCTACTACACTTGAGGATATCCCATATTTTTTAACAGCTTTTGCAAATGATCCACCCATAAGGCCTAAACCTACTATTCCAAATTTCATAATTATCTATTCCACTCTTTCAATACTCTTTGGGTATCTCTTTTCATAGCTTTAGCTTTTAAATCTTCACGCTTATCATAATCTTTTTTACCCTTGGCAATACCAATATTTACTTTTAAAATATTATGCTTATTAAAATACATCTTAGTAGCGACTATTGTATAGCCATCTTTTGTAACTTTTTCAAAAAGTTTATTTATCTGTTTACGATGAAGGAGTAGTTTTCTGTCTCTCCCCTCTTCTGGTCTATATGAAGCATGTGCAGTATCTAAGTGAGAAATATTCATATTAAGAATAAACACTTCATTTTTAATTATTCTTACAAAGGATTCTTTAAAGTTCATTCTTCCTGCTCGAATAGCTTTAACTTCTGAACCATGAAGAACAATACCTACTTCAAATATATCCTCAATAATATAATCATGAAAAGCTTTTTTATTTAAAAATTCTTTTACACTAACTTTCTTTTTATCTTTTGATTTTGCCAATTTAATTTTCCTCTTCTTAATTATATTATATCAAATATCATCATAAAAGCCTAATCAAATTTTCAATATTATATTAAATAACTATTTAACATTTTCTATAAACTGACCACAACCTTTGTGTTCTTTTCCATTATGAGTTTTATAATCTTTTGCACCCTCTTTATACAATCTATATCTTTCACATTCATTTTTAACTTTACAGATCTCATTATCACACGCTAATATTTTTTCTTCCATTTTAATCCCTTTAATTTATTCTATTTTTATTATAATAATTATAACTCATAGTTACTTTTTTTATACTAAATCACCATATTTATACTTATATCTAGCTAACATCGTTTCATTACCAATAATCCCACCTTGATGAATATATAAAATAGTTATATTTTCATCTTTAAATACTTTTAATAATGTATTCCATCCAATTGGGTCATACAATAGATCAAACTCAATATTTGTTTTCTTTAACAACTCTAAATATATTTCATAGTTTTCTTTATATAACTTTCCAAAATGATACTTTTTAGTTGTTTTTAAAATTGTAGGATGTAAAGATTCATCTTTTTCAAGCTCTAAAAATTGCTTTTTTAAGTATATTTCATCACCAACACAAGGACAAGTTATAACCTCAATATCTAAAAATTTTTGTAAAAATAATGCCGTAGTACCTGTACCACTTGGTAAAAATACTTTTAAATTATCTATAAAGTACTCTTTTTGATATTCAATTATCTCAGATGCTAATTGTTTTAACCCATATGATGCTTCTTTTATAGCTCCACCTTCATCGATACAAAGAGAACTATTATTCTTTTCTTTAATATCTTCAAATATATAATCCCCCACAATCAACTTCATACCATTTGCTAATGCATATTTATAATTACCAGCAGGATTATCTCTTAAAAAAGATGGAATATGATTTGTATAATATATAAAACTCCACCCTTTTAATTTAGCTAATACACTTAAAGAGTACATAGCATTTGATTGATTTGAACCATGACTTATAAGTGTTGTAATATTGGGAAAATCTTTTTTAAAAAAATAATAAAATTTTCTTGCTTTATTACCTGTAAAAGATTGATGTAATAGATCATCTCTTTTAATAAGAAAAGATCTATTTTTAAAATTTATTTGCTCTATTGGTGAGTTAATTATATTTTTCATTATATTTTGTTTAAATAAAAAAAGGTAAGTATCAAAAGATACTTACCTTTTAAAGCTTTAATTAAAAAGAATTATTTTCTTAATTCTTTAATTTTTGCAGCTTTACCTTTTAATCCTCTTAAGTAATGAAGTTTAGCTCGTCTAACGTCACCTCTTCTTAATACTTCAATAGTTTTTAAACTATCAGAATATAAAGGAAAAATTCTTTCAACACCAACAGAGTTAGCACCAATTTTTCTAATAGTAAAAGTATTTGAAACACCCTCACCTTTTAAAGCAATAACAATACCTTCAAAGTTCTGAACTCTAGTTTTAGAACCCTCTTTAATCTCAACACCAAGTCTTAAAGTATCACCAGCTCTAAATTGAGGGATCTCTTTATTTTCAATCTGTGCAGCTTCAAAAGCAGCAATGTATTTATTTTTCATATTTTTTCCTTAATATCGGGGGTATAAACAATAATAGCCCAAAGTGCCCCATTTATGGTCTATAATACTTAGTTTTGCATATAGACATTTCGCGTTTTAAACGGCGAATTTTAGCGTGATTTCCCTTTAGAAACTCTGAAGGAACTTTCAACCCTTTATATTCTACTGGTTTTGTAAAAGATGGTGCTTCCAATAGCATAATATCATCCTCATCTAAATTATAACTTTCATCTGTTAAAGACTCAAAATTACCTAGCACACCTTCACAATTTCTTGAAATTGCATCAGCCATAATAAGAGATGGAAGCTCACCTCCTGTTAAGATATATTCACCTACACTAAAAACTTCAGAAGCATATTCTTCAATAACTCTTTCATCAATACCCTCATACCTACCACTTACAAAAACTATATGTTTTTTATTTGATAATCTTATAGCATCTGATTGGTTAAAAGGTTTAGCTGCTGCTAATGGGAAAATAATATAAGCATCATTATCTTTTTGTTTTATATCATCTAATAAATCAAAAAGAGGTTGTGGAAATATTAACTGACCAGCACCTCCTCCACAAAGAGTATCATCAACTTTATTGTGCTTATTTGTTGTATAATCTCTTGGATTATATAATTCATATTTTAAGATATCTTTATCTACTGCTTTTTTTAAAATAGAATCTTTAAAATAAAAATCAATTAAATTTGGAAATAGTGTAACAAATGAAAATTTCAATTTTCATCCTTTAGTATTTCAGAGGCAGGTTTTCCAATATGAAAACCTTGTAGATAATCAACTTCATGTATTGTCAATATATTTTCAATATCTTGGGATTCTACTCTCTCAGCTACAACTTTTAATCCTAACTCTTTTACTATTTTAACTACATTTGAAATTATAACAGCAGAATTTTGATCTGTAAAAATATTTTGAACCAAACAACTGTCTAATTTAATTATATCTATATCTAAGTTTAATATATAGTTAAAATTTGAATAACCACTTCCAAAATCATCTATAGCAATAGAGGCATCATATTTTTTAACCTCTCTAATAAATTTATTTAATAATACAAAATCAGATATCTCTTCTGTTTCCAATAACTCTATAATTACATTTTTACTATATTTATAAGCTTTTAAATTATCAAATAAAACTTGTGTAGTTTGTTCATTTAATATATCACTAAGTGCAAAATTTATTGAAAATTGGATATCACTTATATCTTTAAAATACTCAAAAGTTTTTATTATCATTGTTTGTGTAACAATAGGATATTTACCACTTGCATGTGCTATATCTACAAATTTATCAGGAGTATAGATATTATCACCATCAATAATTCTAACTAATGCCTCATATTTATCTATTTTTTGAGTGTTTGTATTTTTCATTGGCATAAAAAATGGAACTACTCTATCCTCTTTTATAGCATCATCTAGTTTTTTTAACCATTTTATATGATTTGCATCTTCATATTTAATTGATAAAGTATCGTTAAATATTAATATATTTTTATTATCCTGTTTTGCTGACTTTAACGATATAATACCATTTTCTAATACATTTGAATCAAATGTATCTACATATCCTAATGTAATATCTAAGGTAAAATCTACATTATTATATGTAAATTTAAATAGTCTAATATTTTCTAAATATTTCTTTAATTCTTCATATGTTAACTTATTATTAAAAATAACAACAAATTCTGCACCATATAATCTATAAAGCTCACCATTGTTAGATAAAAGAGCTTTAACCTCTTTTGCAAAAGATTTTAGAAGCATATCAGCAATTTTTACACCATATACCCTATTTATTTTTCCAAAAGATTTTATATCAAAAATTGCTAAAGAGTGAGTATCATCTTTAATATCAATATCTTTTTGTAGTTTTGCTAAATTTGGTAAAGATGTTAACTCATCAGTATATAAGTTATCAATTAACTTGTCATAATAATATTTAATTGTTGATAATAGTTTATTAAAACTATTTTGTAATCTTTCTAACTCTTTTATATCTGTATGAATATTAGCTCGTTTTGTTAAATCTTTCTCTTGCTCCACATCTTCAATCTCTTTTGTCAATTCAAGAATTGGTGTTACCATTTTTTTATTAATAATTGCAAAAAATAATATTGAAAAAATAATAAGAAATAATATAAAAAAGATTATAAAATATATAGACATAGTATCTAAAGATATTTTTATATCACTATGAGGAAAAGTTATATCTAATACACCATTAATATCACCCTCTTTTGTGTTGATATGACAAATAGCACATTCTGTATTTGTTTTCATAGGATATAAAAACCTAACAACTCCAGTCTCATCATCAACAATAAATATCTCTTCACCTTTCATTGCTTTTTGAATAAGAGGATCACTATCTACAATTTTCTTATCTCTTTGAACTATACCAAATAACTCTTCAACTCTAGGACTTCTATAAGATGAGATACTCATATCTTTTCTTATCACTTCCAATCTACCTATAATTGAATCAAGATCTGACTTTGTCCATCCCTCTTGCATTCTAGTATTCATAGTTTCAAATACCAATTGTGCAGTTTTCTTTGCATCATCTGAAGCCAAAGTATCAATAGCAGTTTTTTTAAGATACTCAGTTGAGATAAACAATGATATAACACTAAATATTAAAACAATTGAAACTATCCTAAATACTAACGCTTTGTTTGATATTAATTTCTTTTCCATAAGTAAAAAGCCTAAACTATCTCAAGATTAAAACTATCTGTTAAAACTTCAAGTACTATTGTAAATTTATACTGCTCAATTTCAAGAATAAATGAAACCTTATATTTAAAAGTATCTACCTTTATGTTTGTAAATTTGTATGATAGATCATTTTGAATATTATTTAAAATTTTGTCATTTATTTTATTGACAAAACGGAGTGCAGTTTCCCCATCTTCCATATTCATACCCATCTCATCATATTCAAAAAAGTTATAATCTTCACAAAAATCATAAAATCTTTTTAATAATCTTTTCTCTTTTATAAATGATTTTTTTAAATTCTCAAACACTTCATCTTTTAAAATATCTAACTGTTCATCAACCTCATTATCTACAATATCAACTATTTTTATTTGTTCAGTATCACTCATAATCACTCCATATTGTTTCCTCATCCATACTTGGTCTATTTTCTAAAACCTCAAATGGCTTATAGTTCTCTTTATATCCCATACTATAATGATCTTTTATCCAATAACCTAGATAAACATATGGAATATTTGATTGTTTTGCAATACTTAACTGTGCTAGAATAGAAAATTTTCCAAGAGATAAATGCTCATAATCATGATCATAATAACAATATATTGAAGATAATGCACCATAAACTATATCAGTTAAAGCAACGGCTACTAACTTATCATCAATAAAATACAATAACTCTTTTCCATAATCATGAGCACCATTTACATATGATTTTACATACTCATCAACATCAATTGAATTTTCATTCCAATTCTTTTTTAATTGCATATGCTCATGATATTTATTGAATAGATCAATATGCTCCAAAGTTACCGTTGGTTTTTGCATATAAACTTTTGTATTTTTATTTTTATTAAGAATTCTTTTTTCTGATTTTGAAAACTTATATTTAGATACATCTATTCTTATTGTTTTACAATCCGTACAACTTTTACATTCTGGTACAAAATGCATATTTCCAAATCTACGCCATCCTCTTTGTAACATCTCATGTTGTTCCAAAGAAGTACAATGCTCCATATACTTATATCTAATATCACATATTTTGTCATCAAAATAAGAGCATTGTTTATCCTCTTCAACAAACTCCAAAACTTGAGAAATTTTTAACATATTATTCTATTTACCTAAACAAAATTCACCAAACATTACATCTAGCATTTGACTATGTTCATAAGGTCTTGTAATATTTGATATATGCGATAATGACTCATTTATATGATGAGAAAAAAATTCCAATTCACCCGTTTGTAAAGGACTAACTGCCTCATTTATATGTAATAATGTTTTTTCTACTTCATCAACTTGTTGTTTCGATACTAATGTCATATCATCACTAGAATTATTTCTATCTAATATACTTTCAAGTTCATGTGTCAAAACTGAAATATTTTCTTTTGTATTTAATATTAAATACTCTTGTGTAACAGTTCCAATATCAAATTTTTGAAGTAGATCAGATTTATTTAAAATAATAATAACCTCTTTTTTACTATTTTGTACTATATCTTGTATTTTTTTATCTTCTTCGTCAAAAGGTCTACTACCATCAAATAGTGCAATAATAATATCAGCCTCTTCACAAGCATTTATAGACTTTTCAATACCTATTTTTTCAATCTCATCATTAGCTTCTCTAATTCCTGCAGTATCGACTATCTTAATAATATGTGTACCAATCTTAACACTCTCTTCTATAGTATCTCTTGTAGTTCCAGCAATTGTACTTACAATAGCTCTATTAAAATTTAAAAGCTTATTTAACAAACTAGATTTACCAACATTAGGTTTACCAATAATTGCAACTTTAAACCCCTCTATTAAACCCTCTCTTCTTTTACTAGCATCTAAAGTATCAGTTAATTTTTGATTGATTAATTTTAATTTTTGACTAATTTGTTCAAAAATATCAGAAGGAAGATCCTCTTCAGCATAATCAATACTAACTTCTGTATAAGCTAACATAAACAATAAATCTTTTCTTATATCTTCAACAAAATCTTTCAGTTCACCTTTTAACTGTCTTGCTAAAAGTTTTACTGCATCTTCACTTCTAGCTTCAATCATTTTTGATATAGCTTGGGCTTGTGTTAAATCTATCTTATTATTTAAAAAAGCTCTTTTTGAAAACTCACCTGGATTTGCAATTCTTGCCCCATACTTAATAGCTGTATTAAGAACTAAGTTAGAAATAGCAACTCCACCATGAGATTGAAATTCAACTACATCTTCTCCAGTAAAAGAGTTTGGGTTTTTAAAATATATTAAAATAGCTTCATCTATAAGTTCATCTTTTGTATCATATATTTTAGATAGTGTTGCATAACGAGGTATTAAGTTTTTCTGTTTTGATATTTTTAAAGCAATATCTAAAGCATCAGTTCCACTTAATCTTACTATACTAATTGCTCCAATACCTGAAGCTGTTGCTATTGAAACAATTGTATCATCGACTGACATTATATATCCCTACTATTAATATATTTAAAATTTATTTTAATTTCTATATTCATTAACTAAAATATATTTATCACCCTTTTGTGTTGTTTTAACCGCAACATACTTATCGGGAAACTCTTCTCTTAATTTAGTCAATGCTATATGTACTAAAATACCATCAAGTATTTTTGTTTTAAAATACCCATCTTCTTTAATAGTTTTAATTACTGGTTCAAGATAGTTATACATTGCTTCCTCTTGATTTTTAAGGAACTGAGCAACTTCTAATCTAAGCATCATATCATATTTTCCATTTATCCAATTAAATAATATATATGATAATGCTTTATATCTATATCCTTCTTTACCTATTAATAATGCACTATCTTCTCCTGAAAACTCTATACAAACTGTTTGTTGACCTTTATCATATGAGCTATCATTATCTTGAATAGATACTTTAATATCATCAATCTTATAACATAACTTTGAAAATAATATATTAATATCTTTGTGTATCTCATCTTCTAATTTCTTATTTGATTTTTTTATTCTAGGAGTTTGATGAATCTCTTGTTCTTTAGAATCATAAAATTCATTAAATATTTTTTCTTTTTTTACTTGATTTACAACTTGCTCAGGTTCTACTTGTTCACCTGTTGTTAGCTCATTAAGTTTAGTAGTTAATGTCTCTACTTTTATATTTTTAGTGTCATTCTCTTTATATTCTTTTTGATAACTATTTTGATCTTTTTTATTTACTTTTACTTTAATAATTGCATTTTTTGAAAAAAAACCTAAAAAACCTTTTGATGAAGACTGGATCACCTCTATATCTAAATCATTAACCGAACAACATAAAGAGGAAGAAGCTTGTTCATAAGCCTCCTCTAATGTTTTTGCTTCAAAAGTTTTACATTCTTCAGTAAATTCTTGATACATAATATATCCTTTTTATTTTTTCTTAGACACTTTATGTGATTTTTCATTGATATGTTTAGTATGTCTTTCTACTTTTGCTTTTGCAAAAATTCTATTTACATAGTATTGTTGAGTTACTGTTACAAGATTATTTATAAACCAGTATAAAGTAAGTCCCGCAGGGAACCATAAGAAAAAGAAAGTAAACACTACAGGTAAAAATTGAAACATTTTTTGTTGTACTGGATCTGTCATTGTATTTGGTGTAATTTTTTGTTGTAGGAACATTGTTGCACCCATTAAAATTGGTATAACATAGTAAGGATCCATTAAAGATAAATCTTCAATCCAAAAAATCCATGGTGCACCTTTTAGTTCGATTGCATTTAATAAAACTCTATAAATAGCAAAGAAAATTGGAATTTGTAAAAGTACAGGTAAACATCCACCCATAGGATTTGCACCCTCTTTTTTATATAATTCCATCATATGCATAGATGCTTTTTGCTTATCATCTTTATATTTTTCTTGTAACTCTTTAACTTTAGGAGCAAGCTCTTTTAGTCTATTCATAGATACCATACCTTTATGAGATAATGGTAAAAGTATAAGTTTAACTAAAATTGTTGTAAAAACAATAGTCCAACCCCAGTTTCCAACATAACTATATATAAACTGTAGCATAGAGAACATAGGTTTTGCTATAAAAGTAAACCATCCATATTCAATAACAGATGACAATCTTTTATCTAATGCTGTCAAGTTATTATAATTTTTAGGACCTGTATATCCATGAAGTGATATTTTATCATTTGCATGAATAAAAATTTGAGGAGAATCGTTTTTATCTTTCATAATACTAACTGCCATGCTTACATCATAGTTATATAATACAGTTGCATAATATCTATCAAAAGCGGAAGCAACATTTACTCCGATCAACTCTTTACTTTTATCAACTTTTGTATCTTTAATAATATCCAAAGTACCATCATTTAATGTTACTAATGCACCATGATCGGTATACATATCGGCAATAACATCTGGTCTAAATCCTGGTGTTATAAAAAATGTTGCTTTATTTGTTGAAGCTGCTTTAACATCATAGTGACCATCAGGGTAAAATGTTAAAACTTTAGTTAATGTTGTATTTGATAATTTTTGAGTTAAAACTAATACTGTTTTTTGTTTTGTTGCATCTAGTTTTGCACTTGATACTTCAACATTTGTTGCAAACGATTCTGTATTTATTTTAGGATCAGAAAATCTAACTTCTAAAGGTCTTAATTGATTTGATGTAAATAATTTTATTTGATTATTATCTTTATCAATATATTTTGCTTCTGTTAAAGTAACTTGCGCAATTCTACCAAAATTATCTATCTCAAAAATATTTTTTTGTGTTTTGATAGTTGACACTATTTTTGTTGATGATATATCATTTGAAACTGGTGCTGCATTTGTATTATCAACTGATGAAGATGTTACAGGTGCTTGATTTAAATTTGATATATTATTTTTATCTTGCTGTTTCTCTAAAGCTATTGCATTTTTAGCATTTGCTTGATTTACTAGTTCTTGTTTTGGTTGTAAGTAGAAAAAATCATATGCTATAAAAAAAGCAAATGATATAACAGTAGCTAGAAGTATCCGTTTTTGTGTTTGTTCTTTGTTCATTGTATTGTCGTTTAACGCCATTTATTTATCCCATTTTTTGTTATGTTGAAGTATTAAGCAATATTTATTATTGAGTGGTACTTTCCAGTATTTTACCTTAATCTTTTTAAATTTTAGCTTTTTGAGTTGAGATTTATCATCTGACATACATCTTACTTTTGGGTAATCAAAACCACCGTCAAATAATGGATTACATTTTAAAATTCTAATTGTTGAAAAGTAAAGTGCTTTTAGAAATGAATTATGTTCAAATTGTACTTTTGCATATGATGAACAAGTAGGATGATATCTACAACTACCAAATGATAAAATTGTTAAATATTTTTGATAAAATTTAATTATTAATAATATTAAATTATTTAGTATAAAACTGATACCAGTTTTTTTCATTATTCAAATAAACCTAATTTTTTTATAGCATACTTGAAGTCTTTTTGTAAGGTATTAAAATCTCGATTAAATATCTCTGTTTTTGCTACAAAAATATAATTACCTGTAGATAGTTGATTTTCTTTCTCAAGAACTAAAGCACGAAGTAATCTTCTGCTTCTTGCTCGGTGTACAGCATTACCAACTTTTTTAGATGATACAAAAGCAAGCTTTGAAGTATCACTTTTTTTATAAAAAACAACAAAACTATGCGTATGCCACTTTTTGTTGCTTCTATATATTTGATTAAACTCTTTGGTATTGTTTAGTCGATATGATTTGCTTAAACAGCTAATCTTTTTCTACCTTTAGCTCTTCTAGCTTTAATAACTTTTCTTCCATTTTTAGTTGCCATTCTTGTTCTGAAACCATGTGTTCTTTTTCTAGGTGTGTTATGCGGTTGGTATGTTCTTTTCATACTTTTATCCTTTTTTATTAAATTAAGTTCGGGATTATATTTAAAATATGCTTAATATTTCTTTATATTTAGACCTCATCAAGGATACATTTCAAATTAAATATTTAATATAATGATTTCTTAGATAATTTATTATATACACTCATCGCTTTTATCATATTAATTATTAATAATAAATTTGATACTACAAATAAACAGGAACCCACATATATAAATATTTGATCTATCATAATAGCTAATAAAAAACATATTATTGAACTAAAATAGATATAAAATTGAACTTTAATATCAAATTCTAAAATAAATTCTCTTAATGTAGGGATATCAAAATGCCCCTTACTACTTAGATGAAACCAAGATAAGAAAGGTATAATTTTATACATCATACCTTGCAATACTGAATATATAAAACCAAAGACTATAATTATAACAATAACATATATATTTATATCTAAGATAAATAAGATCATAGATAGGATTAAGCTAAACATTGATAACTTCCAATACCAAAGAGTTATATCAAAAACAGGTCTTCTTCTATTACTTAAACTTACTATTGCAAAATATCCAAACAGTATAGACATAAAACTTAATGTAATTAGAACCTCTCTTGTACTAACTTGTAGTAAACTAAAAATAGTAAATAAAATTATCATAGAAAATATAACTATGGGAAATTTTTCTTGAATATATTTAGGAAAGTCACGAGCAACATAAAACATAGGTATAACCTGAAATGCAACTCCCATTATTAATATCAATACAAATCCAAATATTGCAAATACTATATGAATATTAACAATTATATAGTGTATAGGTGATATATCAGATATTATATGTGCTGTAATTAAATATACTCCTATTGCTACAGTTATTATACCAGCTACTATAAATACTTTCATAGCATTTACTGTAGCAGTTAAATACTTTACCCGAAAAAGTAAAAAAGCTATTGTAAATAAAAATGTACTAAAAGCTATTGTTAAAAAGATTGCACCTAATATTAATAAATATGTTTTCGAATATAAAAATCCTCCACTTAATCCTAATGTTCCAATAGTTAAAGACGTGTGAATAATATTAGCAAATAATATTGGTTTTTTTACTACAACTCCTGCAAGTACAGGTAACATTTGTTGTAATGCCCCAAGCATTATCATAGAAACTACACCCAAAGTAAATAGGTGTGTTATGGCAATAGCTACATTTGTATATCTATTTAAAATTAAATCTTGAGGATATTGAAAGAATACTACACCAATTAATATTGCAAAAATAGGTGCAGTTAAAAAAAATCTAAATGGTACAGATATAGGAGGTGCTTGATCTGTAGACAACCCTTTAAACATATTTAATCACTACCTAATAATTTAAAATTACAACTTTCTCCATCATAATATTCTATTGATCCATCTTCAATTTTATAATACCATCCATGAATATCTAATTCACCAATATTTACTTTTCTCATGATTTCAGGATATGTTAGAAGATTTTCAAGTTGATGTTTTATTGATATTCTCTCTGTAGTTCGTAATATCTGTTCTTTATTAGTCTTATCCTGTGTTGCTAAAAGAGTATATTCTTTTGCTTTATAACCTAGTTCTAACCATTTATTTACATGTTGAAGATGTGGTTCATTTGTCAAATCTTTATATAAAGATGCACATGCACCACAATGACTATGACCACACACTATTATATCTTTTACATTTAAAACACTTACTGCATATTCTATTGCAGCACTTGATGCATGAAAATCATTATCATTTTTGTATGGAGGTACAAAATTACCTATATTTCTTAAAATAAACATATCTCCTGGTTTACTATCAACTATAAGATCAGGAACTACTCTACTATCACTACAACCAACAAAAAGTATTGTAGGCTTTTGCCCATTTTCTACTAAATCTTCAAATTTTCCCTCTAACTTTGGGAAATGTGCATCTATAAATTTTTTATTACCTTTTATAAGTTTATCAATATTCATATTTTTCCTTCATTTATATTTGTGATAATATCATATTTATTTCATTTTTTTATAAATCTTTTGTATATATTATATTTCCTTTAACATATAAACATAACTCAGTAACAAAAATTCCTGTAAATCCACCCTCTTGAATATCAACATTTATTAACTTATTACCATACATACCTTGTTCATTTCCCTCTTTGATAGTATTAGCTATAGCTTCTTCTAACAATATATTATCACTAGTACTAAACGGACCTACTAAATATCTACACTCTGTATGTTCAATATATTGCTTATTCTTTTTATCTTTCTCAACTTCTGAATTATAGTTTACAGATGTAACTGCACAACCACTAAACAAAGTACCTATTACTGCTGTTATAAATAATAATTGTTTCATTTTAGATAACCTTTCTTTTTTTTATTATATCAGATGATGCCAAAAACCCACTAGCCCATGCCCAATGTAAGTTATATCCACCACAATCCCCATCAACATCTAGAACTTCCCCTATAAAATATAGGTTATTTTGAAGTTTAGATTCCATTGTTTTTGAATCTATTTTAGTTGTATCTACTCCACCTGCACAAACTTCACAAGTATCAAATCCTTTTGTACCAATTATAGTAAATTCAAGATTTTTAATTGTATTTACTAATGATACTATATCTTTTTTTGATAAAAATTTCATATATTTTATATTTGATGCTATTTTTGAATTTATTACTATATATTTTGCAAGTTTTTTATTCATAAAACCATTTAAATACATCACAATATCTTTATCAATTTTTTTATTAATTATATTATTAAACATATCTATTAATTGTTCTTTTGTAATATTTGGCATAGTATCAATAAATATTTTAATCTCTTTTTGATTATTCAGTTTTAGTGATATATCTCGACTTATCTCCAATATTACAGAACCAGAAAGACCATATTTTGTAAATAAAATATCACCATATTTTTTATTTACTAATCCCTCTATCTTTACACCAGTTATCATCTCTAGATTTTTATTACTACTTATTAATTGAACTAGAGAAGCAAAAGGTTCTATTATATTGTGTCCAAAATTCTTTGCAAAATCATAACCACACTTTGATGATCCTAATTTTGGCATAGCAACACTTCCCGTAGAAATTATTACTTGGTTATAAAACTTATCATTATTTATTATAAATTTTTTATTTTTATATTCTAATTTTTCTACTTTACAATTTAAATAAAACTTTATTCCAAGTCTTATTGCTTCATATTCAAGAAGTTCAACAACACTTGATGCCTGTTGAGACATAGGGTATACCCTACCTTTTTGTCCTAGAACAAACTCTAATCCAATACTTTTAAAAAAAGATTCACATTTTTCATAAGAAAAACTTCGCAATGCTTCTATTGGGAATTTATGATTTTTAGAATAAAAATTATCTAATGATATATTTTGATTTGTAATATTACAACGGCCATTTCCCGTTGCAAGTAGTTTTTTCCCAACTTTATTATTTGATTCGTATATAGTGACATCAACATTATTTAATGCTAAAAAAATAGATGATATTAAGCCAGAAGCTCCTGCTCCAATTATTGCTACAGAATTTATAAGGTACTACTTAATTATGAAAGTAGTTTTTAATTCAATATCACCATCCACTACTTTAAATATCCACTTACCATGTAATCTACCTCTTTTATATCTATAATCATAAATCGAACCATGATTTGCTGGTAATACCATATCTCTTTGTCTACTGACTACACCATTTGGATCAATCCAATAAAATGTTATATTTTTATCAATATTTACCCTATGTGTAGAATATTTACAAATAATTGAGTTTTCATCTTCTAATAGTAAACAATCAACATTAGAATCTACATTTTGGGCAAAACTTGTAACTGATAATAATAACTGTAAAAATAAAATTTGTACTATCTTCATAAGCATTTCCTTCTATGTTAAGTTTATCATTAAATGTATAAATTTACAATTAACCAAATTCTAATAATATTTTAGATATTATAGCCAAAATAGTAAGGAAATAATTATGAACAAAAGAGTCCTTGTAAAATTTTCAGGTGAAGCTTTAGCTGGAGATAATGGTTATGGAATTGATACAACAATTTTAGCTTATATAGCAGCTGAAATTAAAGAACTAATTGATAACAATATAGAAGTTGGAATTGTAATTGGCGGTGGAAATATAATTCGTGGTGTAAGTGCAGCTGCTGATGGTATTATTAAAAGAACTAGTGGTGACTATATGGGGATGTTAGCAACTGTTGTAAATGGTATCGCTATGCAAGAAGCATTAGAACATATTGGAGTTGAAGCTAGACTTCAAACAGCTATAAAAATGGAACAAATTGCTGAATCTTTTATAGTAAGAAAAGCTAAAAGACATTTAGAAAAAGGTAGAGTTGTGATTTTTAGTGCCGGTACTGGTAACCCATTTTTTACAACAGATACTGCTGCTATTTTAAGAGCAACTGAAATAGAATCAAGCTTAGTAATAAAAGCTACTAAAGTTGATGGTATCTACGATAAAGATCCAGCAAAATTTTCAGATGCTATAAAACTTGATGAAGTAAGTTATGATGATGCATTAAAAGATCATATTAAAGTTATGGATGATACAGCAATTGCATTAGCAAAAGACAATGGACTACCTATAATTGTAGCAAATATGAATAAAAAGGGTAATTTACTAAATATTGTAAATGGTGATTATTCTCAATGTTCAATAGTAAAATAAAAAAAGGAAATTAAATATGAGATTAGAAGAGATATTAGCACAAGCATTAAAAAGAGTTGAAAATGACAGATATATTTTGTCAGTTGCAGTTGGTCAAAGAGCAGATGAACTAAGTAAAGGTGCTAAACCTTTACTTGAAAATAGTGAAACAAAAAATATGAAATATACTGATATCGCAATTAAAGAGATTGCATCTGGATTATTAATTATTGATGGTTTTGAAGAAAACTAATTATAGTATAGAAATAACTTGAACTCGATTTTAAAAACAATTCAATCTATCAATACAATTGATGATGCAATTGTTTTTCTAAAATTACAATTTACATTTAATTCAAAGGTAGAAAAAGCTTTATATTTTTCAATCGAATCTCACAAAGATCAATTTCGAAAAAGTGGAGAACCTTATATTGTCCACCCTATTCTAGTATCTGCAATTACCGCATATTTTTGTTCTGACGAAGCTATGGTTATATCGGCACTATTACATGATGTTGTAGAAGATACAGATATTACAATTGAAGAGATAGAAGATCTATTTGGAAAAGATGTAGCACATATTGTAGATGGATTAACAAAAATTATTGAAATTCGTGAACATGAATTTCCATCTTCTATGGATAATAAAAAATTATTATCTTCTGCCTTAACATTTAGAAAAATGTTAATTGCGTCAATTGATGATGTTAGAGTCATGGTAGTAAAATTGTGTGATAGAGTACACAATATGCTTACTCTAGATGCACTAAGCCCAGAAAAACAAAAAAGAATTTCAGAAGAAACATTAGTGGTCTATGCACCTATTTCTCATAGGCTTGGTATCTCTACAATTAAAAATATTTTAGAAGACTTATCATTTTCATATCTATATGAAAATGAATATAAGAAAATAGATACTCATCTTAAAGAGTTTCAACAAAAAATACAACTAACATTAAATGATTTTTTAACAAATATCAAGAAAGTTTTAGAACAAAATGGATATTTAGATACTCATGTTCAAATTTTTAGTAGAATTAAACATCATTATTCTATATACCTTAAAATGCAAAGAAAAGGTGTAAGTATCGATGAAGTTCTTGACTTATATGCTATTCGTATTTTAGTAGATACTCCTTTAGATTGTTATAATATCCTAGGTATTATTCATACAAATTACAAACCGTTAATTGCTAGATTAAAAGATTATATATCTGTTCCAAAAGAGAATGGATATCAAACTATTCACTCTACTGTATTTTCAAATTCAAAAATATTTGAAGTACAAATTAGAACATTTGATATGCATAAAATTGCAGAATTTGGTGTTGCTGCTCATTGGAAATATAAAAATGGTGACAATAGTTCAAAAACTCCAAATCTTGACTGGCTTGAATCATTAGCTGCAAATGATGTAAATATTGAAGAGTTTTATGATGATGCAAAACAAGATTTATATAGTGAAGATATAATTGTATACTCACCTAAAGGTGATATTTTCACACTTCCTAGAGGTGCTACAGCTTTTGATTTTGCTTATGAAATTCATACTGATGTGGGAAATCATTCTATAGAAGCTATTATAAATAAAGTTAAAAAACCACTTTTATCACAACTAAAAAGTGGTGATATTGTTTCAATTGTTACAAGAAATCATATTATACCAAGATGCACATGGGCTGATATGGTAAAAACAACCAAGGCTAAAAAATCTATAAAAGTTCTTTGTCATAATAGATTAAATCATATTGATGAGTTATCTAGTAAAAATATTATTAATACTATATTCTCAAGGTATAAAACAAATATTCTTGATAATGTAAAAGATGTAAAAATATCAAATATAAAAAAAATTGTATACAACCTTGATCATTTAAAACATGTAAAGAAAATTGTACAAAAAGCTGTAAGAGAAAAAAATGGATTAATTGCTAGATTTAAAATCCAGAATTTAAATCTAAAGCAGATAAAATTTGATAATGTTTTAATATATTCAAATTTTAGTATAAATTCAGTATCATTTGATCATTGCTGTCATCCAAAGTTTGGTGATGACATAATTGCCCTTAAAGATGGAAAAGATGTTGTGATACATCATAAAATGTGTGAAACTGCCTATAAAAAAATTAAACAAAATCAACAAATGTTATTTTGTAATTGGGTTAAAGATAAATTTTATACATATAAAATGGTAGTTAGTTTACCAAATAGAAGAGGAGAATTGGCAAGATTTTTAACATATTTATCTGTAGATCATGAAGCAACTATTTTATTAGTAGATTATGGTAAAGATAAATATGCTACAAATCAATATTGTACAATTGATTTTGAAATTAAAAATGATAATAAAGAAAAAGTAAAATCATTTTGTGAACAAAAAACAAAAATAATAGAATTTTATTTAGCATCTGACGCTTATAAATAAAAATTTAAAGGTTAAATAAATATGGATAACAATATAGAAATAGATATTAAAATAAAAGAAGCAATTCTAGAGATAAATAGAGGAACAGCTGAAATTATTGATGAAGTTAGATTAGAAAAACTTCTTAGAAATTATTATGAAAATGGTAATACTTATTTTGTTAAAGCAGGTTTTGATCCAACTGCACCAGATCTACACTTAGGACATACTGTTTTACTTCAAAAACTAGCTACTTTTCAAAAGTATGGT
>Ga0256826_1000497_pt1 | contig 23714 bp, 16 predicted proteins | sample CV79metaG_FD_185975 | JGI IMG/M metagenome (GOLD analysis project Ga0256826, IMG submission 185975) | Hydrothermal vent microbial communities from East Pacific Rise, Pacific Ocean - CV79 | ecosystem: Environmental > Aquatic > Marine > Hydrothermal vents | place: Pacific Ocean: East Pacific Rise...
TTTTCAGAAACAGAAACAGAGTAGGTTTTTCCAATTTCAAGTTTTCCTGAAAAGTTTGAGAGATTTAATCCTGAAAATTTTCGAGTATCAAAAACTTTTGCATCTCCAATTTTTCCACTGTCTCCAGTCTGTCCTCCACTTTCAGCATAAAGAGGAGTTTCATCTAAAAGAACCCAACCCTTTTCAGTAGAATCTACTCTTTTGAAATTTTCATCAAGAATCGCTAAAACTTTTGATTCTGATGAGGTCGTTGAATATAGGAATTTGTTCTCTCCAAACTCCTCAAGAAGTTGTTTGAAATCTCCGTTTTCCACCTCATCACCAGAACCTTTCCAATTAGCTTTTGCTCTTTTTTTCTGTTCCGCCATAAGATTCTCAAAAGTGGAAATATCTAGTTTTAGATTTTTCTCTTTTAACATATCTTGAGTTAGGTCTAAAGGAAATCCGTAAGTGTCGTAAAGTTTGAAAGCAGTTTTGCCAGAGAAAGTGGAATCTGTATTTTCCAACTCCCCCTCAAACAACTCTATTCCCGCCTCAATAGTTTTGAAGAATCGCTCCTCTTCTCTTTCGATTTCGCTTTTCACTCTTTGAGATTCAGTTTTAAGATATGGATAATTTGAAACAAGAGTTTCTACTAAACTATCTACAAGTTTGAACATAAAAGGTTTTCGGAATCCTAAAAGATAACCGTGTCGAACAGCTCTACGAAGAATACGACGAAGTACATACCCTCGTCCCTCTCGGTCAAATCGTGTTCCTTGAGAAAGTAAAAATGTAACTGCTCGAATGTGGTCGGCAATAACTCGGTAACCTCCACCAGTTGAATATTCATATTTTTTACCAACCAGTTTAGAAACCTCATCAATTATTGGCATAAAAAGAGATGAGTGGAAATTTGTTGTTTTTCCCTCTTTTATCGCTACAACTCTTTCAAGTCCCATTCCTGTATCGATTGATGGTTTTGGAAGTGGATTAAGTTTCCCATTTTTATCTCTGTCATATTGCATAAATACAAGATTCCAAATCTCTAAAAATCGATCACCATCTCCACCTAAATAATCCTCTTCACCTGAAAACTGTTCAGAACCTTGGTCATAGAAAATTTCACTACTTGGACCGCAAGGACCTGTATCTCCCATCTGCCAAAAATTATCTTTATCACCTAATCTTTTGATTCTATCTTCTGAAATATATTTTTTCCAAATTTCAAAAGCTTCATCGTCTGAATCGTGAATCGTAACCCACAGTTTTTCGATAGGTAAATCTAGGTTTTTAGTGATAAATTCCCAACCATATTTTATGGCATCTTCTTTGAAGTAATCGCCAAAAGAGAAATTTCCCAACATCTCAAAAAGGGTGTGATGTCGAGCGGTGTGTCCAACATTTTCTAAATCATTATGTTTTCCACCAGCCCTTAAACAGGTTTGAGATGAGGTTGCTTTTGGATTTTTTGGAATTGGCAACTCTCCCGTAAATATCTTTTTAAAAGGAACCATTCCTGCATTTGTAAAAAGTAATGACTTGTCATCTGGTATCAAAGGGGCAGAAGCCTCTCGAGTGTGTCCTTTTGATTCAAAAAACTTTATAAATTCTTCTCTAATATCCATCTAAATCTATCCTAGTTAATATTGGCAAAATTATATCTTATATAGAAATTTTCTAATTTCTGCTATCCGCTTTTAAAATTTCTATTTCGTTACTTTTATTAAAAAGAATATTTAATTAGGATTAGATACAATTTTTTAAAAATTTGGAGTTAAGTTTTGCAAAAAATTTATGATTTTATAATTATTGGTGGAGGTTCAGCAGGAATATCTGTTGGAGTTGAGGCAAAAGAGAAAAATTACCACAACACTTTGATTTTGGAAAAAGGAAATTCTCACCTAACGATGATTCGAGATTTCTATAAAGATGGAAAAAGAGTTGATAAAGATTGGAAAGGAAGTTCCGTTGAATTAAATGGAAATATTCCTTTTTCTGATGGAACAAAAGAGACAACAATCGAATTCTTTCAAAAATTAATCAATGATTATAGTCTAAATATTAAATATGGAAATGATGTTGAAAGTTTAAAAAAAATTGAAAACCATTTTAGAATTTTGACAACTTCTGGAGAGATTTACCATGCAAAAAAAGTTGTAATTGCTATTGGAAATATGGGCAAACCAAACAAACCTAGTTATCCAATCCCACCAAAAGTTAGAAAAATAGTCAATTTCAATTTAGATAAGTGTCAAGACGGTGAGAAGATATTAGTGGTTGGGGGAGGAAATTCCGCTTCTGAATATGCTTATGATTTAGCAGAAAATTGTGATGTAACTTTAAGTTATCGTAGAAACTCATTTTCAAGAGTCAATCCTGAAAATTTAGAAAATATGGATATGGCTGTTAAAGTAAATGGTTTGAAACTAAAATTAGGTGTAAATATTGATCATATCTCTTTAGTTGATGAAAGAGTTAGAGTTCATTTTAATCTTAGAGATTTTGAGGATTTTGATAGAATCGTCTATGCGATTGGTGGAGTTGTACCAACAGATTTTCTTAAAAAAAGTGGTGTGACTTTTGACAAAGATAATAAAATTATTCTAAATGAATCACTTGAAAGTGAAGTTAAAGGTTTGTATATTGCAGGAGATTTAGCTGTTTCATCGGGTGGTTCAATTGCACTTTCAATAAATCATGCATATCAAATTATGAATTCTATTTAGGGTTAATTGTAGAGACCAAATTATGTCTCTACAAAAAATTTCACTTCTAAAAACTAAATATTATTGGAAAATTCCAAGATTATTCTTTTTAGAGATGATGTCAAAATATGTTTCAAGGTCTGATTGTTCAAAACCAAATGCAGTTGAAAACATAAAGAAAAGAGCTTTTTCGTTCTCATCAGCATCGCCATCAGCAAGAAGAGTGTCAAGAAGATTAATTAACATAATCTCTTTCTGATCTCTATTTAAAATCTCGTTGATTTTAGATATATTTTCCTCTAAGTTATCATTTTGTTTGATATACTCAACAGAGTTTTCGATAATATTTTCATCTCCACCAAACATAGAGATAAGTTGCCCCATCTCCTCATCAGCAAGTGATCCATCAGCAGAAACCATATAAACTGAAGCCACTGCTAAAGATAGGTAAGGTGTTAATTCGATATTTTCTTTTTGTCCGAAACCAAACATATATATCCTTGTTATAATTTACATAATTGTAAATAGAAAAACTCTAAAAAACTCTAAAAAAAATTGTTAATATAAATTTAAAAGAATTTCTAAAGAAGTTTGAACTAAATATCTGTAATTAGCTTTTTAATCCTCGATACAACCTCATCTTTTCCTAAAATCAACATCACATCGATAACTGATGGACTTTGAGCAGTTCCTACAAGTGCAATTCGAATTGGTTGAGCAAGTTTTACCATTCCAACCTCATTTTCTTGTAAAATTAAATTAAAGCTATCTTCACAAGATTTTTCTGATGAGGTTAGCATATTTAAAAACTTAGTAAGAAGTTCTCGGTTTAACTCTTTAAAATGTTTTTTCAGAGATTTTGGATCATATTCTGTTGGTTTATCAAGAACTCTTTTAACTTGAACATCTAATTGAACAAGAGTTGAACATCTATCTTTTACAAGATCGATTAGCGGAGTTTCAGGAATCCCTAATGTTTTAGCTAAACTTTTACCACTCTCTTTTTTTATAAACTCACTATTTAACCAGTTTAATTTATCTAAATTATAGATAGATGCTGAACGACTAATATCTTTTGGATTAAAAAGTTCTAACATCTCTTTCATTGAAAAGATCTCTTGATCTCCATTACTCCAACCTAAACGGATTAAAAAATTTAGAAGCACTTCAGAAAAGTAACCTAAATTTTTATACTCCATTACATCAGTTGCTCCATCTCTTTTCGAGAGTTTTTTACCATTTTCATTATGAATCATTGGCACATGGTAAAAAGTTGGAATGTCAAAATCTAAAGCATTATAAACAACTATCTGTTTTGGAGTGTTTGAAAGATGGTCGTCACCTCGAATAACTTGATTAACTCCCATTAAAGCATCATCAACTGCTACCACAAAATTATATGTAGGAATTCCATCAGATCGTGCGATAATAAAATCATCTAAAGTATCAGCCACTTTAAATTCAATCGTTCCCTTAATTTTATCCTCAACAATAATACTCCCTTTTAAAGGTGTTTTAATTCTGATGACTGGTTTAATCCCCTCTGGAATTTTTCCTTTAAAATCTCTATATCGTCCATCGTATCTAGTCCGCTCTTTATTCGCCATCTGATTTTCTCGAAGTTCAGCTAATTCATCTTTTGTCATATAACAGTAATAAGCTTTGTTTTCAGCTAAAAGTTGATCAATATATTTTTTATAAATATCGCCTCTTTTAGATTGATAAACAATCTCCTCATCACTATTTAAACCTACCCATTTAAAAGCATTTAAAATTGCTGTAACCGCATCTTCATTATGACGACTTCTATCTGTATCTTCAACTCTTAAAAGAAATTTGCCACCATTTTTTTTTGCCCAAAGATAATTCAAAAGAGCAGTTCTTAATCCTCCGATATGGAGATAACCTGTTGGACTTGGTGCGAAACGAGTAACTATCATATTTTTCCTAAACTCTATTTTAGTAGTATTATAATACTAATAACTTTTTTCAGAAACCTGATTGTAATAATTACATTTAACTGATTTATCGTTCTCATACTTATATATACAGAAATTTTTATAAATTATCAGATATAGAAAATATTTAATTAATTTGTCATTCTCATGTTTGACATGAGAACCTACATCTTATCGCTTATTTACTATTTTGAAAATCACAAATAGGTTATTTGGATATTCTGATCAAGCCCGAATATGACATATCAATAAATCAAAATGAAATATGAATCTCTGTCATTATCGGGCTTGACCCGATAACCTGTATTTACAATTTTCTATTTAATCCATTCTCTAATATCAATTAGATTTTGAAGTTGTCGGATTTTTGTAGGAGTTTCATCTTTTTTAAATTCAATTTGCTCAACTGTTGGATCAGTTAAAAATATATCATTGTTAGTTGTATTAATAATTAATGAAAATCCTGAAGTATCAAATTTATGTTCTTCATCTGAAAATTTTATATTCAAATTTGGAAATATATTTAATATATCTTCTGAATCTTCAATATATTTTTCAACAATTGTAATTTTTGATCTATCTTTCACATGAAAAAGAGTTGATTTGACAATTTTACCTGAACCAAATATTGCAACTTTTCCTTTAACCAAAGATGCTAAAACTTCTCCAATTGTAATATATCCATGAAGTTTTCCATTATCAATTGTTAAAGAATCAACAAAACCACACTCTTTGACCTCATCAGAAAAAGTATCAAGAATTGGCAAAACTTCTTCTTTATACGATTCTCCAATATTTACTCCATTAATTTGAGATTTTTTCAAACCATTTACAGTAAATAAAATATCATCATCTCTGATATTTAGAGGAAGATAAGATGCATTCAAATTTGATGAGGCGAAAATAGTATTAAACTCTTTTGGTCGTTTTGACAAATTTGCCATATCATCTAAAAGAGCAAAAAGTAGAGTCTCTTTATCAATCATTTTCATAGACTATTTCTCAAACCATCTTTTAAGTTTATCAAAAATTCCCTCACTTGGCTTACTTTCAACACCAAAACTTTCTTGAAGTTTTAGAAGAAGTTCAATCTGTTCTTCACCAAGTTTCTTAGGATATTTCAATTTAATTTGAACAATGAAATTTCCTTTTGTAAAACCTTTGACATTTAAAACACCCTCACCTCTAAAAAGATATTGCTGTTTATCTTTAGTTCCCTGTTCAAGTTTTAACTCCATTTCACTTGTTAAAGATGGAATCTTAATCGTTTCACCTAAAATTGCTTGGGTAAAAAATACAGGCATCTCAAGATATATATCATCTCCATGTCTGGTAAAATGCTCATCTTGTTCTATGTTAAAAGTGATATAAAGATCACCTCTAGTTCCTTGAGAACCCATATGTCCTCTACCTTGAACTCTTAATCTATGATCATTATCAATTCCAGCAGGAATTTTTAGATCCATCTCATCTTCAACTTCAACAACTTTATGTCCATAACAAGTTTTACATCTATTCTTAATAATTGAACCAACCCCTTGACATTGAGGACAAGTTTGTGCAAATGTCATAAAACCTTGTCGTTGATGAACTTCACCTGCACCATTACAATATGAGCAAGTTGTTGGCTTTTTATCTGCCGAACCAGTTCCATGACAGGTTTTGCAAGATTGTTTGTATTTGAATTTTTCAACTCTAGTGATTCCAAAAACAGCTTCTTTAAATGTTATTTTAACCTCTATTGAAAAATCATTATTTTCTCTTTGTTGTCGAGAACGAGAACCTGATCCAAACATAGATTCAAAAATATCTCCCAAATCATCAAAGCTTGATGAGAAACCTTGAGAAGATCGTCCCCCACTCATTCCACCTTCAAGACCAGCCTTACCATATCTATTGTAGATCTCTCTTTTTTTCTCATCTTTTAAAACTTCATAAGCTTCATTTATGGTTTTAAACTTCTCTTCCGCTTCGTTATTTCCAGGGTTTTTATCGGGATGATATTTTTTTGCCATCTGGCGATAAGCTTTTTTTATCTCACTTGCTGATGCACTTTTGTCTATATTTAATAATTCATAATAATCTTCTGTCATATACCCATTCTTTCTTTGTAAAATCTTTGCAATTCTACCAATTTTGACATTATTTTAATTTAAAAAATTATCTCTATATTATTTTAACACTTCATCTTTCGAAGATGGCAAAAGTATTGAAAATTCTGCTCCATTTTCAATATTTTCTAGTATAAGTTTTCCTTTCATATTTTCTTCAATAATTGTTTTTGACATATAAAGTCCAATTCCTGTTCCTTTATTTCCCTCTTTTGTTGTGAAATATGGTTCAAAAACTTTATTTAGAATATCAATTGGAACACCTCCACCATTATCTTTAACTGTAATTTTGATAAATTCATCAGAATATTTTTCAATCTCAATTTCAATTCTACCATTTTGAAGTTGGTTATCTAATATGGCATCTTTTGCATTATTAGTTAAATTTATAATTACCTGTTTAAACTCATTTGGATAACCGATAACTTTATAATCATCACCTTTTAGAGTTATATCAATATTATTGTTTTTCAGTTGAGTCTCTACAATTTGTAAAATATCTTCGATTGAAAGTTTAATTTTAAACACCTCTTTTCTTTTGCTAGGCTTAAAAAAGTTTCGAAAATCATCAATTGTTTTTGACATGTAAGCTATATTATCCATAGATAGTTTTGTAAAATTACTTATATATTCCTCATTTAAATCATCAAACAGAAAAGCTTCCTCAATATCTTGAATTGAAATCGCTAATGTATTTAAAGGCTGTCTCCATTGATGAGCAATATTTCCCATCATATCTCCCATCGCCGCCATTTTAGATTGTTGAATTAAAAGTTGATCTTTTTCAAGGTTTTTTAAAACTTCTTCTTGAACTCTAACTTCAAGACTTCGATTAAGCTCTTCAATCTCTTTTCGTCTTTCAAGTTCCATATTTTCAGCTTGAACTCTTTCAATAATATCTTGAAACATAATCAAAACATGAGAACTATTTTTAATAACTAATTTTCCAGTTGCTATTTCAACAGGTAATCTTAAACCTACATAGTTTTCAAAACCATCATCAAAAGATAGATTTTTATCTTCAAGAACTGAATTTTTAATTTCAACAAATGAGTATTTTGAAAATTTATCAAATAGTTTAAAAGCTGTTAATTCCATAAAATCAGATCTTTCATATCCTAAAACACGACAGGCAAACTGATTAATATCGATTATGTGACCCTGATAATCTATGATAATTATGCCGTATGGAACTTGTTCGATGAGGTCTTTTAATCGCAATTCACCATCAAGTTCTAACTCTCTGTTAAACTTATTCAACTCTTCAGTATTAACTTTTATAGTGTGTTCTAAGACTTTTTTATCAATATCAAAAGATTCATAAGTTTTTTCAACTAAATTTATAAATTTTGTAATATCATCAGGAAGTTCCTGAAAACTTTTAACTGCAAAACTCTTTTTAATTTGTCGTTTTAAAAGTCTATGCATATTCTATTTCTCTGTAATAACTGTAACGGTCATAGTTTGATTATGAAATCTACAAGTTTTTAACTCTTTTGAAAAAGGAGCAATTTCACCATAAGAGTAGAATCCTGAAAGCTCAACTTCTCCACCAATATATTCATCAATTACAACTAATTCCTCTTCAGTTAATTGGTCAAGAATTAATCGTCTGCCGATGCAACTGACAGCTAAACAGTAGGCAGATTTATTATTTGGAATAAATCCCGTTTGATTGATCGCTTTTTCAGAACCATCAATTAATCCATCAATATTTGTTTTCATCAATTTAGCTTTAAAATTTTCAGGAACATCACTAACAAATATTAAACTTCTCTCTTTTTCATCGATTCCCATCAATGTTCTAATAACAGGCTTTTCTATATCGTTAGGATTCCAAATATTTAAGGGAAATCGCAGACCACTTGCAGGAAGTTCTTTTGCCAAGTCTCCAAGATATTTTTTATATAGATCTAATGCAGGTTCTCCATCGATCTCATAAACAATATTTCCAGTTGATTTTGTGATTACTCTTTCAGTTCCAAAGTCGTCCCAACCTGAATCTGAACCGTAAAATGTGTCAATATTTCCATAAAAACCGATCGCAATTGCAATTGAATTTACAGCAGGAGCATCAGCTAAAACATAAGCATTAAAAAAACTTTGATTCTCTTCACCTAGCATTCCACCAGAAATTGGAACTTTACAGTTAGAAACTGAATTGAGACCATCAACCAACACTGAACCGTTTAGGTTTATTGAATCTGTTAAAACTACAATATGTTTCAAATCTTCAGAGACAAGTTTTGAGACTAAATTTTTACCAATGTTAAAGCTATCTTCTATATCTAAGATATGTTCAATAGCCAATTTTACACTACTTTTTTCAAAATATAGAGCTGAAAAAGTAACCTCATCATCAAGAATCTCATCTCCATATATTGTTCCAGCAGAACTTCCTCCAACTAATAGAGCATTTGGATATCTCTCTCTCACATCTTGAAAAAATAGATTTTCTTGCATCGCTTTAGCCGTTCCAAAAATAAAAATGATTGTCGCATCACTTTTATTAACTATCTCATCTCTATTAATTTTCCAACCGTTCTTCACACTCCAAATTAAACTATCAATTTTCACAGAAGCTCTCCCAAATCACCATTAATTAAATGTATTTTATCTAATCTGTTACCAATCTGTTCTAAAGTTTGGATTTATTTTTATAAAACTATTTGTTTGATCACTCTCTATTAGTTTTAAAACTTCTTCAGATTCAATCTTTTTTTTATTGAATTGCACTCCAAAAGAGTTGAAATGTGCTTCACTCTCAAATCTATTATAAACAAAATATTGAGGTACATCTATATGAATATCATACTCAATCTCTTTTGAACCACTTTTAAGATAAATTGTAGTTTCATCTATCTCTAAACTTAAACCATAGTTTGAACCTAAACTAACATCTGAATCATATTTAGTTCTATTCAAATCAAGATGATGATACCAATTTGAAGAGATATTACTATCTCCAAAACTTAAATTTTGTTCTGATGGTTCTTTAGAAAGATAAACTTCATAGAGATATTTAACAGTAGTTTTATTTCCATCTTCTACAATTACATCATCGATAATTACTCTTGCAAAATAAAAATTAGCATCTTTATAGTTCGTTGAAATATTTTCATCAAAAATAAAATTTTCAGTTTCAGAAAGTAAAATATTTGAACCTACTATCTCTAAATTAATTATGTCTAAAGTGTTATTAGTCTCTCTTTTAAAATTCATATCAGTCTCTAATAGATATGAACCCTTAACAAACAGATCTCTATTCAGAGTTAAATTAACTAAAATATTTTTCTCTAAATCTGTATCTATTTTAATATCATTAAAATGACTTCCAATCAATATCAAATTACGATTTAAAGTTTCAGTTTTTAAAACTGTTGTGAGATTTAAATCTTGAGAATAGCAACTTTTTGAAAAGTTATGAACAATCTTATCTTTTGCATTGAAAACATCTATCATATTTTTTAAAGATGCTTTTGTCTTATTTAAATCATTTCCAATATATGTGTAGGTTTTATCAAAATTAGTTAAAGATGAGGTTAGTTTAATTTTAGAAAGATTAAAATCGATAGAGACTGAATCGGAATTTATAAACCTACTATCTCCAGAACCATCTTGTGAATCAATTTCAGCAAACTCATATCCCTCTTTTTCAGATATTGAGATATTAACTTCACCAATTTCTGAATATGAAACAGATTCTGAAAACTTACCTTTTACAATAGATATTTTTGAGATATTTAATTCACCATCTAAGCAGTTTGGCTTAACTTCTAAATATTTAAAATTTAAACCTGAACTATTTGAATCAGTGTAATTTGTAGCAAAATTTCCAAATCTATCTTTAGAGTAAATATCTAAATCAAAAGCTTTTCCTGAAATCTCTGAATCTGGAATAGTTATCTCAAATTTATAAGGTCTTACTGAAAAATTGTCTTCTGAATAGAAATTCTTTTTATCATACACGATTTTAACACCAATATTTTTTGAAACTGTTCCAGAATTTAAAGTAATAGTTTTTTTATTCTCATTGTTAAATTGAACTTTTTGAGATGGAATTGAACTATTAACGAAATAAATTTCAATGGTTCCATTAAATTCAGCAGGTTTTAATTCTCCATCTTTTTTATTATTATCTAACTTTTCATCTTTTTTAGAATCCTCATCATCTTTTTCATCTTTATCATCACTTTTTTTTGAGTCTGAAACACAGTAGAGATTTTTATAATTTATCTTTTGCATCGATTGTTTCCAATTTGGGGGTCTAAACATATATACCCAATCTGTTGAAATCTCTTCACTTGTCCAATATTCACCGTGAGGTAGATCATCATATCGTTCTAACTCTTCAGCTGTTGGAAGTCTCATATCTCTGTTTTTACAAAACTCTTTTCCCTCATTCCATCTAATCTGTTTATCGTATCTATATGATTCTAACTTTTCAACTACATCGTTTTCCTCTGATGCTACACAATATAGATTTTTATAATTAATTTTCTGCATCGATTGAGTCCAATTTGGCGGTCTAAACATATATGCCCAACTACTTGAAATCTCTTTGTTTGTCCAATATTCGCCATGAGAAATATCCGTAATATTTTTTAATTCTTCAATCGTAGGAAGTTGCATTCCTCGATTTTCACAAAACTTTTTTCCATCATTCCACCTCATCTGTCCATTGTATCTATACGGTTTATCTATCTTCTCTTTTTTATAATCCTCTTTATCGTCATCTTTTTCCTCATTTTCACTTTTTTTGTCATCGGAAATATATTTTTGACCAAAAACTAAAATATCTAACTTAAAGTCCTCTCGAATAATTTTAGTTGTAATATTTTCATCTTTCTGATAATCCACAATTTTAAAAGAGAGTGAGAAACTTTCTGTTTGATTCTTATCATGATCATCACTTTTATCATCAGATCTTTTCTCTTCGTTCTGATCTGATGAGGTTGTATCCTCAAATTTACAATCACCATCATATTTAATATGTTCAACTTTTTGAAGTTGCGATCTAAAACCAGTATCTAAATCTGTTAAAAATATCCAACCCCATTTATCCTCATATTTATAGCTCTCTTTAGATTTTTTAAATATAACAGTATCATCTCCATCTCCACCCTGAATCTCTTTCCAGTTTTCACAAAGATAGATTGTGTCATCTCCATCTTCACCATCTATCTTTGTCCAAGATGATGCAGAAGCACTATCTCCAATTGCAAGTTTATCATCACCATTTCCAAGTTCAACTCTATTAAAATTTTTTCCTGCGGATATAATATCGTCGCCATCATCTCCATAAATTGCAGAGAATAATATAGCTGAATCATCAACAGTTAATTTATCATCACCTCCACCCAAAACAATCTTCTCACTATTTTTTCCTAGAATGATTTCATCATCACCATCTTTTGCCACAACTCGATTCCAATTATCCCCTGCCACCAAACTATTTTTACCTGAACCTAAATTAATTTCAGACCAGTTTGTAATAGAATCTCCTGTAATAATTCTATTATCTCCATCACCAACATCAATTCTAGTTATCCATTTATCAGTTGTAATAAAATTATTACCATCTTTTGCAGTTATCTTATTCCAATTTATACCCGTTGAAAGAGTATTATCTCCTCCTCCTAAATTGATTTCAGACCAACTCGTAACAGAATCCCCTGCAATAACCTTATCGTTTCCATCACCAACATCTATTCTAATAACTGAATTTGCAACTTTAATGTTATTATCTCCACTTCCAAGATCTATCGAATCCCAACCATCTCCAGTTATCAATTTATCTGAACCATCTCCAGCCTCAATTTTAGAACTGGAATTTGGTGCATCTCCAATCTGTAAAAAATTATCTCCTGCATACAAATTTATCGCATTCCAATTATCTCCTGCCGTATAGAAATCATCTGTTGCCGTTCCCATAATTTTATTCCAACCTCTTAAACCATCTCCAAAATCTTTTGTTTCACCATGTAACAAAATAGATATTAGAAGCAAAATATATAGCCAATTTTTCAATTCATTCTCTCCTAGTTTTTCTAAAATTATAGTTACTAAATCTGTAATTTTTTTTGATTTTTCATAACTTACAAACAGTTTGCAAATAATACTTGACAACCTAAATTTTTCTGACTATAATTCCACCATCTTTTTAAGAGAAGTTCCGAATTAGCTCAGCGGTAGAGTAGGTGACTGTTAATCACTTGGTCACTGGTTCGAATCCAGTATTCGGAGCCACTTCAATATAAAATACAAAAAAATGACAAAAGAATACTTAAAAGCTAAATCAAATGCTTTACAGATAGAAAAATCTATTTCAAATATTATCTGGTTAGACGGTTTTGATAAATTTCAAGATTTTATCTCAATGGTTAGCGAATCAATACATATATCATCAATTGAACTTTCACTTTACAATATATTTTTAACTCCAGATATTTCTCAAAAAGACCTATTTAATCTTAGAAACAATATATTTGAAGCAAATATCACTCTTTCAGGAATTCATAACATTTTTGCTGACACTGAAAACTTTAAAGATTCTCTATTTTCTTCAAATGAGATGTTTGAGAAAACTATCAAAAGAGTTGAAAACTATATAGATTATGCAAGAGTTTTAGATATTACAGAACTATCTTTAGATTATATGAACTTTTTAAAACTTGACGGATTACCTAAAGAGGAAGCTGATAAAACATTTTTCAAATTTTTAGATCATATAAACAGATATTCAGATGGTGATATTGATATTCATATCTCGCCGACAAGTGAAAATAATAGAGATTACTTAACAAGATATGTTGATGCAATTGAGATGATTAAAAAAGGTAGATTTGAAAATATTAAAGTTTTAGTTGATTTAAAAGAGATGTTTGATACTCTCTCATTTGATTTAAAATATTTTAAAGATAATCACCAATATTTAACTCACTTTCATGTCTCAAATTTAGATGGTGGTCCAATAACATTTACAGATATTCCAATGCACAATAAAATTGTAAATCTCTCATTTGTCAAAGATTATACAAACAAATTTTTTGTAATGAAAATTAAAAATCTTACAGATGAACAGAAAGAGGATATATCAAATTACACACAATTTATTCATGTTTTTAAGGAGATTTATCAAGTGCCACTTCAGTTAAGCCCATTTTGTTCTCAACTTTTTCCAAACCTTATTTATCGCCATATTTCAGCTGAAGGACCAGATGTTGAACACTTATTTAAATATGATATTCATTAAATGATGAGGCTAGATTTATATCTGTCAAAGACTCAAAATTTAAGCAGAAATCAGGCTCAAGCTTTAATAAAAGCTAGTTTTGTTAAAGTTGAAAATAGGATTGTTAAAAAAGTTTCATTTCAAACTGTTGGAGATGAAAAAATTGAAATCTTAAAAGATAAAATTTATGTTAGCCGAGCAGGAGATAAATTAAATCTTTTTTTGCAAAATAGAGATATTAAAATATCAGATTTAGAGATTTTAGATGTTGGAGCATCAACAGGAGGATTTACAGAAGTTCTTCTTGAAAATGGGGCTAAAAATATTACAGCTCTTGATGTTGGGACTTTGCAATTAAGCGAAAAATTAAAAAATGATACTCGAGTTATATCTATTGAAAAAATGGATATTAGAAAATTTAAAAATGCGACAAAATTTGATTTGATAACTTGTGATGTGTCATTTATATCACTTCTTTCAATTGTAGATTCCTTAGATAGATTGGCAAATAATAAACTGATTCTGCTTTTTAAACCTCAATTTGAAGTTGGCAAAGATATTAAAAGAGATCGCAATGGTGTTATTCTTGACAAAATAGCAGTTGAACAGAGTTTAGAAAAATTTTTAAAAACTGTCAAAAAGATGTTTAGTTGGAAACTATTAATATCTGAAAAGTCAAAACTAAAAGGGAAAGAGGGAAATGAGGAGATCTTTCTCTATTTTAAAAAAGAGGTTGATAAATGAGTTTGTCAAAAATTTGGATTTTAACAATTTTACTTTCCAAAATGGTAATAAAACAGAAAACAACTCCCATAATCTTACTGATTGGAACTCTTTCAATTATAACCTCATCAGCTATTAGCGGAATCGATATTGGAGATAAAAATAATCGTTTATTTGTAGATGCAACAATTTTTATTCAGAGTTCAATTTTGACTTTAATCTCTATATTCTTTGCATTAAATTATCTTGAGAGAGAGAGGCGAGGTGGAGTTTTTATAGTTCCACTATCAAGTGGAATTGGAAGAGATATATATTTTATAGCAATAATTAATTCGCAAATTCTAATTTTAACTTTGATATTTATACTATTTGCTACGATAGATTTAATTTTTATTACAATTTTTAAGATTGACATGATTATTATCTATCAACTATTTTTAGCATTTTTATCCTCTACAATTTTAGCAACTTTGGTTATCTCAATAGGTCAATATGCATCACCTTTAAAAGCTTTAATCTATTCAACTCTTATATACTTTATTGGAAATAGTTTAGATGAGCTATTTATCTATTCATATCAACTAAAACCTGATGAGAATTTACAAACTTTATACCAAATTCTTGTTACTATTTTTCCAAATTTTTATATATTTGATAGCAAAAACATATCATTTCAACCTCTGTTTCATACACTAATTCAGATTACACTTCTTTCAGCTTTAGGATATTTTCAATTTAAAAGAAAAATATTAAAAGTTGAAAATTGATGAAAATATTAACTTCTATTTTAATATTATATTTTCTAAACCTTTTAACAATTAAAGAACCTGAAACTGAAAATAGTTGGTCAATCTTATATTCAAACCCACTTTTTTTAAGAGTAATTTCACCAAATGGGAGACATCTTTTAGCAGATAAATTTTGGTTACTTTCAAAAAACATAGATGAATTTGGAATAAAAGATGAGGTTAATCTGAAAAAGTTTTTTGAAGTATATAAAAATATAGCAATATTAGATTCAACTTTTGAGATAGCTATTATCTACTCATCTACATATCTAGCTTCAATTGAAGAACGAGGTGATTTAGCGATTAAACTTATTAAAATTGCCCAGATATTAAACCCAAATAATTTTCAATATCTTTTTATTGAACTTATTTTCCAAGTTGTGTATATGGAAAACCATAATTTAAATGAGTTGAAAAAACTTACATATAAAATATCTAAAATAGATGATAGCGAAAAAAAAATTGGCAGAATAGATGTTACTAAGTGGTCTAATGATATAATTTTATATCTTCAAAAAAATAATATAAAATCGAAGATTAAAGCGGTCGATAAAATATGGTTAAAATCAGTAAAGAAATAAAAAAAAATATCGATATGCCGATTTGTAACATAGTTACTATTTAAAAAATAGGGTGTAATATGAAAAAGTTCATTGTTTTAATAGCAATTATGCTAGTTCCACTTTTTAGTTTCGATAATCACTTTGTAGGGATTGTCGCCACATCAGGAAATCTTAACAATCCATCTATTGATATAGATGATTCTAGTTTTGTTTCGGTAGGTATTAAGACAGGTATCATAACTGATAATATTATAGTTTATGTTGATTACCAACATTTTACTTTTTCAATAGAGGATTTTAATAAGAATTATAATGAGGATATATTATCCCTCGGAATCGGTCCATTATTTAAATTAAATGAGTATTTAGACATCTCATTTTATGTGAATGGAATTGCTACTGTAGATAAATTCCACTATTCGAAAGAGATTATAAGAGATAAATATAATGAATATCTTTCTCAATACCAACTATTTTTAGGTTATGAATTTGGGGTTGTTTTTCCAATTATGCTAAATCCTTTTCATAATTTAAGTGATTCATTTGTTGAGATTGGATATAGACAAGTTTATAGAAATGACTCTGTTTTAGAGAGTGCTAATAGCGAAAGTAGTGCAATGACTGAACCTTTTACAGGGGTTAGTTCATACTTCTTCGGTTTAAATTTTCTATTTTAAGGAAAAAAATGAATATTATTCCAGCAATAGATTTAAAAGATGGTGAAGCCGTTAGATTGACAAAAGGTCTAATGGATAGTGCAAAAATATATAATAGCGAACCGTGGAAAGTTGCTGTTGAATTTGAAAAAATGGGAGCTGAATGGCTTCATATCGTAGATTTGAATGGAGCTTTTGCAGGAGAACCTAAAAATTTAGATCAAATTAAAAAGATTAGAAAAAATACAGATTTAAAAATTGAACTTGGTGGTGGAATTAGAGATGAGGAGACTATCAAAAAATATGTTGAACTTGGAATTGATAGATTGATTTTAGGTTCAATTGCTCAAAAAAACCCTCAATTTGTTAAAGATATGGCAAAAAAATATCCTATCGCTGTTGGAATAGATGCTATAAACGGTTTTGTTGCTGTTGAAGGTTGGGCAGATGTTAGTAAAGTTAAAGCAACTAAACTTGCTAAAGAGTTTGCTGATGCTGGAGTTCTTTCAATTATCTGCACAGATATTGGGAAAGATGGGACTCTTGAGGGTCTAAACATTCAATTTACTGAAGATATCGCAAAAAGTGGAGGAGTTCCAACTATTGCTAGTGGCGGTCTGAAAGATATTGATGATTTAGAAAAAGCTTTTAAATCAAAATATATTGATGGTGTAATTGTTGGAAAAGCTTTTTATGAAAATAGGCTTGACTTACGAGACGCTTTCAAGAAATTCTCATAAATATATTTATCAAGTCTTTAATATTTGTCTAAATAGTTACACTAAATAATAATATTATAGAAGTGTTTTAAAGAGTTGAACTAGATTAAAAGCTAAAATAGATATTTTATTGATTGAAATATCTATTTTAGCTTGAGATTTAGGTATTCAAAATAATCAAAAAGTTGTTTGGTACTTTATTTAATTTACAAAAGAACTATCGGGCTTAACCCGATAACTCTATTAAGAAAATCAAGGTTAGAAGTTAGCTACTGCAACTTTCACAAGATTCTTCAGAAGATTCTCCAGATTTCATAGGAGTTAAATAGTAGAGAGTTTTTAAACCAACTTTTTCAGCACGGATAATATCTTTAATCATCTCAAAAGCTGAATCTGTTTTTTTATAATATGAGCTAACAGATTGAGATTGATCTAAGAATTTTTGTCTGATACTTGCTAAATCATAAATTACACTATTTGGAATATCAAAAGCATTTTGATAATAGGCTCTATTCTTTTGTAAGTTTGGAACAATATGAGGTTGAGTATAAGTTCCCTCTCGAATGCTGAAAAGAGTTCGAACAGGCTCAATTCCCTCTGTGCTATTAATCACTAATCCACTTGAAGTTGTTGGAGCAATTGCAAAATGATAACTAAATCTTACACCAAAATTGATAATATCTTCTCTTAAACTATCCCAATCATGTTTAAGTGGAAAATTATATCTAGCATCATTTTTCATCAGATATAGATCCATAGGCAACTTTCCTTTTGCCCAGTTTGAATCTTTAAAATAGCTATAAGATCCTCGCTCTTTAGCAAGTTTCATAGAACCTTTCAGAATAAAATATGTTATATCCTCCATAAGTTCATGAGTTACCTGTCTCGCCATCTCATCAGTAAAAAGAACCTGTTTAGAAGCTAAATAGTTAGCATAATTATTTATTCCTATTCCAATAGGTCTTCGACTACTATTACTAAACTCTCCATCTTTTACAGGGTAATATGCTAAATCTATCAAATTATCACTGGCTATAAGAAGATTGTAAATAAGATTATCTTTCTGATTATTATCTAATTTAAACCATTCAACTACATTAATTGAAGATAGATTACAAAGTCCAATTTCACCAGTTTCAGATGTTTTAACTGTCACAACTTTATCCTGTATCTCTTTATATTCAATTAGATCCGTCTTAATTGGAGTTTCAGGTCGTGATGGAATCACAATCTCTTGACAAAGATTAGAGCTAAAAACGGGTTCTTCACCAACTCTCTGTTTGTTTATATTATCAACAAAAGTGATATATAAATTTCCTGTTTCACTTCTAACTTTAGCAATTAAAAATGCTAACTCTCGAGCTTTGATTTTTCGCTTTTTAACTGAAACTTTATCCTCATATTTTAAATACCACTCCTCAAACTCATCTCCCCAAGTCTCATTAAGTTTTGGTGTATCTTTCGGATCAAATAGAGTTATATCTCCATCTTCTTGGATCCGTTTAGATAATATCTTATACCATTTTAAAGCATATTGAAGTTTTCTAGCTCGATTATCATCACTTCCTCCCGCATCTTTTAGCATCAAAATATCAAAAACATCAAGATGCCAAAAAGGATATGTTACAACACAAGCACCTGCTCGTTTTCCATTTTGATTATATGCAACAATATATGATTCATACAATTTGATGAAATTTATTGCTCCCGAAGATTTTCCACCCAATTTTCCAATTTGACTTCCTTTTCCTCGAATTGCTGAAACATCAACAGCAGTTCCTCCGCCATATTTACTAAATAGACCTATATTTGAACCTGTCGTATTTATACTTTCAATATCATCAGAAACTGTATTTAGAACACAGCTTGACATTTGAGAGTTTGGAGTCAATGAATTTACAACTTTTGGAGTTGCCTCTGTAAATCTATGAAGACTTAAATCATTATATCTTTGAATAATAAGTTTTATTCTCTCATCTTTATCTTTCACTTTATAAAAAGGATAAATCGCAATTCGCATATATGCATGTTGAGGTAACTCTAGCTTTTTTGTAATTGAGTAGTTAAGACAATATTTGTCATGCATAAATATTAGACCAATAAAAGTAAAATCTAAATCTCTTTCAGGTTTAATATGTTTAGCTAACAATTGAAACTCATCATCTGAAAAAGTTGAAATAACTTTTTTATCATAAACTCCAGATTGAATACCTTTTTTAACAACCTCCAAATAATCTGGATAATAGAGATCAGATTTTAACCCGTAAGTCTCTTTATATATTTTTAACATAAAAGATCGTTTAGCTACACTATCCCAAATCGGATACATCTCTGAAATCATATTTGCTGAAGTTGAAATAACCTCGTCCCATAACTTTTCAATTTTGATTTTATTATAAATCTTAATATTCAAAGCCTGAAATAGTTGATCTGTTAAAACAGTTTTTCCATCTGTGCACCAATCAATCGCTTTTTTTAATTTTACTTGAGAATATTTTTCTGTTCTACCATCTCTTTTTATAACAAGATGATTTTTGCCTTTAATTTGTTGTATCAATATTTGCTTCCTTTGATAAATATTTGTTATTACTTTAATTTCTAATTTTTACAAAAAAAAAGCTTTTATCTAGTTGAACTATTTCCATTTTTCATATAGATTCTAATTCTTTAAGAATTTTTATATAACTATCTCAAATCTAATAACATATTTTTGTTAAATGCCTAATTAAGCAAAAAATATTTTTAAAAATAGTGAGATAATCTGAATAGGAATATAATATTAAATTAATAAAAGGAGAATAGAGATGATTAATATTCCAACTCTTGACAATGAGGTTGAATTATCCCCAAAAATACCTGATGAGGTAGATATAGCAACAGCTTTAAAATATGGTGTGTTATTTGCAGAAACTGTAAAAGGCGAAATATATGCTATTTTAAATCGACAAAGTGTAGGAGAGTCTATAAATTTTATATCAAAGCTTTCTGAACTTTATCCATATTACCATCTTGAAGATTTAGCTTATGAACGGTTATATCATCGTTCGCTTGAATTAAAAAATGATAAAGAATTACGAGCTACATCAGTTGAGGAGGGTGAAGAAAATGATGAAGATATAAATTTAGCCGAGTTTCTTCAAAATTCATCTGATATTTTAACTTCTGAAGAATCTGCTCCAATTATAAAATTTGTAAATGCACTATTCTTTCAAGCTGTAAAACGGGGGGCTTCAGATATTCATATTGAAACTCACGAATATAAAGGTGAAGTTAGATTTAGAGTTGATGGAGCTTTAATTAAATATGTTGAAGTTGAAAGCAAAATTGTAGGTCTTATAATTAGCAGAATTAAAGTTATATCTAATCTTGATATTTCTGAAAAAAGAGTTCCGCAAGATGGACGAACCCAAATTAAAATTGCAGGAGATGTTGTCGATATCCGAGTTTCAGTTTTACCATCATATCATGGTGAAAGAGTTGTTATGAGGATTTTAATGCAATCTGATGAGATTCCAACTTTAGAAGAGTTAGGTTTTTCTCCTAGAATGACAGCACAATTTAGAGAAGTTCTAAAATTTTCTCATGGAATGATTCTAATAACAGGTCCAACTGGTTCAGGAAAATCAACTACACTTCATGCTTTTCTTCAAAGCATTGCAACTCCTGAAAAAAATATTATGACAGTTGAAGATCCTGTTGAGTATAAAGCTGATAATGTTTCTCAAATTCAAGCAAATGCAAAAGTTGGATTAACATTTGCTTCTGCTCTCCGTTCAATTCTTCGTCAAGATCCTGATATTGTAATGTTGGGTGAGATGCGAGATAAAGAAACCGCTACGATTGGGATTCAAGCAGCTTTAACAGGGCATCTACTTTTATCAACTCTTCATACAAACACAGCAACTGCTGCAATTACAAGATTAATGGATATTGGAGTTGATAAATTTTTAGTCACTTCAACTTTACGAGGAGTTTTAGCTCAACGACTTGTTAGAAAGCTTTGTAATCACTGTAAAGTGGAGGATAGAATTTCTGAACTTTATGCTGAAGAATATGGGCTTCCAAATAATGCAGTAATCTTTAAAGCTAAAGGCTGTTCAAATTGTAACTATACAGGTTATAGTGGTCGTCAAGCGATTGGAGAACTTTTTATGATGACAGATAGAGCAAAAGAGATTATTAAAGATACACCAACTGATTTTGAACTTCGTCGCGAAATGAGAAAAGAGGGAATGGTAACTTTAGCCGATGGATTGATTGAGATGCTTCTAAAATATGAAACATCTCTTGATGAAATTATTCGAATTGGTCTAAAAGAGGCTTAATCAAAATCTTTTATACAACTTCTAAGTAGTTCTTCGGGTAAAGCCCGAAGAATACGACAGTTAATCAATATATCCAATTCTTTTAAACTCATAATGTAGTGTATCTTCAATTGAATCATCTAAACAATCTAAAGCTAAAGCTATATTGTAATCATAAATCGTATATCGACACCATGAATACATTTGAGAAAAAGTAACACTTTTCTCAAAATATGGAAAATAATCTATCATCTTTGGAATGTCATAAGTGTTATCGCTATAAATTTGAGTTGTGTTCCAATCTCCATTAATAAAAGTTGTATTAACTCCAGTTCCATTTGAAAAATTTAGATCATCTAAATTATAGATAATATCTTTAAGAGCATCTTGGTCTGAATCATAATCGATGAGGTGAGATTCAAAAATAAGGTCTTTCATAGTAACTAAATATATATCTTGTGTTGGAAATGAGAGTGAAAATAAAATGCTTAATATTTTTGACATCTCATCAGGTCGATCAATTAAAGTAGAATTTATCACAATATCTTTTAGAGTATTAAATGTATAAACTCTATTTTCAAAATCTAAAGAGAAGATAAGACTTTGAATCTTTGCTAAAGTTGTATTAAACTCATTTAGAGTATCTTTTGCAAAGATAATATCTTTTAAAGTCACTAAATTTTCATCTTTTTGATTAAAGTCTAAAGAGAAAAGAATATCTTTCATATAAATATCTGTAACATTAAAATCAGTTTTAAAATTTGAATCTAAGATTATACTTTTTAGAGTTTCTAAATTTTCATCTTTCTTTTTAATGTCTAAAGAAAATATAATATCTGTCAAATTGAAATTTGTAGAATTAAAATCTGTCCTAAAGTTTGATGCAAAGATAATATCTTTTAAATTATCTAAATTTTCATCTTTTTTACTAAAATCTAAAGTTAAAATTAGCTCTTTTAAAGTCTCCTGTTTCTGATTATAGTTTTCAAAATCATTGCTAAATATCATATCTTTTAAAGCTAGAAGTTCATCACTCTGTTTTGAAAAATCTATTGCAAATAAAATATCAGTTAGTTTATCAAGATTTTCATCTTTATTATCTAAAAAGTCTAAATTAAAAACTAAGTCAATTAATTTAGATTGGGTATTATTTTGTGCAGAAAAATCTAAAGCAAAAATAATATCTTTTAAAATATCTAAAGTATTGCTTTGATTTGAAAAATCTATTGCAAATATTATTTCAGATAATTTATCTAAATCCTCTTTAGTTTTAAAATTTGCTAAATATATCAAATCTTTCAAAGATGATAAATTTACATTTTGATTTTTAAAATTTAACGTAAAAATCATATCTGTTAATTTAGATAAATCTGTTTGATTTTCAAAATCTGAAGTAAAAACTAACTCTTTTAATTTTGCTAAATTTTCATCTTGCAAAGCAAAGTCTAACTCAAAAATCAGATTTATCAATTTATCTAAATCTTGTTGAACCACAAAATCTTCTGAAAATAAAAGAGTTTTTAAAGCTTCTAAATTTGTTTGTGCCATAAAATTATTATCTAAAATTAGATCTTTTAAAGTCTCTAAATTACTATCTTGTTGAGCAAAATCTAAAGCAAAAATTATCTCTTTTAATTTTGCAATATCAACCTGATTTTCAAAATCTTGTGAAAATATAAGATTCTTTAAATTATCCAAATTTGTATCTTGAACTGAAAAATCTAAAGCAAAAACAAGTTCAGTTAATTTGTCTAAATCAACTTGATTTTTAAAATCGATATTAAAAATTAGATCTTTTAAAGTCTCTAAATTACTATCTTGTTGAGCAAAATCTAAAGCAAAAATTATCTCTTTTAATTTTGCAATATCAACCTGATTTTCAAAATCTTGTGAAAATATAAGATTCTTTAAATTATCCAAATTTGTATCTTGAACTGAAAAATCTAAAGCAAAAACAAGTTCAGTTAATTT
>Ga0256826_1000498_pt1 | contig 23711 bp, 18 predicted proteins | sample CV79metaG_FD_185975 | JGI IMG/M metagenome (GOLD analysis project Ga0256826, IMG submission 185975) | Hydrothermal vent microbial communities from East Pacific Rise, Pacific Ocean - CV79 | ecosystem: Environmental > Aquatic > Marine > Hydrothermal vents | place: Pacific Ocean: East Pacific Rise...
CATCTATCAATTCTGAAGAGTTCAGAAGAGAAATTGAGTACTCTATAAGGTATTTTCCTGCTAATTTTGTTAAATCTCTACTCTTTCCATTGTTAAACCAAAATGGAATTAAGGCTACGGTTTTCATCTTAAAATCCTTTATTTTATTATATCAACTTTCTGTTAAGTGAGAGTTTTGTATAATCTATCAAATTAGATAAAAAAAATTAAGAAATGAATTATGGCTAATCAAAAAAAAGATATTATAAACTATTATTTAAGTGAAATTGAAAAATTTAAAAAAAAGGGGCTTTGGTGGTATGTTGTTGATATTTTTGAAACACTTTTAGCCTTAAAGTATGATTTTAATAGAGGTCTTTATTTAGAGTACCTTGATGTTTTAGAGAAAATGAAACGGTATGAATCTGCTGTTTTAATTTATAATAAAATTAATGATTTATCTCCATTAACTTCGGATGAATCTTTCTCTTGTGCTTGTGCCTATTTAGAGATAAATAATTTCACAAAAGCAGACTATTTTTTTAGCCAAGCAATTACTTTGGACAGCGACAAAAATAGTCAAAAGTTTGGAATAGGTATTTTCTATGAGCAACAAGGAGATTGGGTTTCTGCATTGAGTTCATATAAAAATTTTTTTACTAATAAAGTGCTTGATACAGAGATGAAATGTAAATTGGCTCAGGCATATGAACGTTGTTATGATTGGGAAAATGCAAAAATAGTATATTTGGATGCTATCTTTAGTTCAAGCAAGAGCATCGACTTTTATCATCGCTTAGGAATGGTACAAGAGAGACTTGGAGAGTATGAAGATGCGATTGAATCTTATTCTATGGCAACATTTAGAGAGAGCGAGAATATATCTCTTTTTTATTATCGTTTAGGTTATCTTTTGGATAAAACAAAACAGTATAAAGAAGCTTCAATTGCTTTTTTATTGATGAGAAAAAAATCTTTACCATTGGAAGCAAAAAAAAATAAAAAGGTTATCTCAAAAAATAGAGAAGTTCTATCTGTATACATTGTACAGCAAGATTTAACTAAGTCAGTTTCTTGGAAAAAGATTGCAGAAAAATCTGAAAAATTAGAATGTTGGAATATTGCCGAAGAGGCATATAAAGAGTATCTTTATCGTGAAGAGAAAGCTGTTTTAGATATTTATTTTTCGTTAGGTTATGTTCTTGTTTGTCAAAAAAAATACCAAGAAGCTTCAAGAGCTTTTAAAGAACAATATATTCTTCAAGATATGTATGGTTGGTATGCAACTACTTATCAAAAAAATAAAACGTTACAGGAACGTGTAAACTATACAGAATATTATGAACGATTTAATATTGAAGAGAAGTTTATTTTGTATGAATATAATCAAGGAGAGCAAATTAATGGACTTCCTTATGATATATATAAGCAACTTAGAGAAGATGTAAATTTTGATGAGTATCAACATATTTGGGTCTTAAATGATAAAGAAAGTATTCCTCCTAGGTTAAAAAATATTACAAATATTGTTTTTATTAAATATAACAGTGATTTATATAAGCGTTATTTAGCAAGAGCAAAATATCTTGTCAATAATCTTACTTTTCCAAAATATTTTATACGAAAAGAGGGGCAACGCTATTTAAATACAGCCAGTATAGATAGTAATTCCTTAAGAAAAAATTTACAGCAAGTCTCAGACTTTGTAGGTTCATCAACACTTTTAGAAACTATAAATAGAGTATTTTTTGATACGATAGATACCTTAAAGAAGACAAAAACAGTAGTAAAAAAAAGTATTCTAGTCTATGGTGGGACATTTCTTGCTAATGGAATAACGGTTTCGGTACGTAACTTACTTGAACATATAGATAAAAATAAATACGATATTACCTTGGTTATCAATATAGACAATGTTTATAAAAATCCTGATGTATTAGCTCAATTTAAGTTGTTAAATAAAAAGGTAAAAATTATTTCACAACAGACAAATATGTTGATGACATTAGAAGAGAGATGGATTATTTCAAAGTTTAATAAATATTATGATTTAGCTTCTGTTGAGATGTGGGAGATATTTCGTAAAGCATACAGGCGAGAATATAGGAGTATATTTGGAGAGAGTAAGTTTGATTTATTAATTGATTTTTCGGGTTATAGTCAATATTGGAGCAGACTCTTTTCATCTTGTGATGAAAGTCATAAAGTAGTTTATCTACACAATGATATGCTTGAAGAGGCTAAATTAAAATATAGTTATCTTTATGCAAATTTTAAGCTTTATCATCGTTATGATAAGTTAATTTCAGTATCAAAAAGTGTTCATGATTCTAATCAAAAATATATGGGTATAGATAAAAACAAGTTTACTTATGCCAACAATCTTTTAAATATAGATGCGATTATCAATAATGCAAAAGAGCCTATACAAATATCTGAACAGAAGCTCTTCGATAAACATAAAGTATTTATAAATATAGGTAGACTCTCTCCTGAAAAAGGACATTTAAAATTAATAAAAGCTTTTGCTAAAGTGGCTAAAGAGAAGAGTGAATGTCGCTTGGTTATTTTAGGCGAGGGCGTTTTAAAAGAGGAGATTGAACGGTTAATCAGTACACTTGATTTAGAAGATAAAGTTTTCTTATGGGGACACAAATTAAACGCGATGCCATACCTTAAAAAAGCAGTATGTTTTGTGTTGTCCTCTGATCATGAGGGGCAAGGATTGGTGCTTTTAGAAGCGATGATTTTAGAGCAAAATATTATTAGTACTAATGTGGTAGGTTCTAAAAGTGTTGTAGAGAATGGTTATGGTAGGCTGGTTAAGAACAGTGAAAATGGGCTTTATTATGGTATGGTAGAATTTTTAGAAGAGAAAAACTCTTTAATCGAAAAATTTGATTATCAAGCTTATAATAGCGATGCGTTAAAGATGTTTTATAATGCAGTTATACCTCTTATAAACAAAGGGAAAAGAGAGAAAGAGAAACCTTTGAGCTTGTATGAAAAACGAGAAACAGAAGTGATGTATCTGGTTGATAATGAGAATAAAAAAATAGAGAATTTGCTACTCTATGGTAATTATAAATTTGATGCAGAAAATTTTGCAGGGCTTAAGTACTTACTTACTAAAGCCATTAAAAAGTCCACACACAATAAAGAGACATGGAGATTAATTAAAGAAGATTTTTTAGATATTTTAGAAGATGTTCAACATAGAAATGAAAGTCTATGGAACTCTTTAAAAGGAGATCGTTTTATACTGAAAATTATTGATTTTTCTAAGAGGTTTCATGAAAATTTAGAGTCCAATTTTTTACCTTATCAAAGCTGGTTTGTTTTTGCCAATTTATTTATATTTGCACGATGTTATAAAACATATGAATTAACCAGAACAAAAGCTAGAGAGTCTGTTTTACTTAGAGATGAGATACCCAACCTTGCTTTTTCAAGATATAAAATAACAGCCATGCTAGAAGAGAAACGTTTAAGTGAGTATGATATTTTACGAAATAAACTTATCAAAAAAGATGCAAATTATCTTAAAAAATATTTACTTTTACTTGGAAACAGTGAACTCTATTTTAATCGACATACCTCAAGCAAAGCTTTTCATCAAAAAATGTTTACAGCAAAAGAGAAGCATTTTGCAGAGTATATTAAAAACAAATCTATAGCCATTGTTGGACCAGTTCAATCAGGTTTGGGGTTGGGGAGTGAGATAGACAGTTTTGATGTGGTCTTACGTTTTAACTACAATGGTTTAGAAAATTTTTCTACCACAGAATTTGGAGCAAAAACAGACATTTCTTTTTATATTGTTCAAATATTAGTACCTAATAAATTTGAAAAAGAGAAAGTTAAATGGATGAATGAGCTAGATTGGGTTATTATGGATACAGCACATAAAGAAAATGACATCTGTTTTTTAGGAGTGGATGCTGATATTCGACCACGTTATTTTGCTGCACATATGTTTGCAAGCACTTTTTTTAAAGGTGCTCCTAGTGGAATTCAACGGGTGCTTATGGACATACTTCGTTTTGATACAGGTAAGGTAAAAGTGTTTAATACCAATCTTTTTTTAGAAAATAATTACGCCAAAGCATATAAAAGCAGAGGAAAAATGGGTGCTGAGTACTTTAACTTTTTTTGGCATGACCCTTTAAGTAACTTTACATTTTTAAAACGTTTAAAAGAGTATAATATTATTGATACAGACAGCGTTTTGACCAAGATTTTAAAGATGAATGAGCATGAGTATATAGAAGAGTTAGAAGTGCGTTATGCTCATAAAAATATAGAGGATAATCTATGACCCAAAAAGGTTTAAAAAAATTAGTGACACGACCACATCTATTTATTCAAGATTTTTTAAGAAAAAAAATGAAAAAAAAAGAGGTAGTCACGCAAATAGAGGTTAAAAAAGTTGTGTATGATATTCACTCTCCTTCAAATGCTCTTTTTTATGCTTATCCCAAAGCGTGGTCACTACAAAAAGAGGTTTTGGACGAGCAGTTAAAACAACATGCCAATGCAGATGAATATTATAGATTAGCCCAAGGTTTCGAAGAGGGATATAATTGGATTGATGCTTCTATTTATTATAAAAAAGCATGGGATTTAAAACCATACCAAGAGGATTGGGCTATGCGTTTAGGGGCTGTATATGAACGTTTAGAAAACTGGAAAAGTGCAATGTCTATTTATGCTTTTTTAGGCTCAAATAGCCCCGCTAATAGAGAATATATTTACCGTTTGGGTTATGTCTTGGCACAAGCCAAAGAGTATGCGTTGTCTTGCGATGCTTTTTTACTTTTAGAAAATAAAAAATTTGAACGAATTATAGAAAAACAACCCCCAAAAGCCTATAAACAGTTACATTGTTTAGCCTCTTGTGAACCCAAAGAGAGCGAATTTTGGCTTACCTATTTAAAACTATCTTTAGGGCTTGGTGTTGAGCAGAATTTAAAAAAGATTTACCAAAAATATTTTTTATATGCCGAAAATTTTAATCCTGAAATTTATTATTTACAGGCTAAACATTTAACCTCAAAAAAAAGTTATCAAGAGGCAACACAGCTTTTTATTGAGCAGAAGATAGTGCAAAAAGCCTATAGTTTTTCATTGGATGCTTATAAAAATAGAGCTTTTAAAAAAGTTGTTGATTATACAGAGTATTATGAACGTCACGTTCTTGAAAAAAAGATGGTTTTGTATGAAATTAACCATGGAGAAAGTATCGAAGGCGAAGTTTATACCCTTTTTAAAACCATTTACAGTGATGAACGCTTTGTTTCTTATGTGCATATTTGGGTTTTAAATGATAACGAGATGATTCCTATCGAGTATAAAGAGTGTTTAAATGTTATTTTTGTTAAAAGAGAGAGTGATTTATACTTACGCTATTTAACCAAAGCGAAGTATCTTATTAATGATAAAACATTCCCCGTTTATTTTATTCGTAAAGAGCAACAAATTTATTTAAACAACTCTTTAGAGAGACCTATCTTTGGTGTTTTAAATAAAATGGATGATGCCGACATCAGTCGAAATTTACGGCACTCTACATACCAAAGTATTACAACTATTGAGAATTTATTTTTTAACAGTCCTACCGAAATCTTATCTTCTAAAAAGTCTATTCTGTTTTATGGAGGTAATTTTGACCGAAACCATACAACAACAGCTTTTGTTATGTTGATTAACAGTATTAATACCGATAAATACAAGATAACCATCTGTTTAGATCCAACAGCAATCAAAAAGAGTAAAGTTCGAATAGAAGAGTTTAAAAGAGTTAAAAGTAAAGTATCTATAGTACCTCGTTTGGGGCGAATGTTAATGACCTTAGAAGAGAAAGAGATTCGTGAAAGATTTGAATCTCAATCGTATTTAGAAGATAACGCGATGTGGGCTATTTATAAAAAAACATATGCTAGAGAGTATCGTAGGGTTTTTGGAGAGAGTGCATTTGATTTAATGGTTCACTTTGAAGGAGAGAGCATTTTTTGGCAATCTATGTTTGCTTATGGAGTGAACAATGGTAGAAGTAAAATGATTTATCAACATCATGATATGGAAAAACTTTGGAAAAAAAACAGACCAAAGCTTCAAAATAATTTTATTTTATACCGTGAATTTGATAATATAGTCTCTATTTCTGAAAATTTAATGCTTATTAATAGAGAAAATTTAGCTAAGAATTTTAATTTAGAGGAGAATGCTTTTACCTATATGGGTACGTTAAAATTTCCAATAAAAAAAGAACTTCCTTTAACACTCTCAATAGAAGATAAAAAGATTTTTGAAAATAAAAAAATTTTTATCAACATCGCTAGATTCTCAGTAAATAAAAATCAAGAAAGATTAATCGAGGCATTTAAAATCGTCAATTTAATCCACTCTGATATTATTTTGATTCTTCTAGGAGGAGGAGAACTTGAAGAGAAATTAAGAAAGTTAATAAAAAAAATGAAACTTGAAAATAAAATATTCTTGTGGGGACAAGATAAGAATAAAGAGTTATATCTTCAACTCTCTGATGCTTTAATTGTTTCTTCCACTTTTGAAAAACAACCTTTCATATTGAGAGAAGCTTCACTGTTCCAAAAGAAAATAATTGCTCCACAATCTCTAAAAGAGAGTAATTTATTAAGAAGTAAAATAGATTTTTTAGTTGAAAGTAATAGCAAAGGTTTGAGCAAAGGAATGTTGGCTTTTTTAGATGAAAAAATAGGAGAAGAGTATAGAACCTATAATCAGAATTTACTCAATAAACTTTATGATCAATATTTAAGTTAATAATTTAATAGGAAGAAAAAATTAATATGAAAAAAACAATTATAACCTACGGAACATACGATATGTTACATATCGGTCATTTAAACCTGCTTCAACGAGCAAAGGCATTAGGAGATTATCTTATTGTAGGAGTTACCTCTGAAGATTATGATCGTTCACGAGGAAAGCTTAATGTTTCTGAAAGTACTCAACAGAGAATGGAAGCGATAGAGAAGCTTGATTTTGTTGATGAGGTTATTTTAGAGACTCATAAAAATCAAAAAGCTGAGGATATGGTCAAATATAATGTTGATATTTTTGCAATTGGAGATGACTGGATTGGAGCTTTTGACTATTTGAAAGAGTTCACACATGTTGAATATTTAGCAAGAACAGAAGGGATTTCTAGTACGCTTCTTCGAGAAAAAAAGTTTACAACCGTTAAATTAGGAATGGTTGGTTTAGGTAAAGATGCAGATAGATTTTTAAAAGAGTCAAGCTTTGTCTCTAACCTTGAACTTCATGCTGTGTATGGAAATTCTCTTTTGGAAGTAGAAAATTTTATATCTTCTACTTCCATAGGGTATGGTTACAGTAACTATAGCGATTTTTTAGCTCTACCTATTGATGCTGTTTATATCTCAACCTCTTTAGAGTTACATGCAGAGCATATCCGTAAGGCACTAGAGGCAGATAAACATGTGTTGTGTGAAAATCCGTTAGCAATAGGTAAAGAAGAGCTAAAAGAGCTGTTTAATTTGGCGAAAGAGAAGAAAAAGATTCTATTGGTTGCCTTGAAAACAGCTTTTGCTCCAGCATTCAATCAACTGTTAAAAGAGTTAGAGATAGGAACAATAGGAGAGATAAAAGAGGTACGAGCTTCTTTTACTAAACTCTACAAAGAGAAAGGGTACTCTAAAAATTTTTATGAACATGGTGCGACAAATTTACTTTTAAATTATCCCTCTTTATTGATTCAAAAACTATTGGGTAAAAGTAAAGCTACCTCATTTTTTGATCAGATTGAAGATGGATATGATATTAGTAATCGTGTTTTGACAACGCATAACAATAATGCTATTGGTTTAGCAACGGTTGGTATAGGAATGAAGCTAGAGGGAGATGCTGTAATTGCAGGAACAAAGGGTTACGTCTATATTCCTGCTCCTTGGTGGTTAACCAAAACTTTTCATTTCAGATTTGAAGATACACATAAATCATACACTTTTAACTACGAATTTGAGGGAGATGGCTTACGCTATATGATTGCAGAATTCTCCTCTTTAATTCAAAGAGGAGAGTTAGAATCTCAACGTTTAACGGTTGATGAGATGATGGATATTAATGATGTAATTGTTAAATATAATGAACAGAAGAGAAGCTAATTTACTTTTCCTTCATCTTCAATTTTCCAGTTAAATTTAGAGATAATTAAAGCTCGGCTCTCTTCAGACTCATCTGAATATTGTGCAGATACAGAAAAGGATATATTTTTTTGCAAAGAGAGTTTACTCCAACCATTTAATAGATTATCATAATTTTTAGAGGATAGATTGGTATCTTCTAAAATAGAAGAGAGCTTTTTAACATTAGTTATATTCCAATTTTCTAAATTTTGATTAAAGTTTCGTGCTTCAATAAACATATTAAACATATTTGTGACGTTTGAAACATCCCATAAATCTAGATTTTGATTAAATGAGCTATTGGCAAACATTGAATTCATATTTTGAATATGAGAAACATTCCATGAATTTATATTTTGATTGAATTTTTTAGTATTGGCAAACATGTAGTGCATGTTCTTAACTCTTGAAAGAGTTGGAGCATCAAGAGCATTGATTACTAAATTACTACAACCGTCAAAGGCTCTATACATGGTAGACCATTTTATAGAACCCCACTCTTCAACTGATAGAATTTTTTTTGCATCTGAATGATATTTTCCAAAGTAAATAATAGAAAATTTACCCCAAATTTTTACAGTATATACTCCCGCATTTTCATAAGTATGGGTAATGTCTCTGGTTACCCCTTTAGAAGTTTTTCCATCTCCCCAATCTACAAAGTAGTTTGCTCCAGGACAAGTAGGAATACGAATTTGATTCCTATCTGTATCTCCTGTAGCATCTGTTTTCCATGTTGTAATAAATGGCTTTTGAACCGTAATGAGAATAGAATCTATTTTTGTAATACTTTTATCATCTGTAACTGTGAGGGTAATAAGATGCTCTCCCTCTGTAAAGTCATTTTTCTTAAAAGAGATAGCATCACTTAATAGAGTTTCTCCTTCTGTCCATTTGTATTTAACAATATTGCCTGAACTTTTAGATGCATCAAATTTAATATATTGATTTTCTAAAGCATATTGGTCATCTCCTGCATTTGCAAAAGTTCCTAGTTCCATTCCAAAATCTGTAATTTTCCAATTAAATTGAGAGATAATAAGGTCTCTACTTGTTTGTGCATTGCTTGTATATTTCAATGAAACTCCAAGTTTTACATCACGTTGAAGAGGCAGTTTACTCCATGCTATCAACAGCTTATCATAGTTCTTTGATGAAAAGTTTTCAGCTTCATCAAGCATATGTTCCATACTTCTCACATTAGAGACATCCCATGCACTAATATCTTGATTAAATGCTTCAGTAAATATAAACATTTCGGACATATCTATGACATTAGAAACATCCCAAACACTAAGATCTTGATTAAACTTAGATGCTTCTCCAAACATACCGCTCATGTTTGTAACTTTAGAAACACTCCATGAGCTAATATTTTGATTAAAATTTGTCTCTGCAAAAAGATTCTTCATATTGACAACATTAGATACATCCCAAAAAGTTATATCTTGTTCAATTGTAACTCCATGAAACATTCCACTCATATCTGTAACTTCTGAAAGGTTTGGATTGTCATTGGCTTTGATACGTATTTTTAAATTATTTAAGAAAGCATCTTTCATTGTTGTCCACTTTTGTGTTCCCCACTGCTCTACAGAGAGTAAGTTTGGTTGTTCAGAGAATGCAATACGTGGAAAACTATTAGAAATCTTAATGGTATATGTACCACTATTTTCATAGCTATGGGTTATATTTTCTGTTACATTATTTTCTTCTGTAGAATTCTCTCCCCAATCAATACTATAGTTATATCCATCTCCTTTGGTAGGGATAGTTATTTGGTTGTTTTCATCTGTTTTCCATGTTGTGATAAAAAAATCGTTCGTGTTTATAACTTTATTAATAGTGCTATTGGTTTCATTGTCTAAAATAGCATTGGAAGTAATACTATCTATTTCTCCTTCACAAGCAAGTAGTATGAGGGTTATACATCCAATAAGTAGATGATGAATAATTTTCATTTTAAATTCCTTTTCTAATTGTAACTAAAAATCTTAAATCTTTATGCTAAGGCGTTGATAATAAGACATCTTATATAATGTTACAATTTTAAATATAATTGGAAAAAGTGAATGAGTATTAAAAAAAAGACAAAAAAAATATCACACGATTTTTTTAATCGACATCCTATACTAAAAAAGAAACTTATCAACTTTTTTGGTTTAAATTCAGCAACTATTACAGCATCAGAGTATAAAAAAGTTATTAAGAGTTATGAAGCTACTGTTTCTGAAGCACGAGAGATATTAGCTAGTCCTGAAATTATTATCTATTTTTATGGAGGTATGGGTCAAACCTATCAAATTAAACAGTGGATAGATACATTTATAGAGCTCAATAAGAAACATAAGATTATTGTAGTAGTGAGAAGTGAAGCTGTACAGAAATATTTTAAGCAGTTACTTCCATTTCCTGTAAAGTTTTGTAATACTATCAATCAAGTATTGAGCTTTTATGAAACTTCTAATCCAAAGGCTATTATTTATATCAATAATGGATTTAAAAACTTTCAATCACTTATTTATGAAGATGCTTTACATATTCATATTAATCATGGAGAGAGTGATAAGTCATCAGATCACTCAAATCAAGTGAAAGGATACGACTATATTTTTGTTCATGGTCCAAATGGATATAATAATTATATGAAATATCTTATTAATTTAGATCCAGAACAGTTGGTTATTACGGGTCGTCCACAACTTGATTTTATTACTCCTATAAAATTAGATACTTTTGATAAAAAAGTAGTTTTATATGCACCAACATGGGAGGCTACACACCGTTCAATGAATTATACTTCGGTAGATATTTATGGAGAAAAAATAGTAGAACAACTTTTAGAAGATGATAGATATTTTTTTATCTATAAACCCCATCCAAATTTAGGTGCTTATGACAAAAATGTAAAAGCTATTCATGCTAATTTATTGAAACAAATTGAGAAAAATAAATATGCTAAAACAATTACAGATGAAGATGTCAATAATATCTATCCTATTGTGGATTTTGCTATTTTTGATATGTCTTCAATTATGACAGATTATCTAAATGTAGATAAACCCTTTATGTTGGCTGATGTCTTTGACCCTGCTGTACATACTGTGAGTGATTATAATGTTTTAAAAGGGTGTAGTAAATTGACCACCGAGACCATAGATGATTTAATTGATATTATTGATAGTGAAATAGAAGATGATATGATGAGAGAGAGAAGAATAAGAGTTAAAGAACTTTATCTTGGAAGCTATAAGCAAGGAGAAAGTATTAAAAAATTTATTGCTTCTGTTTCAGATATTATTGTTCAACGAGATGAAGAAGTAGCTAGAAAAGGTGTAGAGGTATAGATATGGATAAAAAATATTTTGAAATTGTAGAAAACAATACTGTAGAAGAGAAAGTCTCATTAAGTTTTTATGGTGGAATGGAAAAATTAGAGGAGATTAAAAAAACTATTGCTCTTATGGGACAGATTAATGACGAATCAGCTATTAGCGTAACCGTGAGTGATAATGAAATATATAGATACCTTGACAAAAATACAAATGTTCAATTAAAGAAAGATATGGCAAACAAATCTATAGAGGAGAATCTAAAATTAAAAATAGCACTTTATTTTTTTGGTGGTATGGCAGAAGTTTATCAAGTGGAGCAGTGGTTAGAAACGATGGAAGAGTTACATCGAGTAGAATCTATTTGTATTATTGTTCGTAACAAGAATGTGCATGCTTACTTAGATAAGAAAACAGATATACCTGTTGTCTATTTTGATACGATAAATGAGTTGTTGACGGCTTATGAAGATAGTAACTTTAAGGTTATTCTTTATGTCAATAATGGTATGAAAAACTTTCAATCATTAATATATCATCGTGCTTTACATATTCACTTAAATCATGGAGAGAGTGAAAAATCATCAATGCATTCTAATCAATGTAAAGCATATGATTATACTTATGTGGTTGGAGATGCTGCTTACGATAGATACAAGAGACATATTATTAATATCAATCGTGCTCATTATCTAAAAATTGGTCGTCCTCAGTTTGATTATGTAAAAGATGTACAGAAAAATTTTGATAGAAAAGTTATTCTCTATGCACCTACCGATGAGTCAACACATATCTCTATGCGTTATACTTCTATAGAGAGGTTAGGATTAGAAATAGTAGATACTATTTTGAAAAACCCTGAATATCAATTGGTCTATCGCCCTCATCCAAGTACAGGTAAAAATAGTAAAGTTGTTGCTGAAATTAATAAAAAGATTATTAAAAAAGTAGAAAATGCAGATAATGGAACCGTTGAAAAAGAGTTAAATGCAATAGATTTACTTTCTGTTGTTGATTTAGCCATCTTTGATAACTCCTCTTTAATTATTGATTTTTTAAATTTTGATAAACCGATGTTTGCAACCAATATGTTTATGCCTGAATATCATGATATAAAACCTTTTAAAATGCTAAAAGGGTGTACTATGTTGGATGAAGATAACATTAGTGGTCTAAGTAAATTAATTTTAGAGCAATTGAGCCAAGATCCTTTAAAAGAGCAAAGAGTTGAGATTAAAGAGTATTACTTAGGAAATTATAAAAAAGGGGAAAGTACAAAGCTTTTTATCCAAAAAGTATTAGAGACAATGAGTGAAAGAGATACATTACTTTCAGATAAAGGAATGTTGGATACGATACATTAAGAAAATTATTAAACAACTTAAAAGGGAAAAAATTGTGGAAAATGTTAACTATATTGCTAAGTCAGCAACAATTCATAGTAAGGCTGTCTTGGAGAGTCCTGTAACAGCCTATGGTAATGTAAAAATAAGAAATAAAGCTAAAATAGGAGCTTTTACTTATATAAATTCTGGAACAACTGTATTTTATGGGACAACTGTATTTTATGGGACAACAATAGGACGATACTGTTCTATTGGAAAAAACAATGAAATTGGACCCGTTGACCATCCTTTAGATTGGTTAAGTAGTTCTCCTATTCAGTATAATATTAAAGAACATTTTCCACACTATCTAGATTTTTGTGAAGAGTTTCCACAAGTGAAAATAACACGTCCATCTTCAACTATAATTGGGAATGATGTTTGGATTGGTTCTTTAGTTGTCATTAAAAGAGGTGTAACAATTGGAGATGGTGCAGTTATTGCCTCTGGTTCAGTTGTAACTAAAGATATTCCACCTTATGCTATAGTAGGTGGTGTTCCTGCTAAAGTATTAAAATATCGTTTTGATGAAGATACTATAGCTAAACTATTGGAACTTAAATGGTGGGATAAAGAATTAAAAGAGTTAAGTGGTATTCAATTTGATGATATTGATAAAGCCATAGAGCAATTATCTTAAAAGAGTTAAATGATAAAATTATTAAAAAATGTTTTGTATTTTTTACCTATTTTTTTAATCTTAGGATGTGGAAGTGCTTCTAACAGTTTAACGATTGATAATGATAAAAATTTAACTACAAATAGTGATGAAAATAGAACTCATATTCAACTTTCAATAAACTTTAACTCTACTATTGATTGGATTGAATTATCCAAGGATAATGAAAAATTATATGCAATTGGATGTGGAGATAGCCGTGAGGCAGGTTTATCGGTTATAGACATTAGTAATCCATTAAAACCAAAAGTATTACACTATGGAATTATGAATTGTTCTGAAATGATAGAGTATCCTAACTCAGCTATTTCTCTAATGGGGGATGATGCTTATACAAAAGTGGTTGTTATGGAGAGATGGTGCTGATATTGTTAATACGAAATATTATAAAGCCACTATACCTAATGGTTTAGAGGTGTATGAAACGAATAATACACGCAATCTTCTCAGTATTTTAGAATTTAATAATAATATCTATCATGTTACTGTATCATCAGATGAAAAAATTGCATACCTATCCTCTTCTAATGGTTTAGAGGTTGTAGATATTAATAACTCTTATAATCCTTATATTATTGGTAGTCTAATTCTTGGTAAAAGGCTGAATAAGGTTATTTTATTAGAAAATAAAAAATTAGCATTGATTAGTGATGAATTGAGTATAAAAGTTATTAATATATCAGATTCTAATAAGCTAACAATATTAAAAAGTACTAGTTTTGATTTGGATGAGATTCATCATCTTACTTTTTCAAAAGATAAGAGATTAGTTTATGTCGCAGTTGGAGATGGAATTATGATTCTAGATGATAACCTTTCTCTTAATAGAAAATAATATAGTTCTAGATTATTTTAGAGGAGTAAAGAGATGAAAAAAACAATAATAACTTATGGAACATTTGATATGTTTCATATTGGACACTTAAAACTGTTACAACGGCTTAAAGATATGGCTGATGAACTAATAGTTGCTATTTCTACGGATGAATTTAATCGTGGTAAAGGGAAAAAAGTAATGATTCCTTATAATCAACGAGCAGAAATTGTTGCGAATATTAAGTGTGTCGACAAGGTAATTCCCGAAGAAAATTGGGAGCAGAAAGTAACTGATGTTCAAAAATATGATATTGATATTTTTGCAATTGGGGATGATTGGGCAGGAGAATTTGACTTTTTAAAAGAGCATTGTGAAGTGGTTTATTTAGAACGAACTAAAGATATTTCGACTACACAACTTAAAAAATCATTAACCAACTTTATGTCTATTCCTAAAGAGGATATTATTAATGCTTTTGAAGTGATAGAGCTACTCAAAAAAGATTTTGAATAATTTATGAGTAAAAAATTATTTAAGAAGTTATTATTTTGGAATAGATTATCTTTTTCTCAAAAAGAGAAAATAAAAAGTTTGTTTGGCTTTTATACCTCCAAAACAGTTAATCCTTATAATAAAAATTTATCTAATATAGAAGTGGCTGTATTTTTTGCTGATGGATTAGATAAAAAGTATCAAATAGAACAGTGGTTGGCTGTTTTTGAGTATCTTAACCAAACAAAAGAGATTCTTTTTCTTGTAAAAGATAGAAAAGTACTCTCTTGGCTTCAAGAGCATAGTGATTTTATTGTTGTTTATTATCAAAATTTAGAAAGTTTAACAACTTTTTACAGTCAACATAACATTAGGACGGTTCTCTATGTAAACAATGGTCTTAGAAACTTTCATTCATTAATAAACAGTCAGTCATTACATATTCATATTAATCATGGAGAGAGTGATAAAACGTCTACTATTTCCAATCAAGCGAAAGCTTACGATTACTCTTTTGTTGTTGGCGATGCAGGGTATGATAAGTATAAGTTGAATCTTCTAAAAAAAGATATGGGAAAGTTTCTAAAAGTGGGGCGACCACAACTTGATTTTATAGAAAAAATCAGTTTAAATACTAAGGCTATAGGCAGTAAAAAAGTTATTTTGTATGCTCCTACTTGGGAGGGTAATTACTCATCTATGAACTTCTGTTCTCTTGTTGAATATGGATTATTTATTGTCTCTACTTTACTTGATGAGAATAACTACTATTTACTTTATAAACCACATCCAACCACAGGGGTAAGAGATGAGATACTAAAAGATATAAATAGAAAAATTATAAAAATAGTGAATAGTAGTCATCATGGAGAAGTCATTTTAACAGGGGATATTAATGGACTCTATAGCTCTGTTGATTTAGCTATTTTTGACAACTCTGCTGTGGCTATTGATTATCTTGCGACGGATAAACCAATGTTAATGACCGATATGTTTGCGAATATTAAAGATAGGGTCAGTAAACCTATAATTATGGAAGCATCAAAACTTTTATCAAAAAATACTATACATAAATTTCTTCTATTAATAGAAGAAGAGTTAAAAAAAGATACTTTAAATAGTGAGCGTAATACAATTAAAGAGTATTTTTTAGGTAATTATGATTATAATAAAAAAGAGAGTAGTCAGATATTTGTATCTAAAATCGAAGAGATATGCAGAGAACAAAAGCATTTATTAGAACAATTAAATCAAAATAGTAAAGAGAAAGAATGTTAACCAAGGCCAATATAAAAAACTTTCTAAGAGATTTTAGAAAAAATCTCTTTTGTCGAGGAAAAGAGCAGAATACCGATGAATATAAATATTTTATTTTTATTAATTCAAAAGTAACCAATATTATTGATCAGATATTTCCTCATTTTGAGAAGGGTTTTTTAGATAAAGATAAGGTCTTAATTGTCTATAAACATCATTTTGAAAGCGTTAAATATATAGAACGTGATATTAAAAAGTATGGGCTTCAGGGGCATTGTATTATTAATTTACGGGATATTCCATCCGTAAAAGACGCAATATGGATTTATACTCATAATAGCATGCATAATTTTGCTGTTATTAATAAAAATCTCTACTCTACGCATATATGGATTGGGCATGGGGATAGTGAAAAGATAGCCTATTATAAAAAGATGATTCGTATTTATGACTACATTTTTGTAGTAGGGGATTTGTCGATAGAACGATTTATAACCCATAAAATTTTTGGCGAAGGGGAGCGATATAAGTTTATTCGTATTGGAAAAATGGCTCTCTGTTCGGTATTGCCAACTACTGTAGAAGAGGGTAAAAAAGCACTTTTATTTGCACCCACTTGGGAAGGGGCAATGGCAGAAGAGAATTATGCCACACTTCATCTACCTCAAGAGAATGCTCAGTTTATTCAAACGGTAAGTAATCAATTAGATATTGATACGATTGTTATTAAACTGCATCCAAATACAGGTATACGTGACTCTAAAGTGGTTCATCAGACGATTAAAACTCTTCAATCTCTTTTAGATATAGATAAAAAGCTTATTTTTGTAGCAGAAAAAGGGGATTGGGTTTATGGTTATATCTTTAATGAATTTAAAGAGAAGTTAGAGTATAGAGATAAACTCTATCAATTAAAAGATTATAAATTAGAAATCGGTGTAGCCAATATCTCTGCAATGACTCCTATGATAGATATTGAGGGAATTAAAACATTTGTACTTTATGATAAAGAGATAGAGATTCAAGAGAGAGTTGCATTAACCTCTGGAGAGAAAGTAAATTTAAGAGATTTAAATAGTGATTATGATTTTAAACATACGATGGCTGATGGTTTAGTAACCTATGAAGAGAGTTGGAATGAATTGTCTCCAAAAGAGATGTTTAAAGAGGTAGAGCTGTTTGTAAATCGTGAACGTTAGAGAAAGTATGATATAATTTAAATAAACCTTAATATTATTTAAAGGATTGAATATCTCTATGAATACCATTGACTATAGTTCTAATCAAAATAAGCTCTACTTTTTTAATTTCTCCCCATGGAGAATGATGCAGATAGAGTCTTTTTTTTATGCCCCTAATAATCAAAAAAATATATGCAAGACATTAGATGATGCACTCTCTAAAGGTTTAGATAAAACCTCAAATATTTTTATTTATGGAATAATCGAGTTTCCTGAAGTAGAAACTTTTGCTCAAAAAAATAACATGACGATTTATCGAATAGAAGATGCCTTTATTCGCTCTGTTGCATTGGGTTCAGGATTTGCAAAACCCTATTCATTAAGTATTGATTCTCGTGGTATCTATTTTGACCCCCGTAAGCCTTCGGATTTAGAGTATTTATTAGAGAATCATATTTTTTCTACAGAGCTTTTAGAACGAGCAAAAAAGGTTCGAGCAGAAGTTGTTGCTTCTAAATTTTCCAAGTATAACCATTTGACGCATCAGGAGATAGAGGTAGATAGAGAGCAATACGATAAAGTTATTTTAGTGACAGGACAAGTCGAAGACGATATGTCTATTAAGTTTGGTGCATTTGGTTTAAATAATAGTGACTTATTAGAGATGGTAAAAGAGCGAAATCCTAATGCCTATATTATTTATAAGCCCCATCCTGATGTACTTTCAGGAAATAGGCTAGGGCATATTTCAAAAGAGATAACCGATGTTTGTGCCAATGAAATTCAGACGGATATTAGTATTGATTCATGTATAGCTGTAAGTGATGAAATACATACGCTAACCTCTGGGGCAGGGTTCGATGCTTTATTACGTGGAAAAATTGTTTTTACCTACGGTATGCCTTTTTATGCAGGCTGGGGATTGACAACGGATTATAGAAAATGTGATAGACGAACACGTATATTGACGCTTGATGAATTGATTGCATCAACACTTATTTTATTTCCTCGGTATATCTCGCCTAAAACAGGAAAGTTTTGTGAAGTGGAGCAGACACTTAAAGAGCTAAAAGAGGAGCAAGAACTTTATTTTAATAATAAGTTTTATAGATATAAAGTGAATTTAAAAGGGTATCTGTTGCCACGTGCTAGAAAAACTGTTCGAGCTATTTTAAAACCATTTAAATTAAAAGTTTGATAAATCTTCTCTCTTTTTAGTCAGAACAAAAAGGGCTGTTTTCCATATGACTTTTATTTCAAGTATAAAATCCCAGTGTTTAATATAGTATAAATCATACATTAATTTCTGTTCAGCATCTAGTTTTCCTGAACCATATTGATATTTAATTTGTGCTAGCCCTGTAATACCAGGGGCAACCACATGGCGTTGATTGTAGTATGGAATTGACTTTTCAAACTCTTTTGTCCATATTTTTCTTTCTGGTCTTGGTCCTACAAAGTGCATCTCTCCTTTCAATACATTCCAAAGTTGGATAAGCTCATCAAGTTTACTATCTCTAATCTTTTTACCCCAAGGAAATGTTCTTGGGTCATTCTTTTTTGCAAATTGTGCACCATTAGCTTCAGCATCTAGGTGCATTGAACGTAGTTTTATACAGGTAAATTCTCTTTCTGATAGACCAATACGTTTTTGTTTAAAAAATAGTGGACCTGGGGATTCTTTTTGTACTTTATACCAACTGTATATAATTGCACCTAACATAATAGGAGAGAGTGTAATAATAGCAAAGAGGTCTATAAATCGTTTTTGGCAATATTGAAAAGGAGTATAGGAGTGAATGTCTTCCAAAAATCTATTTGCATCTGAATTAAAGTCAACATAACATTTATTTAGATATTTTTCTAAAAACTCTTCAAGTGTTATATAGTTGATACCTTTTGGTTCTAATTTACTTAAATAGGTAATAAATTTATGTGGAAGTTTTACTTTTGTGTTGAGGACAATAAGTGTAATAGGTGTTTCTTTACGTACATTTTCAACAATTCGGATACTCTCTTTTATACCCTTATATTTATACGAGATGTGAGTAATCGTATTGAAACGTTTGTTTAAACGCTCTATCTCAATTTTAGAAAAAGTATATCTATCCCCTAATATTATCATTTATACCTCTTGAAAAGTAATTGTAATGCCTATTCTACATTAATTTGCCTATAAGATAGGTAAGAAATTAAAAAAATTAATTGTTAATTAATGTTTAAGTCTATAGACGGTGTTTATCATAAGGTATTTCATATCTTTATTCATCTGTTGGTAGCTCATACTTAGACCTGTCGTTTTTGTAACTTGAAAGATAAGTTCAGCACCATAAGAGAGTCCATCTTCTGCATTTTTATTTTTTGCGTAGCCTGCTTTGGCTTTTATGCCTACATGTTTATCCAGTACGAGTAAATAGTTCGCTAGAAGGGAAATAGAGGAAAAATCTTGAGTTTTTCTTAGTCGCTTATGTTCTGCTTCATCAATAGATTGGGTATATCCTACTTCAATACCAAATTTTTTTCTATGTATAAAACTATAACTTAAATTTAACGCTTGACTGTTGTGATAGTTATTAGAAATTTGCTGAACGAGACCTAATGATATAAATGATTTTCCTGGAAGTTTTTTGTTTAATGTGTCTAAAAGAGCATCTGAAAACAGTGGTAAATTTAAGAGTATCAGTAAATAGAGTTTTTTCAAAAGGTACCTTTATTTTAAATAGTTCTTTATTTTATCAAATAAGCGATTAAAATTTGTTAGTTTGGTATAATTCTTTATGAATTTATTATAGAAGGTTAACCTATTATGACAACAACACGTTTTGCACCCTCTCCTACAGGATATTTACATATAGGAGGGCTTAGAACAGCTCTTTTCTCATGGCTTTGGGCTAGAAAAAATGAAGGAGAGTTTCTACTTCGTATCGAAGATACGGATTTAGCTCGTAACTCAGAGGAAGCTGTAGAGGCTATTTTAGAGGCTTTTAATTGGGTTGGTATGTCGTATGATGGCGAAGCTTTTTATCAATCAAAGCGTTTTGAACTCTATGCACAATATGTTGAACAGTTATTAGCAGAAGGAAAAGCCTATAAATGTTACATGAGTAAAGAGGAACTCTCTTTGCTTCGAGAAGAGCAGATGGCGAAGAAAGAGCGAACTCGTTATGATGGTCGTTATCGTGATTTTACTGGGACTCCTCCAGAAGGTGTCGAACCTGTAATTCGTATTAAAGCTCCAACCGAGGGAAATATAATCTTTAATGATGGTGTAAAAGGCGAGATAACCATTGCCTCTTCTGAAGTTGATGATTTTGTGATTGCACGAGCAGGTGGAGTACCTACTTATAACTTTGTAGTGGCTATTGATGATGCACTTATGGGCTTATCGGATGTCATTCGTGGAGATGACCACCTTTACAATACTCCAAAACAGATTGTCGTTTATGAAGCCTTAGGGTTTAAATTACCTAATTTTTATCATGTTGCAATGATTAATAATGAACAGGGTAAAAAACTCTCTAAGCGTGATGGGGCAACAGATGTAATGGAGTATAAAACTTTAGGATACTTACCTGAAGCACTTTTAAATTTTTTAGTCCGTTTAGGTTGGAGTCATGGAGACCAAGAGATTTTTTCTATTGATGAGATGATAGCACTCTTTGACCCAAAAGATATCAATAAAAGCTCTTCAAACTATAATTTGGATAAGTTATTATGGTTAAATGCACACTATATTAAAAATAAGCCCTATGATGAACTAGCAGAACTTTTAGTAGAGTTTGGCGTTGATATTAGAAATCATGATAAAAGAGATTTAATCTTAAATGCTACTAAAGAGAGAGGTAAAACTTTGGTAGAGTTAGCAGAACAGATTACTCTTATTTTGAATGCACCTATTGACTATAATGCTAAAAATTTCAAAAAAGCATTTAAAGGCGAGGCTTCAGAAATATTATCAGAGTTTAGTGCCTTATTGAAAGAGAGTGATGCAACTGTACCTTCTGAATATCATGCTGTAATCGAAGCAATCGTTGCGAAAAAAGAGATAGGGTTTGGAAAGATAGGACAACCCTTGCGAGTCAGTTTATTAGGTTCAATGACAGGTTCAGGGCTTGATGAAATTATGGCAATTTTAGGAGCTGATGAGACCATTTCTCGTATTGAAAAAGCTATTGAATTTAAAAATAATATAAAAGAGGTATAAAAAATGATACGTAAATGTTTATTTCCCGCTGCAGGGTACGGAACACGATTTCTTCCTGCAACCAAAGCAACACCTAAAGAGATGCTTCCTATTTTAACCAAACCTTTAATTCAGTATGGGGTAGAAGAGGCTGTAGATGCAGGTATTAATACCATGGCAATTGTGAGTGGTCGAGGTAAACGAGCCATTGAAGACCATTTTGATATTTCATATGAGTTGGAGCATCAGATTAAAGGAGGGAGTAAAGAGTCTCTTTTGACTGAAATTCGTGCTTTAATTACTCAGTGTACTTTTTCGTATACCCGACAAGTTGAGATGAAAGGTTTAGGGCATGCGATTCTTACAGGAGAAACACTTATCGGTCATGAAGCATTTGCTGTCGTTTTAGCCGATGATTTATGTTCGAGTGATGAGGGAGTATTGTCTCAGATGGTTGAGGTTTATGAAAAATATAATTGTTCAGTCGTAGCGATAGAAGAAGTTCCAATGAATCAAACCAATAAATATGGTGTTATTGCAGGAAAATTAGTAGATGCTACAGATGATACTTATCGCGTATCGGATATGGTTGAAAAACCAGATCCAAAAGATGCTCCAAGTAATTTGGCAATTATTGGTCGTTATATTTTAACCCCTGATATTTTTGATATTCTTAGAGAGACAAAAGCAGGAAAAGGTGGAGAGATTCAGATTACAGATGCATTAATGGAACAAGCAAAAGAGGGACGTGTAATTGCCTATAAATTTAAAGGTAAGCGTTTTGATTGTGGTTCTGTTGATGGATTTGTAGAGGCAACAAACTGGTTTTATAATAAAAATAAATCGTAGGGTACGATTGCTATCGCACCAATTTGAATATGCTAGATAAATAGTGGTGTGATGGCAATCACACCCTACTATCAACCGTAATAACGGTATGTACATTTCCTCTTGGGTTATAGTCTGCTATTACTTTTATCCACTTTGGTTTCATATTCTCGTTAAGTGCATCAAAAATCTCATTAGCAGAGTTCTCATGAGAGATGTGTCGGTTCATAAAACTGTTAATATAAAGTTTGAGAGCTTTTAATTCTATGACAAATTTATCTGGACAGTAGCTTAGTTTAATGGTTGCAAAATCGGGGTAACCACTTCTTGGGCATTTACACATAAACTCTGGTAATTCAATATCTATGGTGTAGTTTTTAGGATGATTATTATCCCAATAGTTCTCTTTTGCATTAATATCAAATTCTGCTATCTCTTGTTCGCCGTATTTCATTTTTTTCCTATTTTACTTTTTATATGGGGTTTTTTGATGGTGCGTTGGGAAACGCACCCTACATTAAACATCCAAATGTTTAACATCTTTTGCATGAGTCTCAATATATGCACGTCTTGGCTCAACTTCATCGCCCATAAAGAGTACAAAGGTATCTGATGCAGTTTCATCATCATCAATAACGACTTTTAGTAAACGTCTGTCTTCTGGATTCATGGTTGTCTCCCAAAGTTGCTCTGGGTTCATTTCCCCTAGACCTTTATATCGTTGAATATACGCACCTTTTTTAGCAGAGCTTTCAACCATAGCTAACAGTTGTAAAACATCTTTATCTTTATACTCATCGGTAATGCGTTCATTGATTTTTTGATTCATATAAATAGCTTCATTGTAGTGAGGAGAAGTAAAGAGATTATCATCTACAATCAACTCTTCAAGTCCATCATTGGTCTGTACAAAGTATTGGATAGCCTCTTCATCGACGCTTTTACTTAAAATATTGTACCCGAGGTTTAGAATATAGGCTTCCAGATTTTTAGCCAAAGTAACGTTATCTGTAGAGATAATATCTGGATTCTCAATCATGTAGCGAATCACTTCAGGAAGAGCAAAACGTTTTTCTATTTCGCTTAGAGTCATTTTGTAGTAAGCTACTAATTTAAAGAGTTCCACTAAGTCTTGTTGACCCATTGTTTCGGATTCTAAAACACCAATACCATGTTCTATTAAGAAGTCATTAAGTGATTTATCATCTTTTAGATAGGTCTCATTTTTACCTTTTTTATAACGGTAAAGAGGTGGTTGAGCTAAGTAGAGGTAACCTTTTTCTATGACAGGTTTTAGGAAACGGTAGAAGAAAGTCATGAGAAGGGTTTGGATATGTGAGTTATGAACAAAAATCGAGCTACCCTCTCCTGCTTGTATTGCAAAGTTAT
>Ga0256826_1000499_pt1 | contig 23705 bp, 21 predicted proteins | sample CV79metaG_FD_185975 | JGI IMG/M metagenome (GOLD analysis project Ga0256826, IMG submission 185975) | Hydrothermal vent microbial communities from East Pacific Rise, Pacific Ocean - CV79 | ecosystem: Environmental > Aquatic > Marine > Hydrothermal vents | place: Pacific Ocean: East Pacific Rise...
GCTAAGACAATAGCATCTTCATCAGTTTCTTTTATTAGATTAATAAGAGTGTTTAGATTGTCTTGATAGTTGTTAGTAGATTCAAACTGAAGTGTTATTAGTTGACGACTCATTTTAAAAGTCGTCGAAGTCTAGTGAACCCTTAGAATAGTTCGCTACAGTTCCTTCAAAGAAGTTTGTTTTTTGATCATTAAAGCTTGAGAAATCATCTACCCATTTAATAGGATTTGATACGTTATATAACTTTTCAAAACCAACAGAAGTAAGTCTATCATCTGCAAGGAATTTTATGTATTGTTCAACAATCTCATCGGTAAGACCTAAAATTTGTCCTTGAGTTATATATTTACCCCATTGGACTTCAAGCTCAACAGCTTCTTCAAACATTGCATAAACTTCATCTTTAAGCTTATCTGTAAAAAGGTCAGGACGCTCTTTTTTAAGTGTATTAATAAGGTTTTGAAAAAGAACTAAGTGAGTTACTTCATCACGCTGTATAAACCGAATCATCTGAGCAGATCCTAGCATCTTTCCTGAACGAGCAAGAGTATAAAGATAAGCGAATCCAGAGTAAAAATAAATTCCTTCTAGAATTTGATTTGCAAAACATGCTTTTACAAAGTTGTGCTCACTTGGGTTTGTTGATAACTCAGTAAAAACAGCAGCAATAGCGTCATTTTTATGCTTTAGTTTCATATCTGTGCGCCATAATTCGTAAATTTCATCACTATTTTGAGAAATTGTATCAACCATAACTGCATAAGATTGAGAGTGAAGAGCTTCTTCAAAAGATTGACGAACAAGAATAAGATTTATTTCTGGAGAGGTTACATATGGATTTACGTTATCTATAAGGTTGTTTGTTTGAAGTGAATCCATAAATATAAGTTGAGCAAGCGCTTTATCATAAGCTTCTTTTTCTACAGCAGAAATATTTTTATAATCATTTACATCTCTAGTCATATCTACTTCTTTTGGGAACCATGTGTTATTTAACATCATTTCCCAAAGATTATATGCCCATTGGTACTTGATATTATTTAATTCAAATATACCTGTTGGGTTTCCACCAAAGATTTTTCTATCATTTACGTGTTCTGTTGATTCAGGATTATATATCTTTTTTCTTTGCATACTTCTATCTCTTTTTATCTTTATTAAGTGAAAAATTATACATTTGTAAGACCTATTAAATCTTTAAATTAGAAAAGAATTTTTACTTTTTTTAGCTACACTATTAACACAAAAAAAAACAATCCCTAATATAGGGTTAAAGGTAAATTATGTCAAAAAAAGTTGGTTACATTTTTTCACTTTTTATACTTTTAGCATTTAGTTTAGATGCAAAAAGTATACTTTATAAGGTTAGTTCTAAAACTTCTACAGTTTATGTCTTGGGCTCAGTTCACTTAGCTAAAGCTGAGCTTTATCCTCTTGCTAAAGAGATAGAAAATGCTTACTCTAAGTCTGATACTTTAGTAGTTGAACTTGATCCATCTTCAGCAGAATCAACTGAGGTGATTTTAAATACTATGCAGACTTCTGGAATGTATGAAGAAGGAAAAACATTACAAACAGAACTAACACCTAAAACATATAAAGTTTTACAAGATTATACTTCTAGTAGTGGTATCCCCTTAGATATGATGGAGCAGATGCGTCCTTGGGTTGTAATGTTACAACTAACTGTTGCGGAATTAATGCGTTTGGGATACTCTCCTGATATGGGAATAGATAAGCATTTTTTAGATGATGCAAAACTAACGAATAAAAGAGTGTTGGAGCTAGAAACTGCTCAATCTCAAATGGACTTATTGAGTAAAAATAATAAAGAATTTCAAGATAAACTTCTTTTATATACACTTGAATCAATGAAAGAGTTAGAACCTATGATTGATGATATGTTTAACTCATGGATAAATGGAGATGCAGAAGGATTTAATAAAATCATGGCTATTCCTGAGGGTACAGAACAAGGTGTAAAAGATATATATGATTCGTTAATAACAAAACGAAATTATAAGATGACAGATAAGGTAGAACAGTTTTTAAAAACTAGAAATAATTACTTTGTGGTAGTTGGTGCTGGTCATGTTGTTGGAAAAGAAGGAATTGTTGCGCTACTTAAAAAAAGAGGATATAAAGTTACTCAACATTAAGAAGTATATAAAAGCAGAAACTGCTTTTATATTTTAGAAAGACTAGCGAGAAGCGCGTTTTCTTTCATTTTCAGTAAGAAGTCTTTTACGAATGCGAACACTCGTTGGAGTAACTTCAAGAAGTTCATCATCTTCAATCCACTCAAGAGCTTTTTCAAGATTCATATCACGCGGTGGAACAAGTTTAATTGCTTCATCTGCACCTGAAGAACGAACATTTGACTGTGCTTTACCTTTAATAGGATTAACAGAAAGGTCATTAGAACGTGAATGCTCACCAATAATCATACCTTCATATACTTTATCTTGAGGTTGAATAAACATACCACCACGATCTTGTAAGTTGAAGATTGAGAATGCCATCGCTTCACCTTTTTCAGTAGAGATAAGTGCTCCATATTGACGAGAAGCAACAGAACCAGAGTAAGGACGGAATTCCATGAAAGAGTGATTCATTACACCCTCCCCTTTTGTATCCGTTAGGAACTGACCACGGAAACCGATAAGTCCACGTGCAGGAATTTCAAACTCGATACGTTGGAAACCAACACCCATTGGAAGCATAGACTTCATTTCAGCCTTACGTTTACCAAGACGTTCAATTACTGTTCCAGAAAGATCTTCAGGAACATCAATTACTAGGTGCTCAAATGGCTCACATTTAACGCCATCAATTTCTTTAACAATAACTTCTGGTCTAGAAATACCAAACTCAAAACCTTCACGTCTCATGTTTTCAGCAAGAACTGTGATTTGAAGTTCTCCACGTCCAGAAACTCTATATTTACCTTCACCTGCAACTTCAAACTTCATTGCAACATTTGTTGTCATTTCAGCTTCTAAACGCTCACGTATTTTGTTACCAGTAACGTGTTTACCTTCTTGACCAGCAAGAGGAGAATCATTTACAGAGAATACAACAGTTAAAGTTGGTTCTTCAACGTGCATTGGGTCTAAGGCAACAGGATTAACAGGATCACAAATAGTATCTCCAACATCAACTGTTTCCATACCAGCGATAGCAACGATATCACCTGCTTCTGCTTCTTGAATTTCCATTCTGTTAAGACCGTGGAAACCAATTAGTTTAGAGATTTTACCATTAATCATTTCGCCGTCAGCTTTTGCAAGTTTAACATTGTCACCTTTTTTAAGGCGACCATTAAAGATACGAGAAATACCAATTTTACCAACATAGTTATCATAATCTAGTGTAAATACTTGTGCTTGCGCTGGATTATCAGCAGATCCTTCTGGCTCTGGAACTTCATTAACGATAGTTTCAAAGATACATTGAAAATCTCCACCCTCTTCTGACATATCCATTTTAGCGATACCATCACGAGCAGCAGCATAAATAACTGGGAAATCTTGTTGATCATCAGTTGCATCCATTTGAGCAAACAGATCAAACATTTCATCAACAACACGATCTGGATCAGCAGAATCTTTATCGATTTTATTAATAACAACAATTGGTTTTTTACCAAGTGCTAACATTTTTTTAACAACAAACTTAGTTTGAGGCATAACACCTTCATAAGCATCAACAAGTACAAGAACGCCATCTACCATTTTAAGTACACGTTCAACTTCTCCACCAAAATCGGCATGTCCCGGAGTATCGATAATATTAATCTTATAGTCTTTATAACGAATAGCAGTATTTTTAGAAAGAATTGTAATTCCACGTTCTTTTTCAAGATCGTTTGAATCCATTGCTCTTTCTTCATGTGATTCGTGATCACCAAAAGTTCCTGATTGTTCTAAAAGACCATCAACTAAAGTAGTTTTACCATGATCAACGTGCGCGATTACAGCGATATTTCTGATTTTTTGCATCTAAGCTCCAGAGTTTCTACCCATGATTTTACAGACAATTTTGACTGAAATACAACTTGAGTAGCTAAATTTTTTGAAATTCTAGCAAAACTTAGCTTTAACTTATCCAAAAAAAATTAAATAGTGTGTATAATAGGAACAATATAATAATGGGGAACTTATGAAATATATACTTTTATTACTTTTGATAGTGAATTTTGCGCATGGAGCCAAGGTAAATGAAAAATTATATGCTGATAAAAATGTAACAAAAGAGATAGAACGAATTAGACTTTTAATTTCTCAAAATATACCTACTGCTCCAGAAATACAAAATCAAATTGATATTCAAAAACTTTTTCTTTCTAAGGTAGAAACCTTAGCTACAAAACCTATTAAAGCGTCAATTAGAAAGTTTATAATACCAAAAACGAAAACTATATCACAAAAAGAGTTTATAAAATACTTTAATATAACTGCAAATAATATATCTAATATGAGTAGAAATAAACAAGTAAAGGAAATACTAGCAAAGCGACTTACTTTAATAAAAGAACATTTAAAAGATCTAAATCCAGATGATAAAAATACAGTCTTACAATCTCAATTAGAATATGCTTACTTTAAATGGAAATATATTAGAAATGCAGCTGCTTTTGAGCAGTATCAAACTTATCTTGATAAAGAAAAAACTAGATTTTTAAATATTTTCAAAAAAGCTGATGTAAATATTAAGTCATTAGAGAAAAAAGAAAATATGCAAAATGTAATTTTACAAAATCTTTATCAAAAAAAAGTATATCTTGACTTGCGTTTAGAAAAAGAAGCAATTCTTGTAGCAAGTAAGAAAAAAGTTGTTGTAGATGATGCTAAAGATACTAAAGAAATTACAAAGTTAAATAGCAAAGAAAAAAAAGATAAAAATTGGAAATATAATTTTATTTTAGAAGAGCTAGCTCAAGTTAAAAAAAATATTGCAAAAGAAGTTAAAAAGAAAAATGACACTTTAATACTTCATCAAATTAAAAACCTACAAAGTGAAAATTTAGATAATTATATAATCATACGTGAAACTATGAGAAGTTTTAAGAATGATTTATCAGAAGAAGATAAAAAATTATTTGATGTGCAGCAGAAGATGCTTGAATGGGTTAAATATGAACACATAGGTGATTTAACTACTTTTTATTATGATTTTGAAACGTGGATAAGTACAGCATATATTCATAGCGTAGAGTTGGTAAATACACCACTTTTTTATAAAGATGATAAACCTATAAAAATTTCCAATATTATTACTATGTTTATAATTATATTTATTGGTTTTATGATTGCAAAGTTTTATAAAAAACGTATTATGGCTCTGCAAAATAGGGTTGATTTTATACAAAAACAGTCTTTTAAAATAATTGGTAATATTGGTTACTATATCATAGTAATAATAACGTTTGCAGTATCTTTAAACAGTATAGGGCTTGACTTCTCTTCCTTATCTCTTGTTGCTGGTGCACTTTCTGTTGGTATTGGTTTTGGTCTTAAAGAAGTGGTTGGTAACTTTGTTTCTGGAATTATCTTAATGGCGGAAAGATCGGTGAAAATCGGAGATTTTGTTGAAATAAATAATGAAACGGTTGGTAATGTTATAGATATACGAATGCGTTCGGTTACTATTAAAACATCTTCAAATATAGATGTAGTCGTTCCAAATTCACTTCTTGTTCAAGATACATTTATAAACTACACACTAGATGAGTCTATTAGACGTTTAAGCGTTCCTTTTACTGTTGCTTATGGAGTTAGCTATGAAAGAGTTAGTGAGCTTATATTAAGTGCTTTAGCAGCTAGTGAAGTTAAGTATGTAAGAGATTCTGCAGAATATGAAACGGAAATTATTATAACAGGTATGGATGAAAGAGGTGTAAATTATACACTTTTTGTTTTTGTAGATACCTTTGGTCCAAATGCAAGATCTAGTTTCTTTAGACTTATTTATAAAACATTACAAGAAAATAATCTTCCTATTCCTGCTCCTAAGATGGATGTTAAAATGATATAACACATTTCTTACACTATTTTCTAGTAAACTTCAAAGATATTAAAATATCAGGATATAGAATGAAGAAAATCATAGCTTTTTTATTTTTTGTTACTTTGGCTTTTGGGGTAGAACAGAAGGTTGTTTTTAACCTAACAACTTCAAATGCACAAGTTTTTGAAAACAATATAATAAAAAATATAAAATTTTTAAAAAAGAATTTTAATGATCAAAACGATAGTTTAAGTGTAACAGTAGTTATATCTGGCGGAGCATATAAGTTTTTTATTGAAGACATATCAGTATCTAAATACAAAGATGATGCAGATTTAAAACTTTTAAGATTGCAGCTAAGTGATAAACTACAACACTTATCAAACGAAGGTGTAATTTTTGAAGCTTGTAGTGTTGGACTAAGAAAACGACATATTAATAAGGAAGTTTTATATCCTTATGTTAAAATTGCACCAAACAGAACCTTTGCTTTGATTAAATGGCAAAATAGAGGTTACTCATATATTGAAGTACCATAAGGAAAACAGATGAAAATAATACTTGTAATAATAGCGATGGTTTACTCGCTTTTAGCTATAGACTTTGAGAGTGCCGCAATGGAGTTGGACTATCAAGATAATTATAAAACTGCTTTAGCCAAAGCAAAGGCTGAAAATAAGAAGCTTCTTTTAGTAGTTGTTCAAGACCCATGCCCGTATTGCGGAAAGCTAGTTCATAAAACATTAGCTGATGAAAAAGTACAGAAGGCTTTAGAATCTTATGTTGGTGTTATTGTAGATAAGCATGGTGATTTACCTAAGCAGTTTAAAACTTCTATGGTTCCAATGACATTTTTTATTGATCCAAATAAAGAAAAATCTTTTTGGGAAAGTTTAGGATATATTAAAAAGGCTGATTTTTTATTAGAAATAAAAGATGCAGAAGCTAAAGACTAAAGCTAGTCTCTTCGTATTTAAGAGTTAATGCTCTTAGATGCAAAGGTGAAGATAGATATTCATCACTTCCAAAACCAACTTCAATCCCATCTTCAGTAAAATTAAAACTTGTCCCATTTTCCATATCTACAGCTTTTAGAGCGCTATCATCAAGTAGTTTTGCGTCATTAACACTAGAAAATTCAAGACAAAGATTTACCCAATCAAAGGCTCTATTCTTATCTTGTACGGTAAGAGTAACTTTAAACTCTGTAGGAGATAACATTTCAAGAGAAACTAGTTCTCCCCCTGATAAGTTATCAAAACGCTCTAGAAAGCTTTGTAGGTCTTTTTCAGAAAGATTCTTCATTGTCTATTGACAGCCAACACATTCCATAGAACGATCTTCAACATCAGAACTTGCTTCAGGTGATTGACTTCTTAGGTAATAAGTAGATTTAAGACCTAGTTTCCATGCAAGCATATAAATTTCATTTAAGTACTTACCACTTGCCTTATCTAAAGAGATAAAGATATTTAGACTCTGTCCTTGATCAATCCATTTTTGACGAATTGCTGCTGCTTTAATCAAGATAGTTTGGTTTAAGTCATAAGCTGGTGTGTAATAAGCCCAAGTTTCTGGAGAAAGTTTTGGAGCTACAACAGGAATAAGACCAGAAAGGTTTTCTTCAAACCACTTACGTTTATATACAGGCTCAATAGCTTGAGTTGTTCCTGTTAAGATTGAGATAGAAGATGTTGGTGCGATAGCCATTAGATAACCATTACGCATACCATGTGTTTTAACTTTGCTACGAAGAGAATCCCAATCATAGTTACTTGCAAACAGTCCGCCACGGTCAACTAGATTTATAACATCAGCGTTAGCATGATCCATTGGCATAATTCCTCTACTCCACTTTGAGCCTTCAAACTCTGGGTAAGAACCTTTGTCTTGAGCAATATCAGAAGATGCAGATATAGCATTATAAGAAACTGCTTCCATAACTTCGTCTATCTTGTCAAAGTGTTCTTGTGTTCCCCATGTTATACCTTGTTCAGCTAACATTTGAGCCTCACCCATAACACCCAAACCAACAGAACGAGATTTTAAGTTAGTCTTTTTCACTTTTTCTACAGGATAAAAGTTTAAATCTATAACATTATCAAGTGCACGCATCGCAATAGGTACAATACGTTCTATATCTTCTTTTGTATTCACGCGAGAAAGGTTTACAGATGCAAGGTTACAAACAGCAGTATCTCCGTCTATCTTCTCTTTTTCAACTATAAAGATTTGTTTGCCATCTATACTATCAAGAGCAGTTACTTTGTTAGCTGGTTTTTCAACTCCACTATCAACTTTAACTAACTCATCTTCATTATAAGATATAAATGTTTCATCTTCAAACTTGATTTTTGTTTTATATGTGTTAGGATTTGTGTTTTGAAAAATCTCTGTACAAAGGTTTGAACTACGAATAGTTCCATAATGGTCATTTGGGTTAGCACGGTTAGCATTATCTTTAAAACATAAGAAAGGCAAACCAGTTTCAAAATAAGATGTTAGTATCTTCTTCCAAAGTACTTTTGCTTTTACTTTTTCTTTGATTATATCATCATCATTTTCTAACTCAACATAACGCTTTTCAAACTCTTCTCCATGAAGAATTGTTAGTTCTTTTGTTTGGTAAGGATCAAATAAAGTCCAGATACCATCTTCTTGAACACGTTTCATAAATAGATCAGAAATCCAAAGTGATGGAAATAAATCATGAGCACGTCTACGCTCTTCACCAGAGTTTTTCTTTAAGTCAAGGAAGTCATTGATATCCATGTGCCAAGGTTCAAGATAAACAGCGATTGCTCCTTTACGAGTTCCAAGTTGATCTACAGCAATAGCAATATCATTTGTAATTTTTAGAAATGGAATTGTTCCACCTGCTGCATTTTTGTGTCCATCAATATATGAACCGATTGAGCGAACCTGAGTCCAATCCCAACCAATTCCTCCACCAAACTTAGAAAGCATTGCCATCTCTTGATAAGAGTCAAAGATACCTTCAATGTTATCAGGTGTAGAACCGATATAACAAGATGAAAGCTGATGTCTTGGTGTTCTTGCATTTGAAAGTGTTGGCGTTGCAAGCATAACTTCAAATGTAGAAATCATGTCATAAAACTTTTTAGCCCAAGCTTGTTTATCTTCTTCTCTTTGTGCTAAGAACATTGCGATACCCATAAACATATGTTGAGGAAGTTCAATAGGATCTGAGTTTCTATCTTTTATAAGATATCTATCGTAAAGTGTTTTAATACCAAGGTAGTTAAACTGTAAATCACGATCAGGCTTTATGTAAGCATCTAAGTCATCTAAGTCATACATATCTTTTAGACCAAGAAGTAAACGGCCTTCTTTTTCTCCACGTTCAAAATATTTTGAAATTGAACAGTAACCCGTAAAGCCATTTACAGAGTGATAAAGATTATATAAAAAAAGTCTAGATGCAACAAAAGTCCAGTTAGGTGCGTCTATGTCAATCTTGTCTACTGCGGTTTTAATAAGTGTCTGTTGTATCTCAGAAGATGTGATTCCATCACGAAACATTATCTGTGCATCTACTTCTAATTCACTTTGACTTACCCCAGATAAGCCTGTAACAGATGCAGATGTATATTTTTGTATTTTTGTAATGTCTAGAGGTTCACTTCGTCCATTTCTTTTGATGATTGTTATCATTCAAATTACCCTTTGTTATAATACTTTTTAGTACATAATTGTTAAAAGATATTACCAACAAATAGTTAAAATAAAGCTGTAATTTTGAATAAAATGCAGATGTTTTGTATATATACGAATGAAGAAACACCTACTAAAAAGTAGATGTTTTATATAGTGAATATGACTTCTTGTTAGTTGAAAACTCTCTTAAAAATTCCATCTACATTTTTAGTATAGTAATCATAATTAAAACACTCTCTAATTTCTTCTTCACTTAATGAATTTCTTAACTCTTCATCAGATAAAAGATTTTCTAGGTAAAGACTTTCACCTTTGTCATTTGTAGTTTTGTTTCCTTGTTGAATCTCTTCCCAAACTTTCATAGCATTACGTTGAACAATTCTATAAGCGTCTTCTCTAGAAACACCTTTTAATGGAAGCTCAAGTAAAACACGTTGTGAGAAAACTAAACCACCTGTTAGGTTTAAATTTTTCATCATATTCTCAGGAAAAACAGTTAGGTTAGAAATAACGTTATTCATACGGTGAAGCATAAAGTCCATTGTTATAAATGCATCTGGTAACCAAAAACGCTCAGTTGATGAGTGTGAAATATCACGTTCATGCCATAATGCAACATTTTCCATTGCAGGTGCTGCGTAAGCTCTAATCATTCTAGCAAGACCTGTTATGTTTTCTGTTAGGATTGGATTACGTTTGTGAGGCATAGCAGAAGAACCTTTTTGACCTTTAGCAAAAAATTCTTCAGCCTCGTAAACCTCTGTTCTTTGTAAGTGTCTTACTTGAACAGCAAATTTTTCAATCGAAGATGCTAGCAGTGCTAAGGTAGTAGCAAGTCTTGCATATCTATCTCTATGAATAACTTGGTTTGAACATGGTTCAGGCTTTAAACCTAACTCAGCCATTGCATACTCTTCAAGTTCAAGTGGTGCATGAGCAAAATTACCCATAGCTCCAGATATCTGTCCAACAGAGATTACTTCCATAGTCTGCTCTAAGTTTGTAAGGTGACGTTTTACTTCATCATACCAAACAGCTAAAGTAAGACCAAAAGTTATAGGTTCACCATGGATACCATGAGAACGTCCAACCATTAGAGTCATTTTATGTTCATCTGCACGTTTTTTAATTGATTCCATTAATATCTTTACATCATCAATTATAATATTTAAAGAATCTCTCATTTGAATAGCTACGCCAGTATCAACTGCATCTGAAGAAGTCATACCATAATGAAACCATCTTGACTCATCACCTAAGCTTTCTGATACACTTGTGTTAAATGCAATAAGATCATGTTTGGTTATTGCTTCAATTTCTTCAATACGTTCTACTGAAAAACTTGCATTCTTAACAATTTTGTCTGCATCTTCTTGAGGAATCTTCCCTAGTTTAGCCCATGCTTTTACTGCTGCTTTTTCTACTTCTAACCATGCTGCATATCTTGCATGTTGTGTCCATTTATCTGACATCTCTTTTCTAGCGTATCTTTCTACCATTATTAATACCTTGTTTGGAAGTTTATATTGATGAAAGAGTATCAAAATATGGCTTATTATTTGGTTAGGAATTTTAATTATTTAGAATGTTTCACATGAAACATTCTATAAAAGAGGATACAATTACACTAATAAAATACTGAGGATAATATATGCCATTTGTAGTAAAAGATTTTTTTGTTAAAGAGAAAACAAAGGCATTTTTATTTTTAATGAAAGAGATGGGCTATACTCAAAAAGAGGCACAACGTCTTATATCAAAAGGGCGGTTGAGTGTTAATGGTGAAGTAATGGTTCATACTGCTGGATATTTTGAAGGTGATGTTTCTATTATATGTTTTGAACCAGAATCAAGAGGATTGAAACCAATATTTCAAACTACAGAGTTTGCAGTATATGATAAACCTTCAGGAGTTTTAGTGCATCCTCAAAATAGACATACTCCTTATTCTATTATAGATGAAGCTAAATTTGCCTTTGGCAGAGATGCTAATATTACTCATAGAATTGATCAAGAAACTTCTGGTTTGTTATTGATTGCAAAGAATAAAAAGTCTGAACGAACACTGAAAATGTTATTTGAAAACCGAGAAATAAAGAAGTCATATCTTGCGTTAGTTCATGGTGAGTTTCCTGAAACTTTGGAAGTAGATGCACCGCTATTACGAAGAGAAGACGAAAGTGCTGTTGTTAGAATGGTTGTTAGAGTACATAAAGATGGCAAATCTTCACAAACAGGTTTCAAACGCTTGTGTTATTACCCTGACTTAAATATGTCGTTAGTAGAGTGTTATCCACTAACAGGAAGACAACACCAAATAAGAGTGCATCTGTTTCACGTGAAACATCCAATTGTTGGAGATCCAATCTATGGACAAAAAGAAGAAGATGTACTAAGATTTTTAGATAGAGAATTAACACCAGAAGATAGAATAAAATTGAGTGGTGCTAAAAGATTAATGCTTCATGCAAATCAGTTGTGTTTTAAACATGAATCAGAATTTTGTATTAACTCAAAAGATAAATTTTCTATTGATCCTTTGTCATTTTTGAACTAAATATCTTTTTCTTTTTTCATCTTTGAGCTTAGAAATATCTACTAAAAGATAACCATCAAGGGAGTTATTAAAACTAGGATCAACTCCAAAATCATAAAAAGTCACTCCACCTTTTTCACAAAGATCTCCATACTGTTTATAAAGTGTTGGAACAGATACTCCTAACTCTCGTAAATAATACTTTAAAGTAATAAAGGCTTCTTTATATTCTAAGTCTTTAAATATATTATCAAACTCTGCTCTAGTATTTTTTGATAATATATAAGGTCTTAATGCAGTCATTTCTTTCTTTTCTGAGTGAAAATAATTAGAATAAAAATATACTAAAAGGTCTTTTGCTGTCTTAGGATATGAATTACTAATTGATACTGGTCCATACATATATTTAATCTCAGGGTTATGCGATAAATAAGCACCTATTCCTTGCCACAGATAGTCTAAGGCCTTAGAACCCCAATACTTTGGCTGAACGAAACTTCTACCTAGTTCTATAGCCTTTTCAAGTTTATGGTCTAAAGTATCTGTTATACTGCATAGTTCATTCATATATAGACCTTCTTTTCCTAACCAAGACATAATCCATGCACATTCACCAATTCTATATGCTCCTGCTATCTCTAAGTTCTCATCATCCCATAAAACTAGATGCATATAATATTCATCATATTTATCTATATCTCGTGAAGTTCCAGTACCTTCTCCAACTTTTCTAAATGTATACTCACGTAAGCGACCAATTTCTTTAATAGTATTTGGTGCGGCTTCTTTATCTAAAAGATATATCTCTTTTCCATCTGTAGTAGTTCCAAGTTTTTCTGCTTGTTTTAATTCGGCTCTTAAATATTGTCTATTGATTGGATAAGAAATAGATTGCTCTGTTGTAAAAAGAGCTGGTTTTCCTTTTGCAATTCTATATAGATGTTTTTTAAATAGTTTTGCATATTGTTTATATTGTAGTTGTCTATTGTTAAAAGAATTGGGTGGGATAATTTCGCCGATTTTAAACTCTAGTACTTTATTTACACCAGAAGCCAAAAGTTCATGTCCTAAAAGAAATGAACTTAAAGGCTTATATATAAATGAAAGGGCATAAAATATAGATGAATTACGTGCATCTATATGTATTGGCAAGATAGGGGTCTGTGTACGTTGTGCTATCTTTATGAAACCACTTTTCCAGTAAGTGTCTTGGATTCCGTTTAATGTGGCTCTTGAGACTTCTCCGGCTGGAAAAAATATAACTATTTCTTCATCTTTTAAAGCTGCATCTATTGCTAATAATGATTTTTTTGTAAGTCTACCTTCTATGTTATCTATTGGTATAATTAGTTTATTTAGTTGCGGTATATACGAAAGCATTTTATTTGCTACTATTTTAATTTTTTTATCTGTTCTTACAGAACTTATCATTTTTATAAGACATAAGGCATCGGCAGCTCCTAATGGATGATTTGATACAACTATAGCTTTTCCTATAGCTGGAATATTTTCTATTTGAGTTTGATTAGCCTTGTATGATATATTTAAGTATGACAAAAGGGCATCTATAAAGTCTAAACCATCTAGATTACTATTTAATCCTATAAACTGATTTACTTCACTTTCATGAAATAATTTTTTTAAAATATTTATGCTTGGTTTCAAAGCAATACTTGGAATTTTTTTATAAAGATTAGGATAAGAAGATCGAATCATATTTTCAACATGTATCATTATGTTCCTTTGTCTGGCTAATATCAAAAGTGTAGTTTAGTAAGGTTACTAAAGAGCTACTTTTTTGATACAAGACCATTACAAGAGAAGATTTAAACACAATTTTTTTTACAATGTGAATAACTATATACGCACCATTACATCTTAAAACGTATGTTGCCTATTTTAGGGAGTTTAATTTTATACTTTTCTTTAAAAGCCCTATTTTTAGGGCTTTAAGTAATCTTTAAACTAGATTGCATCTAATAGAATATGTAAATTTCAGGTAAATATAAAGAAGTTTTTATAAAATTTTAAGGCGGTTAAAGCAACTTTAAGTGAAAAAATAAAATGAGTTCTTCACACTTTAGAACAACGTGTGAATACTACACACTTAAAATGAATTTTATTATTTAATATTTAAAAAAAATTGATTAAGTAAAAAACTTAGAAGATAGTTGGTTAAAAATACTTAAGTAAAATGCTTAAGTTCTTTATGGTATCATTTCATCATAAACAGTCTCCCTGGTGTGTTGACTGTTTCTACTTACACTTTGAACATAATCCAGAAAACACAACACTTGTATCTGTTAATGCATAATCAGTTTTTAATGCAGTTGAGCTAAGTACAGCATCTAAGTTTATAGCTATATCTTTAAACTCTCCACACTTTGTACATAAAATATGTGCATGGGTATCTTTTGCAATTTCATATTTAGATTTCATATTTGGTATTTTAACTTCTGTGATAAGTTTGTTTTCAAGCATAGCATTTATATTTTTATATAATGTAGCAAGAGAAATAGAAGAAAATTGTTTTTTTATGTATTCGAAAAGATCCTCTATACTAAGATGTCCATAGGTATGCATTAAAGTTAATATACCTAGTCTTTGTGGGGTTACTTTTAAAGTATGCTCTCGCAGTAATAATTCATAGTTCATATTCGAATTATATCAGATTGTAAAACAAATATATTAGTAGATTATAATTAGTAAAAGATAATTATTATCCTTTAAGAATAAAAAGGCTACAATTTCTAAAGGAAAAAAATTATCCTTTAGAAGATAAATTTTTTATTATAAAGTATATACTAAAAGCAAGGAGTTGCAGATGAGACAATATGAATCGTATAAATGCAGTAAATGTGGAAATGTAGTTGAAGTATCAAATGTAGGTGGAGGAGAGTTGCATTGTTGTAATCAAGCAATGGAAAATGTAACAGACAACTTAACAATGGTAAACTTATTAAAAGCATTTGCTGGTGAATCACAAGCAAGAAATAAGTATGAATACTTTGCCAAGGTTGCTCAAAAAGAGGGATATCGAGATATTGCAGAACATTTCCAACGTGCTGCTAATAATGAAAAAGTTCATGCGAAACTTGAACTTTCTTTACATAATAGAATGTCTACACAAAGTGAAAATAATTTTTCAGATACAGTTCAAAATCTTAAAGATGCTATGGCTGGTGAATCTTATGAAAATATAACTATGTATCCTGATTTTGCTAAAATAGCTAAAGATGATGGCTACTCTGAAGCAGCAAGACTTTTTAGTGGCATAGGTAAAATTGAAGTTGAACATGAAAATATGTTTAAAATGCTGTTAGAAAGACTTGAATCAGAAGCTGAGTTTGTAAGTGAAGATGAAGAAGAATGGATTTGTGAAGTATGTGGACATGTGCATAGAGGTAAAAAAGCTTTAAAAGTTTGTCCTGTATGTAAGCATCCACAAGAATATCAGTCTAGATTAAATTCAAAAAAATAAATAAAGGACTTAAAAATGATAAAAAAAGTAGTATTAAGTAGTTTAATTGCAAGTATAGCACTTGCTTCTCCGTTAATAAATCAAGCTAAAGAAGCAGGTTTAGTTGCAATACCATCAGATGCAAGTAAACTTCGTTCTTTAGTGGATGATAAAAGAAATCCTATGACGAGTGCTAAGATTGAACTTGGTAAAAAGTTATTCTTTGAGCCTCGTATATCAAAGAGCGGTTGGATAAGCTGTAATAGCTGTCATAACCTTGGTTCAGGCGGTGTGGATGGTGTATCTGCTGCTATAGGGCATAAATGGACTGCTAATCCACATCATTTAAATTCTCCTACTGTTTATAATGCAGTATTTGCAGATGCACAGTTTTGGGACGGTAGAGATCCAGACTTAGAAAAACAAGCTCAAGGACCTATCTTAGCTCCACCAGAAATGGCTGCTACAAAAGAACATGTAGTTAAAGTTATAAACTCTATGCCTGCGTATGTTGCAGAGTTTAAGAAAGCTTATGGAAAAGATGTAAAAGTTGATTATGAAACTATTACAAAAACTATAGGTAATTTTGAGCGTACTCTTGTAACTCCTTCTCCTTATGATGAGTTTTTACATGGAGATGAAAAAGCTATGAGTCAATCTCAAAAAGATGGTCTTAAAACTTTTATAGACAAAGGTTGTGCAACTTGTCATACTGGAATTGCTTTAGGTGGTTCGATGCAAGCTTTTGGAATTACTGGAAAGTATAAGTATGCTGATGTTGGAGATTTCAAAGGTGATAAAAATGGACTTGTAAAAGTTCCAACGCTTAGAAATATTACTCAAACACGCCCATACTTTCATAATGGTGCAATATGGACTATGAAAGAAGCAATTCAAGAAATGGGACGTATTCAACTTGGTATGAAGATTACAGATAAAGAAGCTGCATCTATAGAATCTTTCTTTACAGCACTAGAAGGTAAAAAACCAGAAGTTAAGTTTCCAATGTTACCTGCATCTACACCTTCAACACCTCTTCCAAACCTCAAATAACTAATTATTTCTAGCCTTTGGCTAGGAAATGTTTGCATTTATTAAAAAAAGTGATAGAATAGACTTCAAAGATGAAGGATATTCATGCAAAATTCTGCATACATACACTCAATGAATATATTAATCATAGACGATGCTTCTAGTAGTGTAGCTTTGTTAAAAGCTATATTGAAAAAAGAAGACTTTAAACATATCTATACAGCTAGTAGTTTAAAGTCTAGTCTTATTAGTCTAAAAGATAATTCTATTGATTTGATTTTACTCTCTTATGTCCTTCCTGAAGTTAGTGGAGTAGAAGCTTGTTTTACAATATCTTCTAATATGTCTTATGAAGATATTCCTATTATTATGGTAACTGCTAATTGTGATATTGAAACATTAGAATCAAGTTTTGAAAATGGGGCTATAGATTATATTGCGAAGCCTTTTAATGGACAAGAACTTATTGCTAGAGTCCAAGCACATCTTATTCGTAAAAGTGTTGCAGATGAGCGCAAAAAGATATCTATAACAGACTCTTTAACTAATATCTATAATAGACGACATTTTGATACTATTTTTGAACATTTTTATTCACGTTCTTTGGCTGAGGCTAAAAGTATAAGCTTTTTTATGATTGACATTGATAATTTTAAAAAATATAATGATAATTATGGTCATCAAAAAGGAGATGAAGCTCTAAGAGCTGTGTCTTCAGCTTTACAAGGTGAACTGCATCGTACAGATGATTATCTTTTTCGTTTAGGCGGAGAAGAATTTGCTATTTTACTTTATGATACACCTGTTAGTTTTTTACAAGCACTTAGTATTAATATTCATACTGCTTTAAAATCATTAAACTTAGCACATGAATATAATGAAAACTTTGGATATCTAACTATATCTATAGGTGTTTCAAATTTATGCTGTAAAGATGGGATTTCTAAGTTTGATATTTATAATAGTGCAGATAAAGCACTATATGAGGCAAAGGATGCAGGTAGAAATAGAACAGTTTTTACACAATGTTTTTAGTCATCAGACCTTAGAGCAAAGATGAACCCACCTACTCCAGCAATAACTACAACTGCTAAAAATCCAACTTGAAACATATCTACAAGTGTCATTAAAATTCCCCTTCAGTTTTTTCTTTTAGCTGACCACAAGCAGCAGATATATCTATACCTTTTGACTGACGAATCGTACATAAAAGACCATGATTTATAAGGTACTCTTGAAAAGCAACCATAGATTTAACACTAGGGCGCTCATAAGGGCTTCCTTCATAAGGATTAAAGAAGATGAGGTTTACCTTAGCTTTGATGTCAGAAAGTAGCTTTACGAGCTTCTTAGCTGAGTTTATATCATCGTTTTTATCTTTTATAACAAGATATTCAAACATAACACGTTTTCTAGTATCTATTGGAAAGCGTTTTACAGCTTCTATAATAGAGTTTATATTGTGAGCTTTGTTCATAGGAATAAGTTCAGTTCTAAGTTCATCATCAACTGCGTGAAGTGATATTGCAATATGAACACCTAAATCCATCTGCCCTAGTTTGTCAATTTTATTACTTAAACCAGAAGTTGAAACAGTTTGACGTTTTCCACCAATTGCAAGACCATCTTCTTCTTTAAAGATTTTTATTGCAGTTGCTAAGTTGTCTAAATTATCAAGGGGTTCACCCATTCCCATATATACTATATTCATTCTTTTTGCAGCTGGGATATTATTGTCAATCTTTATAGCAAGAACTTGAGCAACTATTTCGCCTGCTGTTAAATCTCTTGTAAAACCACCTTTAGCAGTTAAACAAAAAGTACAACCTACTTTACATCCAACCTGAGTAGATACACAAACAGTATATTTTGCTTCAGAAGTAATCTCTCCATCGTGGTCTAACTCTTGAGCTTTCATAAGAAGTAAAACCGCTTCCATAGTTTTACCATCAGGAAGTTCAAAAAGGTATTTTATAGTTCCATCATCTGAATGTTCTTTTTGAACAATTCTCAGAGGCATAAGAGAGTATTTTTCATCTAATTCTTGACGCATTGCTTTAGGAATGTTTTGCATCTCATCAAATGTTTTTACATAAGAAGTGTATATCCATCCATATATTTGTTTAGCGCGAAAAGAGGGTTTAATAAGTTTAGATAACTCATCTTTTGTAAAATCAAGTATTGTAGGTTTAAAATTCATATGCAATTATATCGAAGAAAGTTTTATATAAGGTCTTTTTCTTTTAAGAGGCTTATCTCTTTTTTTAAGTCCGTATTTTCTTTAGTTAAAGAGATGTTTTTATCCATTACGGCTCTAATATCTCTATATGTACGAATGCTAGAGTATAAAATAGTAGTTAATTGATTTTTAGTAAGATCAGTTTTTTCTGTGAAACCATCGATTCCATACTTTTGTACAACTTCTTCTTTTAGAAAAGCTCCTGGTTGTCCTGAGCGAATAACTACTCTTGTGTGAAAGTTCTTTTTTGTATTTCTAACAAACTCTGCAACATCAAAACCAGAGTCTTCTTTTTCCATTACAATATCAAGTAAAATTAGAGCTATATCATCGTTATTGTTTATATACTCAATAGCTTCTTTTGCAGAATTAGCAGAACTGAATTTGATTTTTTCATTATCAAAAATGATATCTGAAATTACAAGCTTAGTAATTTCATGTATCATTGGATCATCATCAACGCTAAGTATATGCCAAGGTTTACTAGAAGTAAGTTTAACGGGCTCTTCATCTGAAGTAAATAAGTATTCCATACGGTTATTTTCTCATAAATATAGTTATATACTACTTAGAAGTTAATTCATTAATTCTAGATGGAATATATTTACTGAGTAATTCTTTTGCTTTACTATGATTTTTGAGAAAGTCATTATGGGCATTTGCATCTGTATAATTAGTTACACAAAAAACACCACCAGCAGGAATATCAAACTCTTGAGCAATTTTTAAAACTGAAAAAAATTCCATATTTTCAATTTCAACTCCTAATGGAAGAAACTTTTTACAAAGCTCTGCATCTATAGAAATATAGTTTGATGAGTTTATAATAACATCTTTTTTATCTTCTATATTTGTAGAAATTACGTTATCTAAGGGTGTATAGGCTTTTTTCTCTAAGAAGGCTAACTCTATGTTAGCTGCTGTTTTAGATTCAACTATATCAAAAATATTATGTTTACCGTAAGAACCAGCTGTTCCAACAAAAAGTAAAAATTCTGGTTTGTCAAAAAGACAAAGTCTTGTTAAGTTCATAGCTGTTTCAACTAAACCAACTCCTGTTGGTGTAGCAAAATCAAAGGTTTCATTGTTTCCTGCGCAAATTATCATTATAAACGCACCGGAATATTTTGATCATGTAAGTAGTGTTTTAAATCCATAATATCTATCTCTTTATAATGAAATATAGATGCAGCAAGTCCAGCATCTGCACCTTGCTCAAACACTTCTTTAAAATGTTCCATCTTGCCTGCTCCACCAGAAGCAATAATAGGAACATTTACTAAGTCACTTATCTGTTTCGTGATAGGAATTTCAAAACCAGCCTTAGTTCCATCAGAATCCATAGAAGTAAGAAGAATTTCCCCTGCTCCACGATCTACAACTTCTTTTGCCCATTCGACTGCATTTATCCCTGTATCAACACGTCCACCATTTAGATAAACATTATATTGATCGCCAGTACGTTTAACATCTATAGCAACCACAATACATTGAGCGCCAAAACGTTTTGCGCCCTCGTTTATAAACTCAGGTCTTTTAATGGCAGCAGAGTTAAGACTAACCTTATCGCATCCAACATTTAGAAGTTTGTAAATATCTTCAAGTTTTCTAATTCCACCACCAACTGTCAGAGGAATAAAAACTTCTTTAGCAACTTGCTCAACTACATCAACTATAGTTTCTCTGTTGTCAGAAGATGCAGTAATATCTAAGAAAGTAAGCTCATCAGCACCCTCTTCGTTATATCTTTTAGCAACCTCAACAGGATCTCCAGCATCTCGCAGTCCTATGAAGTTTACGCCTTTTACAACCCTGCCGTCTTTTACATCAAGACAAGGGATAATACGTTTGGCAAAATAGTCCATTTTATTCCTTAATAATTTTAATTTTTGCTATTCCAGCTTTTCCATAACTAATGTATAGATATTTCTGTGAAGTGTCTATATTTGAAGTAAATGCAGATGCTTTAATTTCTGTTTTATATGTTACTTGATGTTTTAATTCAGATGACTTTTTAGCGTCTACTTGCTCTACTCCACCTTCTAAGGTAGATATAAATATTGTTTGTCCATTTTGTGAAATGCTTATATGTTTTGCTTTATGATATGTTTGATATTTAGAAATAAGTGTAATTTTTAATTTATCAGATGCGTCTAATACCTCGATACCATTATCTCCAGATGCAAGATATATAATATCTCTATTTTTTGATAACGTTATAGCCAAAGAACCGCCGCTTATATTATAGTCTAACAGTCTCCTTGGATTTCCAAGAGTTGATATATCTAAGACACTCAGACCTCTTTTATGGCTTATATATAATCTATTATTTTTTTCATCTAGGGCGATATTTGTCAGGTTATGTTTACGGTTATAAGTTGCTAAAAGTATAGGCTCTTCTTTATTTGTTATATCTAAGATGCTAAGGCCTCTTTTTTGACCTATAACAAAGGCTGTTTTATTCTTTTTTGATACAACTGAAGCAATTGCGTCTGTCTTATCATAAACACTTTTGAGTAAAGGATCTTTCGGAATAGATACATCTAAAATAGCAAACCCATTATTAATATCGCTAAGATAAATGTATTTTGCAGTTGGTGATATAACAAAATGTTTTAGTAAACAATCTTTTTCCTCAAACGAGAAAGAAGATACTTCAGATGCTAATGCAAAGTCTCTTACATCAACAACTTTAAAACAATGCTTTGCATTTGCAGTGAAAAGATAAGGTCTATAATCAGACATCTTATTGTCATAAACACTTGAACCTGAAGAATAAAAATCTTTAATAATGTGTACTTTTGGCATATACTTTTCTAAGTGTCTACGTAAGTTAGCATCTGAATCTAAATGTACGTAAAATTTTTCTAAAGCTTCTATTTTACCTTTAGTTCTGTTTGGTAGATAATATGCCATGCTTCTTTTACGAATAATTATATTTTCTAAAATGGCATCTAGGTTGGAATTTATGATAGTTTTAAATGTCAAATAATTGTCTTTATCTATACTTTTTAAAAGTTCAATATTAACAAGCTCTACTATCTCATTATACTTTTTTTCAAGTTCTTTTAAAGCTAAAGAATAACGCTTATGTTCCATTTCTAGATGCATTGAATCTTTTGTTAAAAATGCTGCGAGTTTTAAGTTCTTTTCTACTAAAAGATGATAATCATCTGCTTTGTATTTTAAGCCTTTGATGAAGTGTAGCTTTTTAAAAGGTTTTTCTGCTTTATAAAGAGGTGTTCCAAGTGTAGAATAATATTTTGGATACTCTTGAGAATATAAAAATGTTGTTATTAAAAGTAAAAAAAATGATATTTTTAACATTTACTATACCTAAGAGAAATTTAATGCTCTTATTATAAGAGATTATCTCTTAAGAAAGGGTTGTACTGTTTGTAAAACTTGATTCTTTTAAGCTTAAGGTGTCTATTTTAATTTTTGTATAAGAGATAGACCAATTGTTATCATTTGCTGTATCTAAGGCAATTTTTCTAATTGTTCTTTTTATGTAGTAAAAATCATTTGCAACTTTTCCATCAAATGTAGATAAAACTTGAATATCTAAAGAATGACTTGAAGCCTTTTTAAACTCAACAGTTAAGTCTAGTAAACTATCTTGAAAAGATTCTTTAGATATCTCTTTTTTCAAAGACTTTTCTAGTGTAGAACAGATGCTAGAGGTTATCTTATCTTTATGTGCATAATCAAGTTTTATTGTTATAAAAATACCAAAACCATTTTTACTAAGGTTTGTTGGATTTAAAGCTAAATATTGTTTTGTATTATAAGATTTTATAGATCTTGAATAAGTTCTTATATTTACAACTTCTGGAGTCTGTAAAACAACCTTTCCATAAACAGTATCTTCTAAAATTACATAATCCTCTACTTCAGATGGAAACCATGGCTCATTTTTTTCTACTTGTCTTGCATTTAAATTTTTCAAGCTATCAAGCTTTACTCTCATTTCAGAAGCGCTCAAGTAAGGATTATCTAAAATAGCAATCATTCCAATTGACTTAACCCTCCAAGGTAAACCGTTATATACAACGCGCTCTTCTTCTCTAACTATGCCCATATTTAGTATAAGTTTTGCCTCATCTAAGAAACCTGGTAAGAAACTTTTAATTGACCATGCTATACCTAAAAGTAGAAGAAAAGACAGCGCTAACATTAACCAATCTGCTTGGATATAGAAGATAACAAGTGAAACTGCAATTGCCATTACCACAGAGAAAATTCCAAGTCCAAGTTGTGTAACTCTTAGCAAAAACATATTTCTTTGATGTCTAACATGCTCAAATTTATTTTGAACACGCTTACGAACCATTAAGAGTAGACTTAAGGTTAAAATAAAACCACTTAAAGCAAGTAAGATATTTAAACCTCGACCTTTTATAAAATCAACTACGCCATCACTAGCATTATCAAACATTGAAGATTCATAAGATTCATACTCTTTTAGTTTTTCTTTTAAAACACTTAGATGATTTGTAAGTAAAAGCTTTTGTCTTTTTATCTGTTTTTGCATCTTGCTTATTTTTTCTTGTAGTTCTGGTGAAAGTGTTGAGGTAGGAAGTCTTTTAATAGCTTGTAAAGCTGCATCAAAATCTGGTAGTCTTGCCTCATATATTTCTATTTCTGAACGTACATTTTCTATCTGTCTTGGATGCTCAGTTGCTCTTTTTAGTGAAATTATAAGAGGTTCGAAGATTTCCATAAGGTTTTCTTCGAATGTTTTTTTATCT
>Ga0256826_1000500_pt1 | contig 23699 bp, 18 predicted proteins | sample CV79metaG_FD_185975 | JGI IMG/M metagenome (GOLD analysis project Ga0256826, IMG submission 185975) | Hydrothermal vent microbial communities from East Pacific Rise, Pacific Ocean - CV79 | ecosystem: Environmental > Aquatic > Marine > Hydrothermal vents | place: Pacific Ocean: East Pacific Rise...
CAAAGCATTGCGAAATCCTATAGCCCCATGAAGGGCAGTGTACATCTCATCACTTATAGCTTCACAATCATGCAGTATTTTAATGGCATCACGACTCTCATTTGGAATGATTGAGCAGTTATGATGATGAAGTATTTTTTTTACTTTACCGATACAGTTTTCAACTAAAACTTGTAAGGAGCTTTTTGCAGCTCTTATGTTGATCTTATCGAACTCTTGAGTAGATAAAAAATCTAAAACTTCTTTTTCTTCATCTGCAATAGAGTGGCTTTTAGCTAAGTAGTCTTGAAATGTCATTTTCAACTCCTTTTATAAGGGTGTTATTTTCTAAGATAGCTTTTTTTACATATGGGTCAGCATGAGTCAAGTCAACTATATCTACATCATCCTCTTTAAGTGAGAGTAAATCACAGATATCCATCCACACTTTTGCTTGCATACCCCAAGAAACTTCTTTTGTAGATTCCATCTCAAGTGCAAAATCATAATCACTTTTTGGGTTATGTTTACCATTGCTACGAGAACCAAAGAGTAGAGCTGTTTTAACATAAGAAAGAGTAGTAAACTTTTGTGAAAGTTCTTCTATTGAAAATGATTTAACTTGTCCATACTTCCGCATTTTCATTAGAACTCTCCTCACTGCTTATTATGTAATGAGTATAGCATTTTTCTCAAAACATTTCTAGGTTTAATGAGCATTATATATCTTTTAGATAGAATAACAAGCTAATTAAAAATAGGAAAATATATATATGTATCCATATACGAAACTACTACTAACATCTTTGGCGTTTATATTTCTTTTTTCATCTTGTTCTAAAGATCTTGAAGAGTACAATAAACCAGCAGTTTACTGGTATGCGAAGATCATTGAGTCTATCTCTGAGGGAAATATTGATAAGGCTGACAACTACTACTCTTCACTTCAAGGGGAACATATAGGTTCACCTCTTTTACCTGAAGCAACGATGATATTGGCTATCGCTCATATGTACTATGAAGAGTATCTTTTAACAGAACACTTTTTAGATGAGTATGTCAAACGCTATGCTAACTCAAACGAGAAAGAGTTTGCTGAGTTTTTAAAGATAAAAGCAAAGTATATGGCTCTTCCAAACCCTAGACGTGACCAAGTTCTTATAAACGAAGCTATTATAGAAGCAGAAAAATTTAAACGCCGTTATCCAAACTCTATGTACTATAGTATAGTCGATACAATGGCAACAAATCTTTATATGGCACAAGCAGCTTTAAATGAGACTATTGCCGACCTATATGAACGAATAGACAAACCTAAAAGTGCCGCTTACTATAGAGCTATAAAACCACAACCGTGGATAGTATGGGATGATATAAACCGTGCAAACACACCATGGTATAGAGAGTGGTTTGAGGGTGATGGTACTTCAAGTTGGTATGGTTACCTTATACCAGACACACGAAGTGTAGTTTCACGAAACTCTGTTGTAGATGAAGATGGTAGTACCGAATCTGATGATTTAAATGGTAATAAACGCCAAGCTGATCAAGATGAACTAAATAGAATGATGCAAGGAATGCAATAATATGAAACTAAGTAACTATGGAGAATTTCCAGCTGATATACCTGTTATAGCAGAAGATGAACTCTTTTTATATCCCTTTATGATAAGTCCACTTTTTTTAAGTGATGAGAAAAACATTAGTGCTGCAACAAAGGCTATAGAAGAGAATACACTTGTTATAGTCTGTACTACAAAACCTTCTAAAGAGGGTGAGAGAGATTATGACTCCCTTTATGATGCTGGAGTAGTAGGTTCTATAATGCGTAAAGTTGCTCTTCCCGATGGACGAGTAAAAGTACTATTTCAAGGACTTACTCGTGCTAGAAGTATGCATGAAGTCTCAACAGATCCACTTATCGCACATGTAGATGTGATCGATGCTACTGAGGTTCATACCCTCAAAGTAGATGCTATTTTAGAAGTTGTTCGTGAGAAGGTGAGAACTCTCTCAAGTGTTAGCTCTTACTTCCCACCAGATCTACTTCGTACTATAGAAGAGAACCATGACCATAACCGTATCATAGATCTTATCTGTTCAACTGTAAAGCTAAAAAAAGAGCAAGCATATACTCTTTTTGTAGAGTTAGATACAGAGAAAAGATTTTTAAGTCTTATAGATTACCTCATAGATGAGATTGAAGCAAATAAACTCCAAAAAGAGATACGTTCTAAAGTACATACACATATAGAAAAAGTAAATAAAGAGTACTTTTTAAAAGAACAACTCAAACAGATTCAAAAAGAGTTAGGTACAGATACTTCAAGAGATGAAGAGATAGAGGAGTATAGAAAGAAGCTTGAATCTAAAAAGTCTAAAATGGGTGATGACGCATATAAAGAGATAAACAAACAGCTTGAACGCTACTCTCGTATGCATCCTGACTCTTCAGATGCATCTATGACACAGACATATCTTGACTGGGTTTTAGATATTCCTTATGGATCTATGTCTAAAAAATCACTTCACATAGACAATGTAGAGGCTCAGTTAGATAAAGATCACTTCTCTTTAGAGAAGCCTAAAAAACGTATAGTAGAATACTTTGCAGTGAAAGAACTTCTTGAACTTCGTGGTATATCTATGAAAAAAAGTGCAGGAGCGATCCTCTGTTTCTCAGGACCTCCCGGTGTTGGTAAAACATCTCTTGCAAACTCTATAGCTACAGCACTCAAGCGACCACTTATCCGTATAGCACTTGGTGGGCTTGAAGATGTGAACGAACTTCGTGGTCATCGACGTACTTATGTAGGGGCGATGCCTGGGCGAATCACACAAGGTCTTATAGACGCTAAAAAAATGAATCCTGTAATAGTCCTAGATGAGATAGACAAAGTTTCTCGTTCTCAGCGAGGTGATCCTACAGCTGCTCTTTTAGAGATACTTGATCCTGAGCAAAATAGTGAATTTAGAGATTACTATTTGAACTTTAGCCTTGATTTAAGTAATGTTATCTTTATAGCAACTGCAAATGATGTTGGTCGTATACCTGCACCTCTTCGTGATAGAATGGAGTTTATAAGTGTAAGCTCATATACACCACAAGAGAAGTTTGAGATAGCATCTCGTTATCTTATTCCACAGGAAGTAAAAAAGCATGGACTTAAAAAATCAGAACTTAGCATATCTAAGCCTGCATTAAAAGAGCTTATCCATAGTTTTACTCGTGAGGCTGGTGTTCGTAATCTACGTCGTCGTATAGCTGATATGAGTAGAAAAGCGGCAAAAGAGATACTTCAAAATTCTGATACATCAAAAGTATCAGTCACTCTCAAAAACTTAAAACAGTTTTTTGATAAGAGTGTGTTTGAGATAGAAAAAACTGATAAGGTTCCTGTTGTCGGAGTTGTGAATGGTTTAGCATGGACAGCAGTCGGTGGAGATGTTTTAAAGATAGAATCTATCCGTATTAAGGGTAAGGGTACTATGCAACTCACGGGTAGTCTAGGTGATGTTATGAAAGAGTCAGCTCGTATAGCGATGAGTGTTGTAAAAACTCTTATAGATACTAAGAAACTTAAAATTGATAATAAAAATATACCAATCACATTTAAAGAAAAAGAAGAGGGTATAAAACTTGATGCTAGTGAAGTATATAAGCGTTATGATCTTCATATACATGTCCCTGATGGTGCAACACCAAAAGATGGTCCAAGTGCTGGTATAGCGATGTGTAGTGTGATAGCGTCTATTTTGAGTGGTTCTAAAATCCGTTCAGAAATTGCTATGACTGGTGAAGTTTCACTAAGTGGAGATGTCTTACCTATAGGTGGTCTTAAAGAGAAACTAATAGCTGCTCATAAGGCTGGAATGACGAAGGTCTTAATACCTGCAAAAAATTACGAACGGGATTTAGAAGATATACCACAAGAGGTTCAAGATGCTATGGAAATAGTAGGTGTGACTCGAATAGAAGAGGTTTTAAAACAGATTCTAGTTTAGAATCTGTTTAGCTAGTAGTAGTTAAACTATAACAGTAGCCATTTTTTTAATAAGATCTTCTTTACGAATGGGTTTCATAAGAAAACCATTTGCTCCACACTCTAAAGCTTCAACTTTCTTAGTCTCATCTGTAGTAAGAACGATGATAGGAAGCTGCTTTAGGTTGTCATCTGCACGAACAACTTTAAGCATATCAATCCCACCCATAATTGGCATAATGATATCTAGTAAAATTAGATCAATATCATCACGACTTTTAAGATGCCCAATAGCATCTGAACCATTTTTTGCTTCAATTACTTCTTTTACATTACCACTTTTTTTTAGCATCGATTTTAGAAGTTTAAGATTTATCATATCATCATCAACTGCTAAAACTATGAGATCATTTTTTATCATTTTTATTTACCTTTATATAAATTTTTCAATTACTAAACGAAGTAAATCTTTGTTTACAACATTTTTAATAGTTTCATCTGCATGTACAGAAAAATCTGAATCAGTGATAGATGGATCAGTTATAAGTACAAGTTTAGAGTTTAGATCTTTGGATGTATTTGTTGACTTAATGAGATTAGATATACTCTCTAAGTTAAGACCATTACACTCGTTATCTAGTAGTATAACTCTATAGCTATCATTAGTTAGTGCTTCTTGGAGTGATTGAGTATCACTTACAACTTCATAAGAGTAAGCAAGAGAATCTAATATTTTAGTAAATAATTTTGATTCAAAATTACTCTTTTTAGCTAAAAGAATATCTGATTTATAGGAAGCTTCTTCAATTTCAACAACTTCAGGTTCTTCAATTTCAACAACTTCAGGTTCTTCAACTTCAATAGCTTCAGGCTCTTCAACTTCAATAACTTCAGGTTCTTCAACTTCAATAACTTCAGGTTCTTTAATTTCAATAGCTTCAGGCTCTTCAATTTCAATAGCTTCAGGTTCTTTAATTTCAATAGCTTCAGGCTCTTCAATTTCAATAGCTTCAGGCTCTTCAATTTCAACAGTTTCAGGCTCTTCATTCTGCCCTTCAAGCTCTGTAACATCATGAGGTACTGTAACTTCCTCTATAATATGATCAGCTAAAAAGTGATTTAAAAGAGAGATGATTTCAGTACGTACTAATGGTTTAGTGGTGTACTCATCTAGTCCAGCTTCTAAAAATCTCTCTCTATCACCTTTAAGTGCATTTGCAGTAAGTGCTAAGATAGGAATATGTGGTTGATTGTAATCTTCTTCATACTCTAGTATCTCCTTAGTCGCTTCCATACCATCTAAGAAAGGCATCTGAATATCCATAAAAATTAGATCAAAGTTACCATCTTTACGTTTTTGGAAAGCTTCAAGTCCATTTGATGCGATAGTAATAGTAAGACCGAGATCCTCAAGCGTTCTTTTAATCAGTTTTTGATTAATGATATTGTCTTCTGCAATTAAAACATTTGCATTAAATTTTGAGATTTCAGAATTAAATTTTTTGCGATTAACTTTTTTAGCTTTTTTAGCACTAAAGTTTTCGTTGTGGTAATTCTCAAGTACCTGTTTTACTTTAGAGTTGTTTAATGGCTCATAAAGTGTTTTAAATATATCAAGATTCATTGAATCTATTTTTTTCATAAAGTATGATTTAGTAAGTAAGATAAACTCTTGAGAAAGAGTACTGTAGTTTTTAAGTGCCTCTTCATCAGCATAATCATAGTCAACAAAAATAAGATCATAACTTACTTGGCGCTGTAGAGTTTCTAGTTCATTTAAGTCTTTAAATGAAGTGTAGCTTACACCATAAAAGTCAAGGTACTCACGTAGATAAGTCTCTTGGCGTTTAGTTTTATGTGAAGACTCTAAAACAAGGGCATTGATACTTGAAAATGTACCTTTTGCACTGTCATTAAGTGTCTCAATCTCTTCAAAGTCAATAGTAAAGAAGAATGTTGTTCCTTCCCCTGGCTCAGAATTAAGATCAAGTTGACCACCCATAAGTTCAATAAATCTAGAAGAGATCGTAAGACCAAGACCAGTACCACCATACTTACGTGTAATAGATGTATCTGCTTGAGAAAATGCATCAAAGATTCTAGCTTTTTGCTCACTAGTTACACCGATACCACTATCTTGAACTTCAAATCTAACTCTAGTAATACCCTCTTGTTCAGAGTCCATTTTTCTAATGTCAACATTAATTGAACCAGAACTACTTGTGAACTTAACTGCATTTGAAAGAAGATTAATGATAACTTCTTTAATTTTAGTTGGATCCCCTTTAATAGGATGCTCCAACTCAGGATCAATGAAACAACCAAGATCAATGTGTTTTTCACTAGCACGAACAGCATATACATCAACAGCTGATTCAAACTCTTCAGCTGGATTAAATGCAATATCTTCAATTTCAAGTTTATTAGACTCAATTTTAGAGAGGTCAAGAATATTATTGATAATTTCAAGAAGATTCTCTGAAGATTTTTCAATAATTTCAACAAACTCAGTCTGCTCTTCTGCAAGACCAGTATCTTTTAGAAGTTCAGTGAACCCAACGATTCCATTGAGTGGTGTACGGATCTCATGTGACATATTAGCAAGGAACATTGATTTTGCTTCACTCGCTTCTTGTGCTGAGAGCTTATCTTCACGTGTTTGCGCAATAATTTTTTCTAGTAAGTCATAGGCTTCAGAAGTACCTTTAGCCGTGTGAAGATTGATATCAACAGTATCTTCACCCTCACTAGTATCCTCTGCAACACGTTTTAGAACTTCTTCAAGATTTTTGATATTTCTTGCGATCTCGTTTGAGAGTAAATAACCAAGTACTGCTAAGATAACTGATACTAACCAAATTGTTAATGTTATCGTAAGAACTTGAAGTGCATCGGATTTTACTGTTACAGCTCTATTATCCATAGCTGTTAAAATTATGCCTTGTGCCTCAGAAATGGCATTTGTTTTTTCAGAGAGCATTGTAAACCAGATACCTGAACTTGTTTCATACTCACCACTTGCTGCAACTGAAAGTATGGCTGTTCTTTCAAGGTTGATATCATCAAATAGTTCTAATATATCTTCATTTTTGAAAATCATATCAAGTTGGGAGACAAGAAGTTTGTTTTTCATCGTATCATAAGTAATAGCATCTGCTTTTGCGATTAATGAGATCCATGCATTAATCTCTTCTTCTTCAAACTCAGTAGAACGAGCGACAGCAAATGAGATAAAGTCACGCTCATCAGATGTGTATTGACTTGCACGAACTAAGGAGATATATTCTGCTGCAAAAGCATTAATCTCAGGATCAACTTGATTACTTGTAATCTCTTCTAGTTGAGATATAGCATTTTGTTGTGCTTTTCCGTAAATATCTTCATATACATCTTTAAAGTTTGTCTGATGTTCATTAACAAGTAATCTTGTCTCTTTTATCTTTTTATATGAAGCTGTTAATGATTCAACATTTTGGCATGTTTTACAGTTTTGCATGCCTGCTGAGTGATCATGTAAAACTTCTTTATTTTTGACATGAGATTTATATGTAGCTTCTTCCTCGTCAACTATTTTTCTCTGTTTAATAAGGGAACGAAGAGTATTTGGTGATGAGTTTCCAAGATACATTACTGTCATTCCACGCTCACGAGAGATGTTGTTTATCAGTGAGTTCAGCAGTCTGTTCTCTGATAGTCTATCTTGTAAAATCTGTGCTGCTTTATAATTTTCATACGAGTTAAAAACAAAGTAACTTGTAATCGCGAATAAAATAACAATTGGAAAAAGACTGATTAGTCTTAGTCTATTTTTTAGTCCTAGTTGCATCTCTTAATCCCCTATGTTTGATAGTTGAGCTATCGCTATATTTATTCGATCTACTGCTTGTGTTATTTCTGATTCGTCTGAAGAGTGAATGAGTATCTCTAGTTCACTAGAAAAAGATGTTATTCTCATGTTGTCACTCATCCCTTTCAATTTTATAGCTTCACTTCTACAGAGTGCAAGGTCGCTATTTGTAAGGGCATCTTTTATTATGCTATTTATTGATTTTGCCTCTTCGATGTAGTCGATAAAAAGTTCATTAAAACTCTCTTTATCTAGTCCTATTTCATTTGCAACAGTCTCTTTAGAATAGTTTTGTTCAGGTTCTAAGAGATCTTCTTCTACTTCAAGTGTTAACTCATCTTCAAGTTCTAAAGCAGTGTCAATATCAAGTAACTCATCACTAAAATCTATTTCAATCTCTTCATCCTCTTGAATAAATGTATCATCAGCTAGTTCAGCTATCTCTATTTTTTGAGGTACTTGAGAATCATCGATTTCGATAGGGTCACTATACAAATCATCTTCTTCCTCATCTTCCTCTATATCAATCTCAGGTTCACTATCTTTAAAATCAAGGCTTAGGAGATCATCTTCGTCCTCATCTTCTGTTTGAACTTCAACTACTTGTTTAGTCTCAACTTCTCTCTCCACACTTAACTCTTCGCCAGCTAATTTTGAGATTATCTTATACAGTGTGTCTAGATTTTCTCTTATGATATTTGTGTCTGAAGATGTATTTACGATAGTGAGTGATTCAAGAGCATCCTCGATTCTTAAGTTTGCGGCTACACCTTTAAGTTTATGAGAAAGAATTTTAAGTTTATCTAGGTCATTTTCATTCAGTGCTTCATAGAGTTCATCTTTAAACTCTTTAGCTTGCTCTATAAAATCTTGTATAAACTCTTCGATAAGATCAAGAGGTAATCCTAGTTCCTCAGAGGCAACGGAAGGGTCATATATATAACCATTTTCGAAGTTCTCTGTTACTGTTTCAGTTGTAGTTGTTGATATCGCAACTGGAAGTTCTTCTATCTCTTCTGTTTCTTCAAACGTCACTTCGAGAGGAGATTCATCAAAATCATCATCTAAATCGATATCTAAACTTAAATCATTCTCTTCCACAAGCTCGTCGTAAGTATCTACACTAAGTGCTTCTGTTGGTTCATCTATATCTATTTCTAATGGAGTTTCATAGGGGTCAACAGTAAGAGTAGGTGCTTCTGCCTCTAGTGGAGTTTTTAGCTCTTGCTCTTGTTCTGCTTCATTAAAATCGTCTTGAAATTCAGGAGTATTAAAGATAGGTTTAACTGCTGCTGTAGTCTGAGGTACCTGTCTCTCTATAATGTCACCAGCAATATTTTCACTCTCTTTATGACTAAGCTCTCTTAAGTTATTAAGTGTGACTAGATAAGCTTTTGAAGAGGGATTGTCAACTAAAAAAGCGGATGTTATATGTACAACACATTTAAAGTTTTTATTATTTACATTAATAATCACTTTTGATTCTTCGTTTGATTCTGCACAAGTTATAAAATCTATCCAATGAACATGTTTAAAATTATGAATATATCCCGGAGTCTTAACAAAGAGATCTGCGAAATCTGTTACTTCAGTTCTAAGGCTAGCTAAGTCTTGAAAGCCTAAAGTTCTTAGGTCCTTTTCATCTATACCTAAAAATTCTTTTTGATAATTATATATTAACATACATCAATCTCCTACTCTTGAGTTTCTAACATTTTTGTATATAGCTCTTCTGTTTCGCTTATATCTTTTCTTGATGCATCTTTACGTGCTGCAATATAACCAGTAACAGTTCCCTCTTCATCGACTATTGGAAGTATCTCTGTCTCAACCCAGTAAAATAGACCATCTTTTCTTAAGTTTTTTACAAGTCCATTCCATGCTTGTCCACCTGCGATAGTTTCCCACATCTTTGCAAATGCAGCCTTAGGCATATCTGGATGCCTGATGATGTTATGTGACTCACCTACAAGCTCATCAGCTCTGTAGCCTGAAACTTCACAAAATGCTCTATTTGCATAAGTTATAATGCCTTTGGTGTCAGTTTGACTGATAATGACATTTCCTGCAATCATATACTCTTCATCTACTGGTGTTATATTGTTCATTTAAAATACCCTTGTATGTAGTAAAACTAGAATCGTCATAAATATATCATAAAGATAGAAAAATAAAACTTATTTATAAAACTTTTTTATAGTATTTGCATCTTTTAGACTCAGAACAGTACTTATTTCCTCAACACTTACTCTTTTTAACTCCTCAAAAGTTCCAAAGTGATTGAGAAGTTTTTTGATTTTTGCAGGAGAAATACCATGTAAACTGAGGAGTTTACTCTCTTGGTCTAGTTTTAGTTTTGTTTTTTTATGGAAGGTAATAGCACTGCGGTGTGCCTCATCTCTAAGGTTCTGTACCCACTGCAGACGTTTGTCACTATTTTTTAATCTAAAAAGTTCATCTTTAGTGTAGATAATATCATTTGCTTTTCCCTTAGCTCTATGAGTTTTAGCATCTATTTTCTCTTTTGAGATGGCAATTACATCAAGGTTTAGAGCATTTGATTCTAAAATCTCTAAAGCTAACTTTAGCAGTGTAGCCCCACCATCAAGAATCCATAAGTCAGGTGGTGAATTTTTACTAAAACTTTGCACTCTTCTTGAAAGAGTTTCTCTCATCTGAGCATACTCATCTTTAGCTTCAAGATGATAAGTACGATATGATTTTTTATCAAACTTTCCATCTTGATAAACTATCATTGCCCCAACTGTTGCAACACCTGAAATATGAGAGTTGTCAAAGACCTCTACACGTGATGGAAGTTCTTGAAGTCTGCAAAGCTCCTGTATCTCTTGTGGGATTTTTAGGTGGTCCTGTTTTTTATCTTTTTTGAGTAGTTCTTCAGCATTTAACAAGGCTAGATTTATTAAATCTTTACGTTTACCTTTCAGTGGAGATGATATATTTGCTTTTTTTTCAAATACTTGAGTGAGATGTTTCTCAATCAACTCTATGCCATCTATCTCATTTCCTATAAGTATAGGTGCTATAATAGGAGGTTTCTCCTCTTTATAATAGTCAAGTAGTGCTCTAAGATATAACTCATTCTCATCAAATGTATCATTGGTATTTACATAATCATGAGATGAAGAGATGATTTTACCCTCACGCATAAATATTCTTACAACTACTGCTCTAGTGGATGAATTTTTAACAACAAAAATATCATAGTTTTGAGTAGTTGCAAAGTCTATATCACTTTTAATCTCTGAGCGGCTGATTCTTTCAGATCTATCTCTTATTTGAGCAGCCTCTTCAAATCGTAAATCTTCGGCATAAAACTCCATTTTATCTTGAAGTTTTTTGAGTAGGATCTTTTTATTTTTTATAAGAGATGTCGCGAGTTCAATCTCTCTGTTATATCTCTCTTTAGAGATTGGGAGCTCACATGGACCAAGGCATTTGTTTATCTGATGATAAAGGCAGAGTTTTTTAGAACCAAGACAGCTTTTTTTCTGAACAAGTTTACATATCTCATAGATAGAGTCTAAAATATCTCTAGCTCCAATGGAAAAAGGACCATAGTAAGTGATCTGCCTGCTCTTTATAATCTTTCTAGTAATCTCAAAACGAGGATATTTTTGTGCATTGTCTATGTATATATAAGGATAGGTCTTATCATCTCGCAAAAGTATATTGTACTTCGGATTGAGCTGTTTGATGAGGGAGTTTTCTAGTATAAGTGCATCATGCTCTGAGTTTACTACTATATAGTTTAGGGATACACTTTGGCTTATCATCTTATTTATTCTCATAGAAAGGGTTCTATTTGGAGCTAGTTCTGGGCTAAACTGCCAGTAACTTTTGACACGATTTGAGAGGTTTTTTGCTTTACCTATATAGAGTAAATGCCCATTTTTATCAAAGTACTGATAAACACCAGGAGAAGAAGGGAGTTGTTTGATAGTTTCAAGTAGTGTCAATGTTTCTCTTTAAGTTGATATTTAAAACCAATTTAATAGTATTTATAATATTATCCTTATTATAAAATTTTTATATTGAGGTTTATATTGAATAGTAGTAATAATTTGAGTAACATTTTTCATATGTTTATTATAGCAAGCTTTCTATTAAGCATGGGGGGATGTGGATATAAAAAATCTCCCTATTATCAAAAAGAAGCACCAATAGGTGATAAAAATGTTGAGTTTATAGTAGAAGATAAAAAATTTCCAAAAAATATAGATATAAATGAGAGTTGTGAATAATGTTCAAATATGATGTCATAATTGTTGGAGCTGGTGTTGCGGGTCTTTATGCTGCGATGAAGCTACCAAAAGATAAAAAAGTACTTATCATTAATAAGCGCGAAATTTTTAAGTGCAATACCTTTTATGCACAGGGTGGGGTTGCCCTAGCCAGAGATAAGAAAGATATACCAGCTCATATCACAGATACATTAAATGCTGGTGATGGACTCTGTGATGAAGAGGCTGTAAATGTTCTCTCTAAGCACTCAAGAGAAGCTATCGATGATCTGATAAACAATGGTTTTGATTTTGATACAGATGAGAATGGAAATCTTCTCTACACAAAAGAAGCAGCGCACTCATGTGAGAGAATTTTACATGCAGGAGGGGATGCAACAGGAAGATATATGCATCACTTTTTACTAGAAAAAAACCCTCATGCAATGCTGAGTAATGCTCGTGTTGTTGATCTTCTTATAAAAGATGGTGTCTGCTATGGAGTTACTGTTCTTGATCACAGAGAGAGTAAAAATCTTTATGCTAAAGATGTGATCATCGCAAGTGGTGGTGTTGGTTCACTTTATGAGTACCATACAAATGCTCCTTGTATAAGTGGAGATATCCAAGGTTTGTGTGTGGAAAAAGACATAGAACTTGATAGAATGGAGATGCTACAGTTTCATCCAACAGTTTTTGTAAATAGTGATAATGCACAGAAGATGCTTTTAACTGAGGCTCTTCGTGGAGAGGGTGCTACTATAGAAGATGAGAACGGAAAAAGATTTCTATTTGATTATGATGAGAGAGGGGAGTTGGCTTCTCGCGATATTGTTAGTAAATCTATCTACTTATATAAGAAAAAAACAGGAATGCAAGTCTATTTGGCGTTTAATAATTTTGAAAAAGAGTATTTTTATCAGCGATTTCCAAATATTAGCAGTTACTTTAAATCTATAGGCTTTGATGTCCCCTCTACTCGAGTACCGATTAGTCCTGCTTTTCATTATTCAATAGGTGGAATCAGAACAGACCTTAATGCAAGAGTTCCAAGTGTGAAAAATCTATATGCTATAGGTGAAGTTGCTTCAACCAGAGTTCACGGGGCAAATAGACTTGCTTCAAATTCATTACTCGAAGGATTAGTCTTTGCTTCAAAAGCTGTAGAAAATATTTTAAGTAACACTTCACAAAAAGAATCTTTGGAGTTTAGTATTGTTCAAAGTGTGATGAGTCTAAAGGGTGACAAAGAAAAAAAGAATCAACTTAGACGAATTATGTGGGAGAATGTATCTATAATCCGTACAAAAAGAGGATTAAATGATGCATTAGACTCAATTAATGTTCTTTTAAATGAAAATATTGGTACACTACTGAAATTTCGTTTATTAACAGCAAAAGAGATAGTTCTAGGGGCACTTTCTAGAGACAAATCAATTGGTGTTCATACAATACAAGAGGAGAGATAATGCTCAAAATATTATCGTTATTAGGTTTAACAAGTGTAGCTGCATTCGCAACTACAGCAGCTCATTCAACTGGGGATGCTGTTGATTTGGCAACTAGTCCATTTGGTTGGATGCTTTTAGCAATTTTTGTAGTGGGTTACTACTTTATTGCTGCAGAAGAAAAGTATCATATTAATAAGGCTAAGCCAGCTCTATTTACAGGTACATTTATGTTTATGCTACTTGGTGGTTACTATGCATTTAATGGTCTGGATTTTACTGTTTTTGATTCTGAGATTAGACACCTTATTTTAGAAATTGCAGAAATTTTCTTCTTCTTATTTGTTGCTATGACATTTATTGAAGCACTAATCGAGCGTAATGTTTTTGATGCACTTAAAGAGAAACTTTTAAATGCTGGTTATAACTATAAGAAACTTTTTTGGGTAACTGGTCTTTTAGCTTTTTTTATCTCTCCTGTTGCGGATAACTTAACAACTGCTCTTATCCTCTCAACGGTTCTTTTAACTATTGAGAAAAATAACAAGGCATTCTTAGTCCCAGCAGCTATAAACATTGTTGTTGCAGCAAATGCTGGTGGTGCTTGGTCGCCATTTGGTGATATTACAACACTCATGGCATGGTCAGCAGGTAAGGGTGTTTTTACAGATTTTTTATTTTTATTTCCATCTTCTATTATTGGTTGGGGTGTTACAGCATTTTTACTCTCTCGTTTTGTTCCAGATGGACAGCCAGAGAAGATAGAAGGTGCAGAGCCTGTTAAGATTCATAAAGGTGGCAAGGTAATTATTTTCCTTGGTGTATTTACAATCTTCTTAGCAGTAATGGGAAAACAGATTATGCACTTACCACCAATGTGGGGAATGCTATTTGGTCTCTCTCTTTTACAACTTTATGCATATACTCTTAAAAAATATCATGATCATGATATTCAGATTTACAAGTCTGTCGCAAAAATTGAAAATGACACACTTCTTTTCTTTTTTGGTATCTTAGCAGCCGTTGGTGCTCTTCACTTTGCTGGTTTCTTAGGTCATGCTGTAAAACTTTATGAGATGTTTGATCCAACGTATGTAAATATTGGTGTTGGTTTTTTATCTGCTATTGTTGATAATGTACCTGTTATGTCAGCTGTTCTAAAAGCTAACCCAGATATCTCAACTGCACAGTGGTTACTAGTAACTCTTACTGCCGGTGTTGGTGGATCTTTAATCTCTTTTGGTTCTGCTGCAGGAGTAGGTGTTATGGGTAAACTTCACGGTATATATACTTTTGGCTCACATATGAAAATGTCTTGGACAATTTTAGTTGGTTATTTTGTATCTGTTGGTGTTTGGTATTTACAATTCACTGTTTTAGGAATTGGTGGCTAATTTAGTCAAAATTCCAACTCTTTTATTCCCACTTTTATGTGGGAATATCTTCTTCAAATAATTTCCAAATCAAAAATTAATCTACATTCCGCTATTATTACACTATTAAATTATTTCACTTTTAAAAGGCATTTATATGACAAATGTTAGCATCATCGTTTTAGATTTTGGTTCTCAATACACACAACTTATCGCTCGTCGTCTTCGTGAAGACAAAATTTACTGTGAAATTCTTCCTTATCATACTTCTGTAGAAGAGATTAAAGCAAAAGGTCCTAAAGGAGTTATTCTTTCTGGTGGTCCATCTAGCGTTTATAATGACGATGCTTATGAAGTTGATCAAGGTGTATACTCTATGGGTATCCCAGTTCTTGGTATCTGTTATGGTATGCAAAGAATTGCAGTAGATTTTGGTGGGAGTGTTATCCGTTCTGATCACCATGAGTATGGAAAAGCAGAACTCAAACTAGAAACGGCATCTCCACTACTTGCTGATTGTGATGATGACCGTATTGTTTGGATGAGTCATTCAGATAAAGTGGACACTCTTCCGGAAGGATTTGCCCCTATCGCTACTTCAGAAAACTCTCCTTATGCAGCTATAGCAAATGAAGAAAAACGTGTATATGCTATGCAATTTCACCCAGAAGTACAACACTCAGAAGAGGGTTATCTCATGCTTCGTAACTTCGCCAAAAATATCTGTGGTGTTACTGAAAAATGGAAAATGGAACACTTCTTAAAACAACAAATTGAAGCTATTCGTGAAAAAGTTGGTGATGGGAAAGTCCTCTGTGGTCTAAGTGGTGGTGTTGATAGCTCTGTTGTAGCTGCTATGCTTTATGAAGCAATAGGTGATCAACTTATTCCAGTATTTGTAGATAATGGTCTTTTACGAAAAGGTGAGCGTGAGCAAGTTGAAGAAGTTTTCAAAATCAACTTAAAAACACCACTGATTACTGTTGATGCAGTAGATAACTTCTTAGGCAAACTAGAAGGTATATCTGATCCTGAGCAAAAACGTAAAATCATTGGGCATACTTTTATCGAAGAGTTTGAAAAAGAGGCTAAAAAACACGATGGTATTAAATTTCTTGCTCAAGGTACACTTTACCCTGATGTTATCGAGTCTATCTCTGTAAATGGTCCATCTGAAGTTATTAAGTCTCACCATAATGTTGGTGGTCTTCCTGATTGGATGGATTTTGAACTTATTGAGCCTCTGCGTGAACTTTTCAAAGATGAGGTACGTAAAATAGGTTTAGAGCTAGGACTTCCAGCTGGTATGATTAACCGTCATCCATTCCCTGGACCTGGACTTGCAATACGTATTATGGGTGATGTTAATGTTCCGGACTTAACTATTCTTCGTGAAGCTGATGTTATCTTACTTGATGAACTTAAAGCAAGTGGATACTATGCTAAAACTTGGCAAGCGTTTGCAGTTTTACTGAATGTAAAAAGTGTTGGAGTTATGGGTGATAACCGTACTTATGATAACACTGTTTGTGTAAGAGTTGTTGAAGCAGTTGATGGAATGACTGCTACATTTGCTCACCTTCCTCATGACTTACTGGAAAGAATTTCAAGAAGAATCATCAACGAAGTTGATGGAATTAATAGAGTTGTTTATGACATCTCTTCTAAACCACCAGCAACTATCGAATGGGAGTAGAGATTTTAATCTCTCACTCCTATGAGTAAAATATACCTTTTTTCTATCTCTTCACACAAAGATGCCATCAGCGTCAACTCTCTTGACATAAAAATTTTAAAACCATCTATTGATTTCTCCTCTTATGATTACTTGATTATAACTTCTAAGCAGACTTCTAGAGCCTTAAAACAGTACTCTAATGAGCAGTATATAGATAAAAAAGCACTCTGTATCTCTACTCAAAGTGCATTGGCGTTTGAAGAGATAGGAGGCTCAGTTTTAGAACTCGGTGGTGGCTATGGTGATAATATAGAACAAATAATAAAAAAATATCCAAAGTCAGTAAAGTGGTTATATCTTAGAGCCAAGGAAGTTGCTAGCGATTTTGTTAAAGTATGTAAAGAGGACTCTTATGATATTGATGAGAAAATTGTATATGAAAGTGACTGTAGTAAGGCAATAATGGACTTGAAGATAGATGATAATGCTACTCTCATATTTACTTCCCCCTCAACAGTTTCCTGTTTTTTACAAACAAATACAATTAATAGATCATTTAAGGTGATTGTTATTGGAAAAACAACAGCTAAAGCATTACCAAAGGCGATTAACTATACGATATCAAATCAAAGAACAATTCAAAGCTGTATTGATTTGGCACAAGGGGAGAGATGAGATTATTAGCACTTCTATTATTTGTAATTATTTTTACTTTAAGTTTAGAAGCATCTTACCTGCGAACTCTCAATATAGCCTCCTTCACAAAAGAACATGATGCAAAGATATTTGCATATAAATTAAAAATAAAATATAGAAAAAATAAACAGTATTCTGATTTACAATATGAGTGGGATTTTAAGTTTAAAGTTCTGAAATCGGGTCAATATCATGTAGTAAAACTAGAACCATTTACTCAACCTGAAGTTCTACAAGAAATTTTAGATATTTTGAGAGTAGATAACAGAGGTATAATTGTTAAAAAACTAGAACAGAGTAAGTTAGAAAAGCAAAACAAAGTTGAACCTTTAGAGGTGAAAAAAAAGCTTCTTAAAACACAACATAAAAAACTTTTAACTCCTAAAGAAGAGCTACTAGAAAGCAGTCTATTATGGCAGATACTTTTTGCTATCACTTTTATATCTTTTTTAATTGCATTAAGAGTGATAGTCTTATATAAAAGAGAGATATATTTTAACAAGCAGATTGCAATTAGTACTATTCTCCCCGAGACTAAGGAACCTCTAGAGTTCTTAATAGAAGAAGATCTTGATTTTGATGATATAGACCTTGATTTTGATGATGAGGATTTACTAAATACAATTGAGTATTCAAAAGAGTCTATAGCTAAATCAATAGGGCTTGACTTAGAGACTTTTAATGAACTTTTTAAAGAGTATCTAAGAGAATCAAGAAATTCACTCTATTTGATAACAGAGGCTATAAATGTTCAAGACTATTCCACATCAAAAAAAGAGGCAATTAAACTCAAGGGAATGAGTGACAATATGAGAATACCTTCAGTCTCTTGTGAGCTAAATAGTATAATCCTCTCAACAAATAGATATGAGATAAATGAAGAAGTTAGCAAAATTGAACGACTTTTAGCACAACTTTCAAATTTATAAAATAAAATCAAGTTAGTTTTTTGTATAATTATATAAGATAATCTGAGTAGTTCGATTAATCGTACCAATGAGGGTTCTACATTTTCAACTTGAGAACAAGTAGAGCTTTTGTGAGTCAGTGTTTTCGCTTGAGTTATTGTAAGATAACGAGAAAATGCAGCCATTATAGAGCTCTCTCTTCTCCCAAATTAGGCTTTTAGAACCAAGCCAATTGCGAAACGGCTAGTTGGGTTATCTCATCTCACTCAAACTTCTCTAATATTAGCTAGTTAAGCAATCAAAAAATTCAGTAGTATAAATATTTGTAAACTTACTAGATACTCACTATTGTCTGTTATAATATTAAAAATCAGGAAATAATTAAGGGGACTTATTGAAAATTATATATCTACTGACATTTGGAATACTTTTTTCACTCACTTTAAATGCAGATTATATTCGTAGCATTAGAATTGGTACTTATCCAAATAAAGTTGTTGCAGAAAAATCTTTACTTAAAATAGATGATTTTATACTCTTACATAAAAATGTAGAAGAACTTATACAAAGTAATGATTTCATTTTTAAAGTAAGAGAATCTGGAAAGTATTATGTCATTGTTGCTGAGCCATTTACTGATAGAGAAATACTTCAAGAAGTCCTAGATACACTTCGTTTAGAGTACCAAGGTATTTATGTGACTAAGCTAAAAAGTATGCCAGAAAGAGCACGAAAAGAGGAAACTCTTGATAGTGTAGTTGAAGATAAAAAAGAGATACATAAAGAAAGCTTAAGTTTTAAACCAGAAGAGATCGAAATAGTAGAAGTTGAGAAAGAAAAAGAGAGTCTAGCTCCCGTAGAAGTAGAAAAAAAATCTGAAAATCTTGAAGAAAATTCTTCTTTTTATTTTTCAGTTATATCTGTTCTCTTTTTTGTAATAATTTTGTTTTTAATAAAGTATGTACTGCTAATGAGAAAAGAGAATGAACAGTTGAAAAATAAGACAATGATTTATGAGGATAAATTACAAAAAAGTACTTTAGACGTAAGTACAAAAGATGAATTACTTTCACATGTAAGTCATGAACTCAGAACACCAATGACAGCTATTATGGGTTTAACTCACTTAGTTTTAGAGAGTGAGTTAACAAAACTTCAAAAAGATTATATAGAAAAAATAGAAAATTCATCACAGCACCTCCTTAACCTTGTAAATGATATTTTAGATGTTTCTAAAATCAAGGCAGGGGAGTTAAAAATAGAGAAAACAGAGTTTAATATTAATAATATACTTGATTATGTTTTAAGTGTTAATGCAATAAATGCAAAACGTAAAAGTGTTATTCTTACGATGGATATTGATCAAGATGTACCAGCAAAAGTTATCGGTGATTCACTTCGTTTAGGACAAGTTCTTATTAATCTTATTGGTAATGCAGTGAAATTTACTCAAAATGGTGAAGTAAATTTAAGTTTAAAAGTGCATTCAAAGTTTTCAGATACTTTAAAATTGGAGTTTGCTGTTTCAGATACTGGGATAGGGATGACTGAGGAGCAAGTTGGGAATATGTTTAACTCCTATTATCAAGCAAATGATTCAACTAGTCGAGAGTTCGGTGGTACAGGTTTAGGACTTTCAATCTCTAAAGAACTTATTGAAATGATGAATGGGGAGATGAAGGTAAACAGTCAAAAAGATGTAGGGACAACATTTACATTTACAGTCAATTTAAAACTCAAAGATCCTGATAATCAGCGACAGTATAGATTACCATCTTCATCTATGTTAAATAAAAAGATTTTAATTATAGATCCATCTAATAAAAATGTAATACCTTTGATTAAATCTTTAAGTTATTTTAACTATAAAACTGATTCATCAGCCTCTCTTGAAGAGTATCCTTTATCTCTCGAAACAGAGTATAATATTCTTATTATTAACCAGTACAATATAACAACTAGTGCCATTGAAGTGATCGCAACTATGCAAAAAAGGCATAAGACAAAGCTAGTGATTTTAAGTGAGCTTTATAGTGTTATAGAAAGTAGTTTACTAGAGAGTTTACAAGTGGACTCCTATCTACAAGTACCCTGTTCGCAGCAGGGTGTTTTAAGCATGATAGTAGATCTTTATGTAGCAAAAAACTTAGATACACACTCCCGAAAAAAGTCAAAAAAAGATAAATTAAAAACTGTAGCTAATAAAAAAATATTGGTAGCTGAAGATAATGATATTAATCAAAAAGTTATTCAAGGACTTTTAGCACAAACAGGGATTGAACTGACATTTGTTGATGATGGACAAGAAGCCGTTGATTTAGTATATAAAAATATTCATTTTGATTTACTTCTCATGGATATAAATATGCCAAATATGAATGGTTATGAAGCAACTAGGGAGATTCGTAGGAGCAATAAGTATAAAGATTTGCCAATTTTAGCACTTACTGGAGATGTAATGGATGATGCGGTCTCTAAAGTAATCGCATCTGGCATGCAAGGTCATATAGCTAAACCAATTATCGTAGATATTTTTTATAAAAAAATTTATGAAATGTTAAATAGATCTACAGTTAATGTTGTTGAGAGTAGTATTGATTTTGAAGAGATTGAAACAGAAGAACAGTTTAGTGAACTTTCTATCTCTGTTGGATTAGGAAGATGCCATGGTGATAAAGAATTTTGCCAATCAATACTTGAAGAATTTAGAAATTTATATGTGAATTCAAGTGTAAATCTTAGAGAGTTATGTTCTGATGGAAAATTTAAAGAAGCACGTCGTTTGGCGATGGATATAAAAGATGTATCTCTAAATATCGGAGCTTACAATCTTTGCGAAGCTGCTGCAACAATGGAGTATGAATTTGAAAAGGGTGAACGTAGTAATTGGAAAGAGTTTATCTCTTTTTACAACATTCAACTAATAAAACTTTTTAAAGATATTGATTCATATCTTTCTAAGTAGCTAAATTTTATTCAAAATATTTTCTTTTAATTCTTTTGACTGCACGATTAAAAGTTTCAACATTAAGAGAATTTTCTTCAATAATTTTAACAGCATTCTCTACTGAATAGTCATTAAGTTGATCATGTACATTTACTGCTGCCCTTACAACACGGAGGGCTATAATTATCTCTTTCATACTTTGAGTGTTATCCGGTATTGCTTTTTCAGTGTCAAGATATTTCATAGTATCATAGAATATTTCATTGAGATGAAGATGCTCAAAAACTATAGCATTAATCTGTGCTGTTGACATATTTGTATAGATGTTTTCTACATAGGATATATCACTATATTTATGAATGTCTTTTAAAAAATCTTTAGTTTTATTGTCTTGTAAAATATCTTTAGCAATGAGAATTTTACCTGTTTCCATAAGAAATGCTATAGGCATTAATCTTCTTGCCGTCTCTATATCTATACTCATATACCATTGAAAGGCTAGTTCACTTTGTATCATACTTATTTTTGAGAACTCTTGTGTTGATATGCCATAGGGAGATAAATCAATATTAAAAGTACGATTGATACTTGAGGAGAGTACTATTGAACGAATTTGAGTTGAACCAAAAAGGGTTACAGCTTGTAAGATATCTACAATGCTTTTAGAAAAACCATAAAGTGGAGCATTTACTTTTGCTAAAATATCGGCCGTAAGGATAGGATCAGTTTCTATGATTTTCACAATATCATCTATGTCAGGATCTGTAGAAGCATAAAGCATCTCTATCTTTAAAACTGATTCGGGAAGTGGTGGAAGGGAATTAACTCTCGCAATTAGTGGGATATATGCCATAAGATACCTATCATTAAATTTTAAGTTTATATTATATAAAAATAAACATAAAACTAAATCAAGTTATATTTTTGTATAATAATAAATAGATAATCTAATCAAAGAATCGAGCTAATGTGAAATGGTTATTTGGGTTGTCTATCACACAAAAGTATTTACTTTATGGAGCAATATATGAAAATTTTAGTTTTAGGTAGTGGTGGTCGAGAGTACTCAATCGCAAGAGCGATTAAAAATGAGCAAGAAGAGCATGAGCTTTTCTTTCAACCAGGAAATGGTGCTACAAGTGACTTAGGAACTAACCTAAATATTAAAGATTATAATGAGCTTGCAACATTTGCAAAAGAGAATGAAATTGAATTAACAATTGTTGGTCCTGAAGCTCCTTTAGTTGATGGTGTAGTCGATATTTTTAAGGCAGAAGGTTTGACTATATTTGGACCATCAAAAGAAGCGGCACAGCTTGAAGGTTCAAAAGTTTATATGAAAAACTTTTTAGCTAAGTATAAGATTCCAACAGCTGCATACATAGAGTCTGACTCAATTGAAGATCTTTATAAGTTTACTGATACATTAACGGCTCCTATTGTTGTTAAAGCTGATGGGCTTTGTGGTGGTAAAGGTGTTATCATTGCAACTACTCATGATGAAGCTAAAAAAGCTATAGGCGAGATGCTCAGTGGAAAATCCTTTGGAGATGCTGGTAAAAAAGTGATAGTTGAAGAGTTTTTAGATGGTTTTGAACTCTCAATGTTCGCTATCTGTGATGGAGATGATTATATCCTTCTTCAAGCAGCACAAGATCATAAACGTTTACTTGATGGTGACCAGGGTCCAAACACAGGGGGCATGGGTGCATATGCTCCAACACCTCTTGTTGATGAAGAGCTGTATCAGAAAGTAAAAGATAGAGTAATTGTTCCTACTTTAGATGGTATGAAAAAAGAGGGAGCACCTTTTGAAGGTGTTCTTTTCATCGGTATCATGGTTGTAAATGGAGAGCCAATTACACTAGAATTTAATGTACGCTTTGGAGATCCTGAGTGCGAGATACTTATGCCACTTATGACTTCTAGTGTTTCAGATATGTTCTTAAAAGCATCTACAAATAGACTCAGCGAGATAAATGTTGAGTTCTCGTCTGAGTATGCAGTTGGTGTTGTTATGGCAAGTGGAAACTATCCTTATTCATCTTCAACGCCGGCTGAAATTGTAGAAGACGATGTACTTCACGAAGATATTGAAAAATATACACATATTTCGTATGCGGGTGTAAGCAAAGAAGATGGTGTTTTATATGCTGATGGCGGACGTGTTTTAGTCTGTGTTGGTTTAGGGGACACTATTAAAGAGGCTAGAGATAGAGCATACTTAAGATGTGGGCAAGTTCATTTTGTGGGTAAGAAAATTCGTACAGACATTGCTTACCAAGCACTTTAGGAATTAAATATTGAATGAAGAGATAGAAGCTGGACTTCATAGAGAGGGTTTAACCTTAGCAACTACCAAACAGAGAGCTTTAGCTTTTTTTATAGATGAGATGCTACTCTCTCTTCTGTTGATTTTTGCACTATGGGACTCTTTCGTATCTGCACAGACAACAGAAGCGATTATTAACCTTACTAATAGTTTTGTTTTAGAATATATGATGATGAAGATTGTTTATCAAGCTTTTTTTGTCATGCAGTATGGTGCCACACTAGGTAAACTAGCGATGAAAATAAGAGTGATAGATACACAAAC
>Ga0256826_1000501_pt1 | contig 23693 bp, 23 predicted proteins | sample CV79metaG_FD_185975 | JGI IMG/M metagenome (GOLD analysis project Ga0256826, IMG submission 185975) | Hydrothermal vent microbial communities from East Pacific Rise, Pacific Ocean - CV79 | ecosystem: Environmental > Aquatic > Marine > Hydrothermal vents | place: Pacific Ocean: East Pacific Rise...
AATGACCCTGCCGCAGTCCCTTTGTATCTCCTTTTTGAGCAGATAAAAAAAGATGGTTATAAAGTTGTTATGAGTGGTGAGGGAGCTGATGAACTTTTTTTAGGTTATAGACAATATTTTGAGTATCTTGATATCGAAGCTGCCTCGAATTTGGCACATAAAAACTGGCTCAAAAAGTATTTTCGTTCAAACTTTTCCATGAATCGTGAATGGGAGTGGTACAAACGCATATTTGATGATACTCTACTCTTTCGCACAAGTGGCGATAAATTTACAGATTTACAAAAAAATGCCCTACTCAAACGCAATGTAAGAGATAATGAAAGTCTAAAATATCTCCAAAATTATCGTGATAGATTTGAAGCCTCCCCTCATAGTGATGAATCTATTTGGTACAGTTACATCGACTTAAATATCTTTCAAGCAGAGCATTTTTTAACTAAACTTGACCGTGTATCTATGGCTCACTCTATTGAATCACGAACACCGTTTTTAGACCATAAGTTAGCACAAAGTATCTTTAGTATTAGCCCTAAATTACGCTATGAAGATGGCATTACAAAATCACTTTTAAAACAAGTTATGACAAACAAACTCGATAACAGCATACTAACAAGAAAGAAAAAAGGATTTTCAAATCCTTATATGGAGTATCTCATTCATTCCAAAAAAATTAATCTTATAAAAGAGGTAAACAACCAAACAGGAATGTTTAAAAATGATAAGTTGGATGAATATATACAAACAGCCTCAAGAGGAAGTTTTAAGCAGCATGTTTGGGGTTTGTATGTGTTATCATACTGGATTAAAAAAAATTTACTATAAAGCTAAAATATGATTAAAAAGATAAAAAAATACACTACAACAAATACGCTTGTTGTTCTTGGCATTATTTTAGGTCTTGGATTTGGAATACTCTTTCCAGAACTTGCTCTCAAACAGAAGATAATAGGAGTCGCCTTCGTCTACTTTTTAAAAATGCTAGTCGTACCCCTTGTCTTTGCTAGTATCTATGTAGCCATCTTAGGTCTTGGTTCAATTGAACATCTCAAACGAATGGGACTTAAAACAATCGGACTCTATCTCTTAACAACAGCACTTGCCGTTTTAGCTGCCATTGTAGCGATGAATATTTTTCATATAGGCGAGCATGTAAGTAGTCATGGCTTAGAGTATGCAAAAGCTGCGACCATAGCTCCTTTTTCTTTTGAGAATATGATTTTAAGTTTCATTCCTACCAATATTTTTAATGCTCTCGCCAATGGTAAAATGATGCAAATCATCATCTTTGCAATTATGTTTGGAGTAGCCTCACTCTACCTCAAACCAGCACAGCAAGAGCCTTTAAAAAACTTTTTTAACTCTGTAAGTGAAGCGATGCTTGTTATGGCAGAGTGGATTATAAAACTCACTCCTATCGGTGTCTTTTCTCTTATCTCTTATGTTATAGCTGAGCAGGGCATAGATGTAGTTTTAGGACTTTACAAATATATCTTTGTAGTCATTGGAGTTATAATTTTTCATGCTCTAATCACCCTACCTTTTGTCTTAAGATTTTTTACAAAAGTAAATCCTTACAAATATCTTTCTGATGTTAGAGAAGCTCCGATTATGGCATTTTCTACTGCATCATCTGCTGCGACTTTACCTGTTTCTATGAGAATAGTAGAAGAGATAGGAGGCGTTGATAAGAAAACAGCTTCATTTGTACTTCCTTTGGGTGCGACCGTATCCATGGATGGAACGGCTGCTTATCTTAGCGTTGCAGTTTTATACATTGCAAATCTTGCAGGAGTTGCTCTTAGTTTTGGCGATCAGGTTTTACTTGGAATCACAGTTGTAGCACTCAGCGTCGGAGTAGCAGCACTGCCTAGTGCTTCACTTGTTATGATGGTCGTTATTCTCAACCAACTTGGACTTCCTGTTGAGTATATGGCTCTTATCGTTGCAGTCGATAGAATCCTAGATATGTGTCGTACTTCTTTAAATGTCACATCTGATTTAATTGTTACAAAGATAGTAGATGATTTTGAAAAACGACGATAAACGCTACCAATATCTACTCCTTTTAGCGATGCTTTTGTGGGGTGGAGGATGGACTGCTCTAAAAATCTTAACCTATGAACTTCCTATGGATGTCATCATCTTTTGGCGTTTTTTTATTATGAGTTTAGCATTTTTACCAGTTTTGTATTTTTTTAAAACTCCTATCAATCTAAACGCAGCGTCACTCAAGTATATATTTGCAAGCGCTATTTTAAACATCTCTTTTATGGTTTTTTCATTTTTGGGTATTAAAAGTGGTCTTGCTGGTTCAGGAAGTGTTATCATCACAACTTTTAGCCCTATTATGACTTTTTTGCTTGTAGCAATCATTTTTAAAAATAGACTCTCAACAGCACAATATATTGGACTCATTTTAGGACTACTTGGTGGCTATATTCTTCTACAACTCAATGATTTTTCACTCTTTTTGCATGGCTCAAACTTTTACTTTTTACTTTGTGCAACAATCTGGGCAGGAGTAACCATTCTCTCTCAACATTCTCATAAACATATTCATCCCATTCACTATAGTTTTTTTATTTCACTTATTGCAACTATTGTAAGTTTTATTTATGCTTTTCATTCTGATTTAACAACTGTCTTTCATCAAGGGTATAAATTTTGGATAGCACTTATCTATCTTGCAGTTTTAGGTCAAACTCTAGCAACTACTATCTTTTTTGTTGCAAGTGGAAAACTAGGAAGTCAAAAAACAAGTTCATTTATGTTTTTAGTACCATTTTTTGCTCTATTTTCTGCTTGGCTTATCTTAGATGAACCTATAGAATTACATATTATCATAGGTGGACTTGTAAGTATGGTAGCAGTTTACTTTATAAATAAAAAGTAAAACTGACGATGAAACTACTAGGTTTAATATAGTTTTAACATCACTTAGAGTAATATTTTATATAATTTATACTTATTGAAGAGGTTTATAATGAAAAAGGTACTTATTTTAGGTGGTGGATTTGCTGGTGTTGAAGCCGCTATTTACTTACGAAAAAACGATTATGATGTAACACTGATTACTGCAAGGGACTACTTTTACATCTATCCAACTTCTATATGGGTACCTACTGGGGAGAGTTCATTTAAAGATGTTTGTGTAGATATGGGTGAACTTAGTAGGGCGCATGGATTTAAACTTGTGATAGATTCTGTTGAAAATATTTCAGCAAAAGATGGTGAGGTAAAACTTAAAAGTGGTGTTATCTACAATGACTATAAACATTTAGTTATTGCAATGGGTGCATCAAAAATGAAACATAAAGGTCTTGAGCATACTCTATCTATTTGTGGTGCTCCAGAACAATCGAAACTCTTAAAAATTAAAGTAGATGAGATGATTGCAAAAGGCAGTGGTAAAATCTGCTTTGGTTTTGGAGGCAATCCACGAGATTCTTCAGCAGTTCGCGGTGGTCCAGGTTTCGAGTTACTTTTTAATGTACATAACCTTCTAAAGAAAAAAGGAATTAGAGATAACTATGAACTAACTTTCTTTGCACCAATGGCTGAACCTGGAAAACGTATGGGTCCACAAGCGCTTAAAATGATGGATATGATGTTTAATAAACTGGGTATCGACCAGCACTTTGGCAAAAAAATAAAAAGTTTTGAAAAAGATGGAATTATCTTTGAAGATGATTCAAAACTCGACTCTGACTTTACTATGTTTATTCCCGCTGGTGATGGACATGATGTTATCAAAAGTTCTGACTTACCTCTTAATGAAGCTGGATTTGTAAAGATAGATGATCACTGCCAAGTTAAGTTTTCAGATGTAGATACATTTTGTGATGGTGAAGATATGAATAGACCTCACAATATCTATGCTATTGGCGATATAGCCTCTCTTGAAGGGTATGACTGGAGAGCGAAGCAGGGTCATGTGGCCGAAGTAATGGCTAGAAATGTTGCACATAATATAAAAGAAAAAGATAATGGTGGTGAGTCATTTTTAGGCTATCATGAGCATCTAAATATCTTATGTGTAATGGATACAGGAAATGGTGCTGCGTTTGTCTATAGAGATGATAAACGTGCATTTATGATACCTATGCCTATTTTCGGTCATTGGCTTAAAAAAGGTTGGGGAGTTTACTGCCGCAACTCAAAACTAGGAAAAATTCCAAGAATTCCTGGAATGTAAAAAAGAGCCTTTTTACTCGCTCTCTTTTGCCTTGCGTTTGAGTTTCATCTTACGTTTGGCAAGTTCACGCATATCTTCAGTCGTATCACTTTCATCCATAATTTCAACACCCAAAATTGTCTCAACACAATCTTCTAGTGTAAGTATTCCATCTGTTTGATCGTAGTTATCGGTTACCAAGAACATATGTTCTTTTTTAGATATAAAGAGGTCTAAGGCCTTACTCACTGGTATATTTTCATTGATGCTAAACATATCTTTTTTAATAGTTGAGAGTGTTACAGTATCATCTTTTAAGGCTTGTTCAAATATTTTTTTAGTAAGTACAATTCCTGTAATATTTTCTATTGATTCATCATATATTGGTATTCGAGAAAATTTAAAAATAGCAGGCTGCGTTTGAATAACTTCTTTTATACTCATATGTTCATCAAGTGCAAAAACAACACTTCTGGGAGTTAAAACTTCATTTACCTTAATATTATCAAGGTTTAATATATTCTCAATTACATCAGATTCTTGCTCATCAATGATACCCTCATCTTCACTCATAAGCATACTTTGAAGTAACTCTTCTTTAGAGAGTGAATGAGAATCATTTTTACCTTTTGAAATTTTATTTGTAACTGCTAAGGTCGTTAAAATTATTGGGTAAGTCATCCAAATAAAAACTCTAATTATATATGCTGATGTTGGTGCTAATTGTTTCCAATAAAGAGCCCCTATAGTCTTTGGAATGATTTCAGAGATAAATAAAATAGCAAAAGTTAAAATAACTGAGACATAAACAACGGCATCATTTCCAAAAATTTTAGAAGCTTGTGCTCCAACTGCTGCTGCACCCAAAGTATTTGCTATGGTGTTTAAAATTAAAACAGAAGCTATTGATTTATTTATATTTTCTTTATGATGTCTTAAAAGTGCACCTACTGAAGGTCTCTCATTTTCAAGAACTGCAACATAAGACATATTAATAGATAATAACACTGACTCTAACACAGAGCATAAAAATGATATTCCAACCGATAATACAAAAAATATTATTAATAATTCCAAATTTTACAAATCCTTACAATAAAATATATTTAGCAAGCGCTAAAAAGCTAAAAAAGCCAACTACATCAGTCACCGTAGTTAAGATGACAGTACTTCCAATAGCAGGGTCAATACCAAGATACTTGAGGACTAAAGGAACTGTTGCTCCAAAAAAACCAGCCATTAAAAGATTGATAATCATACTCAGACCTATTACTACACCAAGAAGAGGTATATGAAACCAAAGCCAAGCTATTACACCTATCACAACAGCAAAAAGAAGTCCATTTATAGAAGAGATCATAAGCTCTTTTTTTACAGTTCTATAACCATCTTTGTGTGAAATCTCACCAAGTGCTAATTGTCGAACAACAACCGTCAAACTTTGTGTTCCAGCATTTCCACCCATTGATGCAACAATAGGCATTAATACCGCAAGTGCTACCATGCTGTGCAAAGTATCGGAAAAAAGTCCAATTACTAAAGAAGCAGCAATAGCAGTAAGGAGATTGATACCTAACCAAGTAGCACGTTTTTTTGTAGCACGAAGGACATCTTCATCTTCTTCAGCTTCATCATCAACACCGGCTAGATTATACATCTGCTCAGTTGCATGTTCGTTGATAATATCATAAATATCATCGGAAGTAATACGTCCTAATAATACACCAGCGTCATTTATAACTGGCATAACAGAGAAGTCATACTCTTTAAAGTAGTTTACAACATCTTTTATATTTTCTGTATCTTTTGCCACCTTTGCTTCAAAAGACTCTTCACTTAATCCTATATTTTCTGAAATAGATTTAGTAAAATCAAAAATCAATAAATCATCTAAACCTATAATATGCAAAAGTTTATTGTTATCATCTACCGTAAAAAGATTTTGTACATTTTCTAGTTCATTTTCTTTTCTAAGTTTTGCAAATCTTTTGATAACATCTTGAACAATTTCTTCTTCATGAGCCGTAAAAATCTCAAATTGCATATATGCACCGGCATCATTCTCATCATACTTTTTAAGTTCTATTATCTCTTGCTTGTCTTCGGCATTCAGCGTATTAAAAACTTTTGATGCGACATTTTCATCCACATCCTCAAGCTCTTGCATAAACTCTAATTGGTCATCTGATTCAAGTTCACTAACGGCATGGGAGAGTTCATCTACACTTAAGTTTTCTACAACATCATCAAAGTATCTATCAGGAAGAGCAAGGGCAACATCCCCTACTAAATCACTTGGTACAAGCCTAATTGCTTTACTAAAGTCTTTGTCATTAAGACCTTTTAGTATTTTAACAATTTCAGCAGGATGCATCTCACTTTCATTATGAGATTGTATATATTTTTTAAATTTATTCATTGACGGCATTATACCTAATCATATGAAATATAAAGTTATGATTATTTTAATAAAAATGATATAGGTCAGACACTTATCTATTTTTAGAACTTATATATAAAGCTTGTTTTTTGTGAAATATCTACTTGCTTTACATCAATTGCTGGCTTTGAATCTTTATTGTAGGTAATGTTAAAGTTCACATATAATTTTTCATATATCAGTATTTTCAACTCTACTGCGTTTGAGATAATATAGTCATTGAAATTTTTAATCTGAGGTTGATAATAAATCACATAAGAAAATTTTGAATCTTTAGTTATATCTTTTTTGTATGCAACATAAGTATTTCCTCTAATATTTTTTTCATCTATATCAATATCAGTCGTATATGTTATATATTCATAAAAAGCACCTAGACCATAATAGAAATCTCCCCATACTTCTTTATTAATATGCAACCGAAGTCCAGCACCACCCAAAAGTCTTTCATCTACCTTTGTAAATTCATTACTTTGAGACTGCACAAAAGCCTCCCACTCTATACTTTTTTCAATCCTACGAATATATCTAATATGCGCATATGATTGATTTGCATTTTTAGCACCACTTGCTTCACCATAAGTAAAACTAAACTCGCCCCACATAAGATATGATTTATTATCATCATAAGAGAGTTTTATCCCAGCCGAATAATTATCAGATTCTGTATTACCTCGCTTGGTATCAAACGAGCCATTTATTCCCCCGCTAATTCCTGGTTTGTCTCCAATATCAACAGGTGAAATAGAAACAATTGCATAAATATTTACAACACTCAACATAATCAAAACAAAATATCTCATAAGTACTCATTTTTTTTCAAAATATTAGCATTTTATTCTTTACATATAATTACAATTTTAGGGTGCAACTTCTGCTAAGTCACTTTAATCTGTACTTCCTTATGTAAATGAAAAAAAAGTAGTTTATTTAGAAGGTAAATTAATAAAATAATATTTACAAAAGAGTAATAATATACCCGCTCGTAGTTTTTTTAATTAGATGTTTATAGTGACCGTCTAATTCTATTACAACTCTATAGTAACCACTATGTGTTCCAATATTGATTTTTTTAAATATATTATTTTTGGGGGATTTCTTTTCAAAACTTCTTAAGTCTGTCTCTCTTTTAAAGTCACATACAATTCTATGTGGTTTTACAAGAAAAAATGATCTAAGCATCTTATCTTTTGTTTGTATTTTCATACTCTGCGCATTAACATAAAATGATATAAATTTCAAAGAGGCTAATTTCTTAAATTTTTTTATCTTCTTTTTATTATTACCTTGACTCTTATTCGCTTGTAATTCTGCTTCTAAACTATAGTTTTGCGAAACAAAAATCGGTAAATGCCAATCAATACTATTGTCAATATCTATCTTTTTTTCATCTATAGAACCATCTAGATTTTTATATTTAACAGTTACACTTTGTAATTCTCTCGCAGTTGATGGCAAAGTTAACGTAGCTCTTTTTAACATTGGAGCTTTCATAATCTTATTTGTAGTAAGGGGAATATCAAGTTCAGAATTTAATGGAAAAAAGGGATTTTCACGAGCTAATAAAGAGATTGAAAGAAGAAGTAAATAGATCTTTAGCATAAGAATAAACCCTTTTTATTGTGCAGAAATTTCTTTTAACTCAAAATACTCACGCTGTAACTCAGCATTATTATTTTTAAGTCTCACAACTTCATCTTGAAGATAATTTTCATAATCTTCTAGTCCTAAAAGGATTTCAAAAGAGTTGGTACCATAAAGTAAAACACCAAGATAAATACCTAATAAAACAATTAAAAGAAAAAGGATAAAAAATTTACCAAGAGATAAGCCTAGATACTTCTGCGTAATACTTTGCGAAGTATCAATATCCTCAAATAAATTATCCTTATCCATATATAACCTTAGCTAAATAGTTTAGAACCTAAATACTCACTATATACAACTTCATTTTCTATTTCTAAAAGACGGTTATATTTAGCAGTTCTCTCACCACGTGCAGTTGAACCCGTTTTAATTTGACCACAGTTAAGAGCAACAGCAAAATCTGCTATAAATGCATCTTCACTTTCACCTGAACGGTGACTCATAACACAAGTGTAAGCATTTCTTTGAGCAAGACGAACAGTTTGCATTGTTTCACTTACCGAACCAATTTGATTTGGTTTAATTAAAATAGAGTTAGCAACACCTTTTGCAATACCTTCATTAAGTATATTTGCATTTGTTACAAACAAATCATCACCAACAATTTGTATTTTATCACCCAATTTTTCAGTCATAAGTTTAAAGCCATCCCAATCATCTTCAGCTAAACCATCTTCAATTGATACAATAGGATATTTATTACATAATTCTACATAATAATCAACCATTTCTGCACTACTCAAAGATTTTCCTTCACCTTTTAGCTCATAACGACCATCTACGTAAAACTCGCTACTTGCAGGATCCATAGCTATTGCTATCTCCTCTCCACTTTTATAACCAGCTGCTTCAATAGCTTCCATAATAATTTGAATAGGCTCTTCATTTGAAGATAAATTTGGTGCAAAACCACCTTCATCACCAAGGGCAGTTGAGTGACCTTTTTTAGATAATATTGCTTTTAGATTATGATAAACTTCAGAAGATGCACGTAGGCTTTGTGCAAAATCTTCAAATCCTACAGGCATAATCATATACTCTTGAAAATCAACAGAGTTATCAGCATGACTACCACCGTTAATGATGTTTAGCATTGGAGTAGGCATAACCATTGCATTCGCTCCACCTAAGTAGCGATAAAGTGGAATTCCAAGACTTTGTGCAGCTGCACGAGCTACTGCCATAGAAACACCAAGGACTGCGTTTGCACCTAAATTTCCATAATTTTCTGTACCATCAAGTTCTTTCATAGTTGCATCAATTACTGCTTGATTAAATGGACTCATCCCAATTAAAACATCAGAAAGTTTACTGTTAACATTTTCAACTGCTAAAAGAACTCCTTTACCCATATAACGATTATCACCATCACGTAACTCTAATGCTTCACGTTTACCTGTACTAGCACCTGAGGGTACTATCGCACTGGCAGTTGTTCCATCACTTAGTCTTACTGTTGCTTTAACCGTTGGGTTACCACGAGAATCCATTACTTCTGTTGCACTTACATCATCTATAAACATATATTATTTCCTCTTTGATTATTTTAATTTACAAAGACTAAACATCAGCCTCTGATATATCTGAAGTATCCATAGTCATGAGTGAACTCATCCCCATCGCTACTTTTATTTTTTCCTCGATTTCATCCGCTAACTTAGGCTCATCTTTAAATTTTGCCTTAACATTTTCACGACCTTGACCAAGTTTAGTTTCTCCATAAGAAAACCAAGCTCCACTTTTATCAACTATATCTAACTTAACACCATAGTCAACAAGCTCACCCTCTTTAGAGATACCTTCTCCAAACATTATATCAAATTCTGCCTGACGAAATGGTGGTGCTACCTTATTTTTAATAACTTTTGCTTTTACTCTGTTACCTATTTGACTCTCACCCTGCTTCAAAGAGGCGATACGACGGATATCAATACGCACTGATGCATAAAATTTTAAAGCGTTACCACCTGTTGTTGTTTCAGGTGAACCATAACCCATCATACCAATTTTCATTCGTATTTGATTGATAAAAATCACAGTACAATTCATTTTTGAGAGAACACCTGTCAATTTACGAAGAGCTTTACTCATTAAACGAGCTTGAACACCAACTTGTTGGTCAGTCATTTCACCTTCAAGTTCTACTTTTGGAGTAAGTGCTGCTACGGAATCTATAACTACTAAATCAACGGCACCACTTCTTGCTATTGTCTCAACTATATCTAAAGCTTGTTCACCATAATCTGGTTGAGATACCAAAAGGTTATCTATATCTACACCAAGATTTTTTGCATACACTACATCAAGTGCATGCTCTGCATCAATAAATGCACAAACACCACCATCTTTTTGACACTCTGCCGTTATTTGTAAAGCCAAAGTAGTTTTACCAGAACTCTCAGGACCATATATCTCAACTACACGACCTTGTGGTACTCCACCAATTCCTAAGGCTAAATCAAGACCTATTGAACCTGTACTTATTGATTGAATAGGCATAATATCTTTATCTCCAAGACGCATTAATGCACCTTTTCCAAAAGCTTTATCAATTTGTTTGATAGCTAGGTCTAATGATTTTTGTTTGTTTGCATCCATTGTTGGACTCACTTTTATATGAAATTTAAACTTATTTTATGTAAATTTCATCCACTATACCAAAACTATGTCATTTTGTCATATTTTTGATAAGATTTTTTTACATTTAAATATTGTGAGATTTTAACTAAATAAAGTAAAAGCTTATGCATCTTTGGTTAAAATTATTTTATGAAAAAAACATTAATAGCACATTCACCTGACGCAGACGATATTTTTATGTACTATGCCATAAAATTTGGCTGGGTTGGCATGAAAAATGTACAATTTGACAATATTGCAAAAGATATTCAAACCCTTAATGAAGATGCGTTAAATGGGGTGTATGACATTGTAGCAATTAGTTTTGCACTCTATCCGCACATTAAAGAAGAGTATGCACCTCTTCGAACTGCTGTAAGTTTTGGAGAAGGATATGGTCCAAAAGTTATTAAAAGAAAGGGTCAAAAGCTCAAACGTAACTTTAAAGTTGCGCTTAGTGGAAAACATACAACAAATGCAATGCTTTTTCGTATTGCTTATCCTGATGCCCGCGTTACTTATATGAACTTTTTGGAGATAGAACAAGCTGTACTCGATGGAAAAGTTGATGCAGGAGTTTTAATACACGAAAGTATTTTAACTTACGATAATGAGTTAGATGTTGAACGTGAGTTATGGGATATTTGGCAAGAGTTAGCAGGAGATGATTTACCACTTCCTCTTGGTGGTATGGCTATTCGTCGCTCACTTCCTTTAAATCGTGCAATTGAGTATGAGAACATACTCACACAAGCAGTTCAAGTCGCACGTGACCATAAAGATAGACTCTCAAAAATGTTGATAGAACGTGATTTAGTTCGTATTGATGCGCCAACACTTGATAAATATCTAGAACTTTATGCAAATGATGACTCTATAACTTTAAGCCCTCTACAGTACAAAGCAATAAATAAACTTTTTGAGATAGGCTACAAACATGGCTTTTATGAAACACTTGTTAAAATCGAAGATTATCTTATTCCCACCGAGTATAAAGAGTTAAGGAATTCATAAATGGAAGCAAAGCTAATTGCCTTAGGTGTACAAACATTTCAAATAGCACTCTACTTGGCTCTTCCAGGCTTGCTTACAGGAATGTTTTTGGGTTTAGCTGTCAGTATCTTTCAAGCAACAACACAAATCAATGAAATGACACTTTCATTTATCCCTAAAATAATTGGCGTAGTTATAGTCATAGTACTTACTATGCCTTGGATGCTTAATGAAATGACAGACTTTTCATTGAGTGTATTTAATATGATTCCTACTTTTGTTGAGTAATGCAAACTAAATCAATCAATTTTTCAAAATACTCTTCTTTTAAAATTGGACCGAAAGTAGATGTTGCAATTTTAGACAAAGATACAAAAGACATCTCTGCTTATTATCTTATTGGCTCTTGCAATAATACTCTCGTAGGTAACAATCCCCCTCCTCTACTAATGCTTAGTAAAGAGTATGACTACATAAAGATAGAAGAAAACAAAAAACTAAAAATTGGTGGCGCGACACCCTCTGGAAAAATCGCCTCATTTTGCAAAAAATATAATATAGCAAATTTTGAATTTCTCTCTCATCTTCCTGGAAAACTTGGTGGTTTAGTCTATATGAATGCCGGACTAAAAGAGTTTGAAATTTTTAATAATTTACTCAATATTAGAACTCTATCAGGTGAAAAAAGTAAAGCTAATATAGAGTATGGATATAGATATACAAACATAGACGAACCAATACTTGAAGCAACGTTTAATCTTCAGTTTGGTTTTGATGCAAATAAAGTACAACTTTTTAAAAAGATGCGAGAAAATCAACCATCTACACCAAGTGCAGGAAGCTGTTTTAAAAATCCTCCAAATGATTATGCAGGAAGACTCATCGAAGCAGTTGGCTTAAAAGGTTATATGCATGGAGATATGTGCTTTAGTGAGAAACATGCAAATTTTCTAGTAAACAATGGTAATGGAAAATTTGAAGATGCAATTTTTTTAATAAAAGAGGCACAAAAGAGAGTAAAAGAGAAGTTTAATATAAAGCTTGAGTGTGAGATAATCATCTTAGATAAGAGTTATCTCACTTTTGAATAAGTATTAGAATCTAGCCATTATCCCCATGTAAAGACCTTTGAAATCCATATTCATATATGTCTTTCCATCTTCACTTGTAAAATCATACTTTTGAACTCTATAGCCTATCTCAATAGCAGGTTGTATAATGGGTAAAAAACTTAAAGTATAGTCAACCTTAGCACGAGCATCATAAACAGTATCTCCATCATAAGAGACATACTTCGCATCAGCTTCAAAACCAATGTCTGTCATAGGAATTTCAACACGCCCTCTTAGATATAAAAGAGGAACAACCACTATACCTTTATCATTATAATCTTCAGTTACACCAGAAACACCTCCAACAGTTATTGGAGAGACCTGCTTAGCATGATATTCATAATCAGCAACTTTAATATCTAGACCAATATCAACAGTTGTCCAAAAAGTATTATCTAAGATGTTGTAATAAGGAATAATATCATATTGCGTTAAATCCATTGTTGTTGAAGTACCTGCAGGAAAATTAATACCATCATATTTACCTGAACCTGTCCCATCATCATGTATTGTCACATACTCAAGTCTAAGATTTGGTAGAATTGGGATAGGATGTTTAACAAGCAACCAAAGATAAGCAGAAGTTTGTGCTGTTTCATCAGAAGTATTTGTTAATGTACCATCATTATCTGTATATGTAATAATACCACTTGGTTTATAACTCCAAGCCCCTACTCCTGCTTCTACCCGCGCTAAGTCAGCACTTGCTGTTGACGCCATTAATGCACCAAGTGCCAATGTAGATACGATTTTTTTCATGGTAGCCTCATTATAATATTTTTGCATATTATATCAGAGTTAAATATTTGTATTCTTAAAAGTAATAATTATTTGTGTGTAAGAAGATTTGAAAAAGGGGTTTAAATGCCACAAAAGTGACATTTAATTAAAAGCGCAAATTATTTGTTTGCAGCTTCTATTGCAGCATCATATTGAGGCTCTTCAGTAATTTCTGGAACGATTTCTTTGTAAGTTACAACACCATCAGCATCAACTACGAAGATAGCACGAGCTGTAACACCAGCAAGAACAGATCCACCTAAAAGTACACCGTAAGCGTTAGCGAAATCTTTGTTTCTAAAGTCAGAAGCAACAGTTAATTTGTCGATTCCTTCAGCTGAACAAAAACGTCCTGCAGCAAATGGAAGGTCCATAGAAACAACAGTAGTTTTAACACCCTCAAGCTCAGAAGCTTTAGCGTTGAAGTTACGAGTTTCAGTAGCACATACACCTGTGTCTAAAGAAGGAACAACGATGATAAGTTGTTTTTCGCCTTGAGCTCCACCAACTTTTACATCACCTAAACCATCAGAGTTTACTACTATTACCTCAGGAGCTTTATCTCCAACATTTACTTCATTACCTAATAACTCTACGTCCGTACCTTTGAATTTAGTTGTTGCCATATTCAATTTCCTTTAATTTTTTTTAAAAATTTAAGGGAACCTTTTTCATTTCCCTTTTATTACAACAAAGAAACAAGTTCCTTTGTTTACGCTAACGCTAGGTTTTCCTCGACAGAAAGCCCAAAATGCTTTGCATTTTTTTGAGGAGTTTAAGCCGTAAACTTCTCTTCAACGTTTTGATAGGTGAAGTATATTTTAATTCGGATAATTTTTGTCTTATTTAGCAAACAAATCTTCTCATATAAGATTAATTTAAGTTATAAGTTACTTTTTGGGGCAACATCTAATTCTTCAAGAGAAGAAAACATTTTAGCTTTATACATATCTACAGCTACTCTTCCTATCATTGCTGCGTTGTCAGAGCAGTACTTCAATTCACTTAAAAGTAATGTTGCCTTATATGGATTTAAAATCTCTTGTATTTGTGCCCGAAGATAAAGATTTGCACTAGCACCACCTACAATAGCAAAAGTTTTTGGTGGATGGTTTTGAAAATACTTTTTAAGTTTATGTGTTAAATGTTTTGTAGCAATATGCTCAAACGATGCTGCAATATCTTTATAATCCTCTTTTTGTGCACTCTCAACTGCCAAACGCACTGCGTTTTTAAGTCCTGAGTAACTAAAAGCAAATTTCGGAGTCCTTAAAAGTGGTACAGTAAAATCGTATCTTTTTTTATCCCCACCTTTTGCTAGGTTTTGAATAGCAGGTCCACCAGGGTATCCAAGCCCCATCATTTTTGCCACCTTGTCAAAGCTCTCGCCAAAACTATCATCCATACTTTTTGCTACTGTTTTGATTTCACTAAAACTTTTTACTTCCATTACTTGGGTATGACCACCCGAAACCAGTAAAACAGTTAAAGGAAAAGTAGTCTCTTGTTCTATAAAAAGCGAATATATATGTCCAATAAGGTGATTAACCCCAATAATAGGAAGATTTAATCCAACGCTTACAGCTTTAGCTAAAGTAACACCTTCAATGAGTGTTACAGCAAGACCAGGACTAGAAGTCACCGCTACTGCTTTGAGTTTATCAAAATAAGGCTCACACTCTTCTAAAATTTTAGGAAGAGCCTCTGCATGTAAACGAGCTGCAAGTTCAGGGACAACACCACCATATACACTATGTTCCAACTCTTGTGATATTTTTTTATGAAAAAGAAGTCTATTTGTAGCTATCTCTGTAATTGAGATCGCACTATCATCACATGAACTCTCTATACTTAGTATCATTTTTTCTCCAAACGACAAGTTTCACTATATGGTAAATCTAAAATAAAACAAGAATGGTTAAACATATCAACATAAATATCACCATCAAAAACATAATGAACAATCTGTTTTGACATATAAAGTCCCAAACCTGTTCCTCTTGTTTGATTTTTAGTAGTAAAATATGGATCAAATATATTTTTTATGACCTCTTCATCCACACCTAATCCTTTATCACAACATCTAACTTTTAACATATCATCTAAAGTAATGAAACGCAGCGTAATCACTCGTTTTGTATCTAATTCCAACATTGCATCTTTTGCATTTGATAAAAGATTTAAAATCACTTGAGTGATTGAAGAAGCGATAAAAACATTTTGTGCATCATTAGCTAATTTTATCTTTAACTCTATATTGTTCTCATGCAAAGTACTTTCATAAATACTCCTAATTTCTGAAATAATATCAGAAATATTTTTAGTATCATGGTATTTTTTTTCATCAAAAAAAGATAAAAAATCATTTACTGTTGTAGCTAAATAATTAACATTATCCTCTACCACAGTAAAACACTGTTCAACACGTTCCCTATCATAAACAGAGAGCTTTGTTGAAGCAACACTTAGATTTATAGTATTTAAAGGTTGCTTCCATTGGTGAGATATATTCGCCATCATTTCGCCCATAAGAGCAAACCTTGCTTGTTCATACATCATGATATCTTTTGCTTTATTTTTTTCTATCTCCTCTTCTAAAAAAATTCTATACTCTTTTAAATGCTTAGTCAGTTTTAAAACTACAAAGATTGCAGGAGGAGAGAGCAATAGTGGGAGCACAGTAGAAATAGTAAATGCAAAATTAGTATATTCTACACCCGCTATTAAGTAAAAAGTATAAACAAAAACAATAGAAAAACAGAGCACTACAATTGTTAGAAATGTTGTAATCTCAAAAGATGACATTTTAGCCAATTGATTTGTAAACTTATTTGAAAGATTTTTTTGCAAACTCTCTTACCTCTTTATCTACTAAAAAAACATCTTCAACGCTACAAGGCAAATCGTCAAAATTCTTATATGCATTTATAATTATTTTACTAATGTCCATAAAACCTATCTCTTTATTTATAAACATCTCAATAGCTGCTTCATTCGCTGCGTTTATTACTACTCCAGAACAAGGATTTTTTAAAAGTTCATCTTTGATCTGCCAAATAGGATAACGCTCGGTTGTGATTTCACGAAATTCTAAACTACCAACTTGAAGTAAATCAACATGAGGTAAAATATTTTCATCCATCTTTCCATCTAAAGCATAAGCAATGGGAAGTTGCATACTTGCATTTGCAAAATGTGCTGTAGTTGAACCATCTTTAAAATCTATCATTGCATGAATAAGTGACTGCGTTTCAATAATCGCGTCATATTCACCCTCTCCAAAAAGCCATCTTGCTTCTAAAAGTTCAAACATTTTATTTACCATTGTTGCACTATCGATTGTGATTTTTTGTCCCATTGACCAATTTGGATGCTTTTGGGTATCTGCAAGTGTTGCATTTTTAAGTTTATTGATATCCCAATCTCTAAAAGCCCCACCACTTGCAGTAATAATCATCTTACTCACAGGTCTCTCTTGAAGTAGATACCAAAGTCCAAAATGCTCACTATCTATCGGTTGAATTTTTGAAATATCCAAAAAATTACCACAAGCAACAAGTGACTCCTTATTTGCTAATGCTAGTTTTTTATCACATTCTATCGCTTTTAGTGTTGGTCGAAGACCTAAAAATCCAACCAAAGCATTTACAACTAGTTCACTTGAAGACTCTTCTATCACTCGCAAAATAGCATCTTCACCTGAGTAAACTTTAGAGTGGTTTACTTTTGCTATGTCCTCTTTATCTGCTACTACAACTACCTTGGGATGATGTTCTTTTATTTGCTTATTTAACAAATTTATATTTTTGCCACAAACAAGTACTTCAACATCAATTCCAAAGCGTTTTGCAACTATAAGTGCATTCACACCTATAGAACCCGTTGAGCCTAAAAGTACCACCTAGACTAATCCGCGAAGGAGCACTAACATAACTATACCACCAAAAAGGTATCCATCTATTCTATCAAGCACGCCTCCATGCCCAGGAAGTAAATCTCCACTATCTTTTACCCCAGCACTGCGTTTAAGAGATGACTCAAATAAATCACCAAAAATAGAAGTTGCTGAAACCATCAAAGATATCACTAAAGATGTCCAAAAATCAACCACATAAAGTCCAAAAAATGCACCAACAACAGTAGCCACTGCTACACCACCAAAAACACCCTCAAGGGTTTTATTTGGACTTGTTTCACAAAATGGAGTTTTACCCATACTTTTGCCAACTGCATAAGCACCGATATCAGTAAGTGCTACTACGGCTAAAAGCCACAATAAAGAGAGAATTCCGTACTCTTGGTACATAGTAAAGACAAATAAAAGACCTGCAGTTGGGTATAAAAATGGAAAAAAATCTCTCCATTTTACCTCTTTGTTATAAGCTACAAGACTAGCATATCCTACACCTGCTAAAACAAATAAATCATCGCCATAAGGATAGATTCCAGCGATTAACCATAGTCCAGCCGCATAAGGAAGAAGGTTATCTTTTTCAACACCAAAAAGTTTTATAGCTTCTTTAAAAGCAAGGAGATAAATAACTCCAAAAACAAACCACATCAAATAAAAATTATCTATAAGACCTATAACAACTACAGCAGCTAATAGAGCCACGCCTGTAACTATTCTCTCTTTATTATTTTCAAACATACCCATAAAAATTCCTACATATTTTTAGATGAGCAATTATATCTAATTCATACTTTAATATCTAATTTATGCAAGGGAGGGATTTCATCTTCTTCATCTATATTTTCTTGATTGTGTTTATCTTTTTTTGACATACTCTTCGTTTGCTCATCTGCCTCTTGGCGCTGATGGTCACGGTCAGGGTCAAGAGCATGAGACTCTTCAGCCTCACGAATATCTAAAACTTTTTCATCTCGCTCTTGCACCGCAGCCTGAGCCATAAAATTTTGTAGCTCTACACGATTTGTATGTGCATTTTGAGGAGCAGTGGCAGCTGGTGTCATTTGGTTTACCAAAACAATGTTACCTAAGGGACTTATTGCCATAACAGACTCCTCTTTTTATAACTACTTAGAAGTAATAACGAACCAATACTGATGAAGTAGTTTCAAAAGTAGTAGCATCACCGAAACCAATTCCTGCACCTACTTCTGCACCAAGTGTAAATTGCTTATCAAAAGCATACTCAACACCAGCTACAGGTCCAAAATTAAATGTTGTACCAGAAGTAAAACCATTATCATAGTTTTGTATTCCTGCAAAACCACCGTAGTATGCATTAATTTTATTATTAATTGGAGCCATTACATGCAAAGCGGAACCTAACTCAAGATTTGTTTCTGACTTACCATTATCTGGATCAATATATGAAAATCCAAAATATGGTTCTAAACGCATAGTGTCATCTAAACGAACAGTACCTCTGATTGTTGTACTATTTTGCCCTGAAATACCAACACCTACACCAAATTGTGTATCTTCAGCCATAGCTGATGTTGCCATTGTTACTACCAATGCAGATGCTGTAACTATATTTAATATTTTTTTGTTCATAAATATTCCTTTATATTATATTTGAATGTAATTATACACAAATAATACAAACGGTTATCTAACCCCTCGTATCGACTTCAATAGTCTTATATTTATTGTACAAGACATTTGCACCACTTTGAATGGTAACTTCACGTCTTGGAGTATAATCGACTAAATATCTATCTTTTGAAGTAGTAGTGAAGTCTACACAGAGCCTCGCTGCCGATAAAATAATATTTTGTGGTAAATTTTGCTTATCTGTTGTTATTATTACATGAGCGGAGGGTCTATCTTTCATATGTATCCAGATATCTTTTGCCCGCGCATTTTTAAGAAGTTCTACATTACCCTTTTCGTTTTTTCCAAGTTGTACCTTGTATCCTTCTATCCAGAAAACTTCTATAGAGTCATTGAGTTTTATCTTTTTATTTTGCACTTTTTTAGGAAACAAGAATTCTATCTTTGCAACATCTTTCGCTGCGTTTACAGTATGTATGAAAAGTTCAAGATGCTCTATTTTTGAATGCAAAGATTCCTCTTCTATATAGAGATGTTTCGCTCTTTGTTTCGCTTTTTTACTTTTTGTAAAAAACATTTCACTAATCATAAAAGGTGTTGCATAATATTTAGCTAATTCTACTTCAAGTACAGAACCATCATAATCCTCAAGCTTTAAACTCTTACCATAAGGTTTAATCTTGGCTACATTTGAAAGTACAAGATTACCATAATGCTGATATTTGCCTGCCTCTTCTTCTAACTCCTCTTTACTATCAAGTTTTTCATAAAGTTTTTGTAACTTTTTTAACTTTTTTTGTAAAAATGCGATTTTTTGTTTTTTGAGATTATCCAACTTGGCATTTTGCTCTTTTTCATAAACTTCATATAAAAATTTCTCAACATCATCAAGAGGGTACTCTTTAGCCGTAAAGGGAGCAGGAAGAACATCAACAAGCTTATGTCCTACTCTCACTTCACGAAATGATGAAAACAAATCAATATGACGAAGTGCCTCAAACACAACATTATCTTCATCTAAAATAATTATATTTGTATATTTTCCCGTAAACTCAATTTGAAGATATGTAATCTCTTGCTTATATGCAGAGGCAATAGAAGTTTTAAAACGTACAATTTTATCATCGTTAAGTAACTCGATACTCAAAATGTTACAGCGATTAAATTTTTTTGCCAAAATCACATCAAAAGGAGCGTTATAAACTTTACTACGAGGATACTCTTGGCATTTAAAAATAGACGAATTTGAGCGTTGCATATTAAAGTATAGAGTATCATGCTTATCAAAAACGATTTTTACCGTTGTATCATTAACCCTATGTATCGCAGATATCTTTGTAAAATTTTGTAAATAGCCTACAATCTGTTTAAGATGAGAGAGCTTCATTTTTCAAGTAGCTCAGGAGAAGGTTTTCCTATATAATATCCTTGGGCTAAATCTACTCCAATATCTTTAATTAACTCATAAGTTTCTGCATCTTTGACATACTCTGCTACTGTCTTCATTTCTAAAGATTTTGCCAAACTTACTATTGCTTTTGTTAACATTTGATTTTTCTTATTTGTAACCAAATCTTTTATAAAGATACCATCTATTTTTATAAAATCAAAATGCATATCCAAAAACCTACTAAGATTAGAATTTTCAACACCAAAATCATCAACAGCAGTTTTAAAGCCCATACTTCTTAAAGTATTTATCATCTCTTTTATGGTGTCTGCATTTTTTATAACGGTGATGTTTTCTAAGATTTCAAATGTTACACGAGATGGTTCTATCTGATATTGATATATATGATTTTCAAGATACATTATAAAACTCTCATCAATCAAATCTTTTTCTGTAAGATTAATTGAAAATTCTATTTCATTATCTTTAAAAAATTCAAAACTTTTTTTTATAATTGTTCGTGTTATTGTTGTTATTAAGCCCAATTTTTCTGCTGATTTGAGAAAATAAGTAGGGTTAATAACTTCTCCATTATCGACTCCACGCGCCAAAACTTCATACTTATAAATTTTTCCTGTATTTACATCTTTCATCGGTTGATAATAAGGTTCTATACCATCATTTTCAATCAATTCTCTAGTAAGTCGAAGCCATTTTACAGACTCTTTTTTATCTGCAAAATCCAAATCAGTTTCATTAAATATCTCAAAATGCCTACTTCCAAACTCTTTTGCCTTATCAAGAGCATATTCACAATTTACTAATGTTTCTGAGACATCATCTCTAATTTTATCAGCACCTATACTAAAAGATATATGTATCTCCACATCTTCTACTATGATGTTATCATTATCAAAAAATGAAATAATTTGATTACAATCAGACTCCACCTCCTCTTTCATTGAGGCATCAACAAGATAAGCAAATCTATCTGACTCTACTTTATATAATTTAGAATTATTAATTATATTATTAGCTAATTTTTTAGATACACTCACTAATACCTTATTTGCAAAATCTTTCCCATACTCTTTATTTAAAACAGAAAAATGAGAGATATCTAGTAAAATCATATACCCTTCTTTTTTAGTTAACAAATCAGTTTTTAACATAACTCCATTTGGTAAGCCAGTTCGACCATCATAAAAGTACTTATTTTCAAGTTCATGAGTCTTCTTTTCTACCATAAGTTCAAGATTTTTATTGTACTCTGAAAGCTTCTTTTCTATCTCTAATCTATATACAACCTTTGAGACAACAGCTAAAAACTGTTCGAGGTCAAAGGGTTTTAGAAGGTAGCCATCTACCCCATACTTTATACTATCGAGGAAATAGCTCGGTTCTCTATGTGCAGATATTACAAGAATAGGAATTGAACTATCTTTTGAACGTATTTGAGCGATGAGTTCCATTCCATTTAGTTTTGGAAGAGTGATATCAGTAAGAAGCAAATCAATTTTATTATTATTATATTTTTCAAGAGCTTCTTTACCATCAACTGCAGTAATTATTTTAGGAAAAAATGTACCGAGAAACTGGCTTAACTCATTTCTCGTAATTTCATCATCTTCTACAAGTAAAATAGTTAAATTTTTTGCATTAATGATTAATTCTTTCAAGGTTGATTTTTGTTGATACATAACTCTTCCAATAGATTTGATTTATCATGTAGTTTACCACAACTCAACAAAATATTACTATACAAATTTCAAACTACTGGTTATAATTTCAAAAAAAGTTTAAAGAGAGAGAAAGTTGCATACACCTAAAGGTTTTGGTAAAAAATATTTTACATTAGCAGCAATTCAAGCATATATCTCTATGCAAAAAATTGTAGCCCTTAGTAGTTCAGTATGCACACTTGATGGTAAACCTCTTAAACTCAAGATAAACTCTCCTCCAGCCTCTTAATATCCACTCTAAACGCAGTAAAACAATTATAAAGAATATTAAGGATATTTATGCAAAAAACAATACAACTTTCACTTTTATCAGTCGCTCTTTTAAGCCAACTAAACGCAGCGGAAATCTCTCTTGCACCTCTTGAGATAACTTCAACTGCCATCAAAACAGATGAGTTAAAATCAACTGATGCAGTAGAGATTTATACGCAAGAAGATATAGAAAAAGCACATGTTCAAAATATATATGAGTTTTTAAATCAACAAACATCTCTTACTGCAATGCCAAGTTATGGAAATCCGTTTACGCAACTTATAGATATACATGGATACGGTACAAGTAACGGAAATCAAAATGTAGTTATTAAACTTAATGGTAGAAAACTAAATAACATAGATAGTGTACCTCAACTACTAAGTTCTATCTCTCCATCATCAATTAGCAAAATAGAAATTATAAAATCTTCAGGTATTGTAACGGGTGGAGATGGTGCGAATGCTGGTGTTATTAACATCACTACAAAACAAAACAATGACAAAGAAGTCTCTTTTTATATGGGAAATTATGGTCTTGTTGATGGTTCATTTTATTTTGGTCATTCAGATGATAAACTTTCAATCTCAGCTAGTGGTGAAACCCAAAAAAATGATGGCATAAGAGACATAGATGCCAATGGAAATAAAGATGCAAATAAATTTTCTACAGGAACTTTTAATCTAGCATATACACCAAATGACTCTTTAGAGTTAAGACTTGGAGCTGCAACTTCTACTATGGATGTAATCTATGCAGGCGCACTAAGTAAAAAACAGTATGAAGATGACCCAAAACAAGCAGGTACATACTCAGTACACCAAATCCTAAAAACTTCTTCTCTTAATCTTGGTACTACATATGATATCAATGATAAACTTAGTTTTAATGTTGATGCAAGCCATGAGTATAAAACTTCGGATTATATTCCATCGTATGGTCTCTACTCTTACACTTATAATGAACTACAAAGTTCATTGGATTATGTTTCTCAACATATCTCTCTCTCAGTTGGA
>Ga0256826_1000503_pt1 | contig 23687 bp, 24 predicted proteins | sample CV79metaG_FD_185975 | JGI IMG/M metagenome (GOLD analysis project Ga0256826, IMG submission 185975) | Hydrothermal vent microbial communities from East Pacific Rise, Pacific Ocean - CV79 | ecosystem: Environmental > Aquatic > Marine > Hydrothermal vents | place: Pacific Ocean: East Pacific Rise...
ATTGCTTCACGGACTTGATGATCATTCAATCCATCTTTCATCATCTCTTTTACTTTATCATTAATAACAAAAAGTTCACCAATAGCTTGCCGTCCTTTATACCCTGTATAATCACACTCTTTACATCCAGTTGACTTATAGTATATATGATTACTTGAGACGGAAATTTCTTGACAAACACTTGGAGATAGGCTTACCTTTTCTTTACAGTGCATACAAAGTTTTCTAGTAAGCCGTTGTGCTAATACGCCAAGAAGAGTAGAAGAGATAAGAAAATTTTCTATACCCATATCCATTAATCTACTTAATGAAGATGTCGCATCATTGGTATGTAACGTAGAGAGCAATAAGTGACCAGTTAATGCAGAACGTAATGCTATCTCTGCTGTTTCAGAGTCTCTAATCTCTCCCACCATGATTATGTCAGGATCTTGTCGTAGTATCGATCGTAGTCCAGCAGCAAAAGTTAATCCTACTTTAGAATTCACTTGAATTTGTGAAATATTATCGGCATTATATTCAACTGGATCTTCTACTGTAATAATATTTTTATCTGGTGTCGCAATATGCTGCATACAGGCATGCAGTGTTGTTGATTTTCCAGATCCTGTTGGTCCAGTTACTAAAATCATCCCATGGGCATGCGTTAAAAGCTTATAAAGTGCAGTAGTAATATCTTCCGTAAATCCTAAAGATTCTAAAGTAGGAATATGTTCACTTTGAGAAAGAATACGCATAACAACCCGTTCACCATGATACGTTGGTAAAATAGAAACCCTTACATCAATATTTTTACCAGAGATACTTAATTGCGTACGACCATCTTGTGGTACTCTTTTTTCTGATATATCAAGATTAGAAATAACTTTAATACGATTAATAACCAAAGAAATAATATTTTTATCTAAATCTAAATGCTTTTTTAATGCACCATCCATACGTAAACGTACTTCACCTTTTCTTTCATTACTCTCTATATGTATATCACTCGCACCTTTTTGAAGGGCTTGAAAAAACAAGGAATTTACCAATTTAATAATAGGTGCAGAATCTTCACTAGAAAGTAAATCTTGTGAGTTTCGTATAAATGCTAAAAGGTCACTTTCTACTTCAATAAGTTCATCAGATTCTGTAGACATATCATCAAAATCAGTACCTGTTTGTATTTCTAAAAATTTATTTTTTAGTCTTTCAAAACTTTCATCATCTATCAAGTTTATAGGATAATTTAAAGAAAGTTTTGAAAAATAGTTTAATGCCAAACTTAGTGTTTTTTCTGAAACAATTGCAGTATCAATCGTATTTATATTTGAAAAAAGTAAATCATGTTTTATTGCTAGTTTATGATTTATTTCATCATGCCAAAGTGGTTCTAAATTTACATCATCTAAACGTGGAAAATGCATTAGTTATCTCCAAAATCAGGAGTATAATATCCTCTAGAGCCTTTTAATACATTTTTTTGTTTTTGAACTTCTTTATGCTCTTCTTTCTTTTGTATTAATGGAATACTCCCTCTTGAGGTATGTGGTAAATTTCTAATTCTTCCACTTGCAGAACCACGTGATTTAAACACACCCCCTCTTGATTCAAGCTTTTCTTCAACCATTTTATTATACTTGTTTTGTACATTATCTAATTCAGATAATAATAATTTTAATTTTTGTAAATCACTACTTTTTCTTACAATATAAGGCGTAAGATAAATAATGACATTTTGTTCTCTCTCTACACTTGATTTATTACTAAATAACAAATCACCTAAGATAGGCAATTCTCCCAAAAATGGAACCTTATCTTTTCCATGTCCTGAAACTTTTTTAATTAAGCCTCCAAGAACTACTGTTTCACCATTTTTAACAATAGCATTTGTTTTAACTGTCCGTTTTGTTGTTGTTGGTCTATCTGCAACTTGTTCAGATGAGGGGTCTAAATCTTCAACTTTTACTTCTATTTGTAAACTTACTTGATTATTGCTAGAAAGTCTAGGTTGCACAGACAATGTTAACCCAATATCTTCTCTTGAATAATTATTTACAATATTTGATGAGCCTGAAGTAGACTGTTGTCCTTTTGTTAAAATAGACATCGTCTGACCTACATAAATAGAGGATTCTTTATTGTTTGTACAAAGAATAGATGGTTCACTTAATAGCCTTGCCGCACCATTATTTTTTAATAAACTCAATTGTGCACCTAATGCAAAAATTTTATTGGTTGCATCTATTTTAAATGCTGGATCTGATGTTTGATACGCATTTCCATTTTGATCAAATTGTGTTGTTGTACTATTTGTATTTAAAAACCCTAATAATTCTGAAGACATTTGTAGTGCAGAAGCACCTATGTTTCCCGTTAGCGAGTATAAACCTTTTGAAGTTACCGTGCCTGTTTCAAAACCATATTTAAGACCAATCTGTGCTGCCATATTTGTGTCAACTTCAACAATTTTAGCTTTTACATATACTTGTGCCTTAGGTACATCTATTTTTTTTACTGTTTCACGAATATTTCTAATTTGTTCTCCAGTAGCAAGAAGGATGAGTGCATTTCTTTCAATATCTGAAACAACCATCGCTTTACTTGGTGGAGGACCGCCACGTTTTGATGTTTTAATGGCAACAGCATTCATTTGAGAAAGTAATTTTGAAAGAATTTTTTCCATCTCTTCAACATTAGAATTTTGTAAACGTAATACATACATTTTTTGTGTTTGGTCTTCACCTTTTAAATCTAGTCTTTTAATATATTTCACCATTCTATTGATGTTGTCTATTTTTCCCACTAAGATAATAGAGTTTGTTGCATCATCCTTAAGGATATCTACCTTTTCACTATCAATTGTTTGTGGAAAAAGTTTTTTTGCCATATTTTGTGCATTTGCAAATATATCTTTTACTGTCGAATTTTTTAAAGCTAAAACTATAGACTTCTTTTCTCCGCGTTTTTCTATAACATTAATAATTTTAGCAATAGATTTCAAAGTTCTTGGTGTAGCAGTAATGGCTAAAATATTGTTTTCTTTAAAAGAAATCACTTGAGCGTTTTTATGAAGAAGTGGTTTAATTTTAGCTCTAATAACTGCTGCATTTGCATTATGTAAAGAAAACATAACCGTTTTCATTGTATCACCCTCTATGGTACTACTTACATCTAACCCTTCTCCTGCAGCATTTGCGGTTTTCACTACTTTATAATACTCTCCTTGATCAATAAGAGTAAGCCCCTTACTTCCTAAAATTGAGTTTGCTAGAGGAATCAAGGCACTTTTTTTAATAGGTTCTTGTGAAACAAAATTAATTTTTCCTTTGAGTTCACTCTCAATCAATACATTTTTATGAGTAATTTTTGAAACCATTTCTATAAATTCACGCATTCCAAGGTTTCTAAAGTTGACATCAACTCTTTCTTCTTCTGCATATACATTCACCGACAACAATAGACAAATCACCAACAATATTTTAGTTAATTTCATATTCTAACTCCATTTCTTCTTTACCTCTTTGTATTACAAGACTTATATTTTCTGCCTTATTAATATTTTTATATACTGAAAATGCTGCATTGTAATTTGTTATTTCTTGCCCATTTACTTTTCTAATAACATCATTTCTATGTACCCCAAGCTTTTCAAAAATTGAATCTTTACGAACAAAATTAATTTTGAATCCTTTAACAGTTGTTCCCTCTGTTATTTCTGAAATTCCTATATTTTTATAAATTTCTTTTTCATTTTTAGCATAATATTCAAGAAGTGACCTATCAATAATGCGTACTTCTCCATCATAAACCACTTCTCCTTCTATTTTATTCTTATTTTCTATTGTAGGAGGAACAACATTGATACTACTTTTTGTAGTTAACATTTTTTTATTTTTTAAAAGAATCAATTTATACTCAATCTCTTTTTTAGTAAAAATTGCAAAGTTATTACCTGCACTTTCTAATATAAATCCATTAATATTGTCGCCTTTCCCTAAAACTTTAGACTTCTTTTTATATTCGATGGTAACTACAGTAATATCTGAAGCATTATAAATAGCCAATAATGTAATATCTTTAATATTTTCTATAACTTCTTTATGACGCTTTTTTATCTCCTTAGGAGGTGCTTTCATACTATTAGGTGTCAATTTTATACGATAATATAATGATTTAACCCCAGAATCTTCTGTTTGATTTATGGCTAATGGAGATAACCATAAAATTTCAATGACAAACCATATAAGTTTAATGACAAGAAGTAACATTAAGATAAATGTTACTTTTTTTAAATTATCAGGCTTAAAAAGATGCTTCATATAACCATCCTTTTTCACTGTTGAGAAGATATGATCTTATCATATTTATCTCCCCTTGTTCAGTAAATATTAACTCTATTTTTCTATCAAATATATCTATACTTCCTTTTATGACACCAAAAGAACCATTGGCATCTACTGAAACTGTATTTACAGACAAAATATTATTTTTCAATATTATTTCTTCTGCTTGACTGGGTAGTTGAGAAGAGAATGCTTCATCAATTTTTACATTATTTATAGAAAAAGAAGAGTAGAAGAGCAGTGTAAAAAAATTAACTTCATCAATTTGTGCAATTTTTATTCCTTTTACATAGACAGATACATCATTAAGAATTAAAGAGGTAAACCCTTCTTCTATACTTTTTTCATTTAATTTTATATCATAAGATGCTAACTCTTTTTCTAGTGTAGTATATAATTCAATTTTTGGCATAAAAATTAAAAATGCAATCCAAAGAGTAAAAAGTACAGCGATTATTTTTTTTACCATTTGCATTTCATCTCCACTTTATATTTACTGTCAACTTCTTTTGCTTCTAAACTTATGATTTCTATAGGAAGATTCATTATTTTTGTCATTACCTTATTAAACTCTTTATTAGACAAATCTAAGAAGCTTACAGATAATTTTTTACTTTTCTTATTCCATTTTACTTTAGAAGAAGAAACTATGTTTTTTAGGTTCTTTATTTTGCTGATACTTGATTTATCTGCCCAGACTTTTTTCAATGCAATGATTTTCTTTGTCTCTTGCAGTATCACAATACTTGCATCATCTTTTTGAGCGTTTTGTGCTTTTTGTTTATAAAAAAAAGCCCCCAGAAGCACACAAATAGCAAGAACCATAATGATTTCATTTTTATATAATTTAAATTGCATTTATAATTTACCCTCTATAGAAAGTAGATTATTTGAACCTTTTTGGGAAATCAATTTCTCCTTACTAGCCAAGGAGCTTAATTTATTCACAATATTTTGATCTTTACATTTAAACGTTGATTGAACACTATGATCAGAAATAGTAAGTGTCTGCAAAGTGACTCCCTTAAATATGATATGCGATAACTTCTTTACAATTTTTCTTTTTTGACGTTCTTTTTTATCAAGACGATTATATTTTTCTAAAATATTTTTACGTGTATACGCACTAGAGAGGGAAGGATGTGCTTCAAAAAGTTCTGCAATCTTTTCGGATTCTTTGTTATCTTGCATGTCATATCGTGACCCTTCAACTGTATACATTGCTGCAAAAAGTATAAAAATTGCTGCCAGTATATATGTTTCATTGTTAGGCATACTTACATTACTTGCAAGATTAAAGGTTTCACCTTTTTTAGGTATAAATTGACTAGTAATCTCTATGGGACTACTTTGTGTGTCTAAAATCTTCTGTGGAACAACTGTCATAATACCATTTAAATTTACCAATGCCTGTTCTGTTCCAAGTAAAACAGGTGATACAAAATGGGAAAGAGATTGATCTGCAAAATATATTTTTACTATATTTTCTAATGCTATTCCTTTTTCTACTAAAAAAGATTTAATTTTTTCTATATCATAGGCAATAAAAAGCCAACGCTCTCCTTTTTCAACATAATATTGATAATTTAGCGTGTCATCTAGCAGCCCATCGAACATAGATGGTGCAATTTTTTTAGCTTGATATATATATTTAACAGGAACAGCTTCTCTTCTAAGGGTATAAAACTGTGGTGTCAACATAATATTCATACGTTTCGTTTTAGTGCCTTCTACATTTTGCATGTCAGTATGTATGAGTAAAAGTTCTTTATTTTTTTCCATAAAATTCAAAATATTTTGCTTCTCCATCTATATATTCAAATGTAAATTTGTATTTTGTGTCAAATGTCACACTACAAATTGCTTTACCTAAAAAAGTTTTTCCAGGAAATAAACTCTTTTTTTCATTATAGTTTCCTGCATTCTCATTGACAAATTTTTGTAATGTTGGCTTTGGCTTACTTATTTTCCATTCATTGACCAGTGAAAGATCAATATCAAATAAAAAAGAAATAAGCTCCGAAGAACTACGTTTGATATCAATCTTGTCAGTCTGCGATGAAAAACTAAAATATTTCTGCCATGGCACATTTTTAATCTTTGTATCATCTATTTCTAACTCATACTGTTTTATGATTTTAGAGAATTGTTCATAAGATATAATACCGTTTTTTTGTATAAGCCTACTTTGTTCTTGTTTTACAAACTTACTTCCTATACTTATTTCGTGAAGTAACATCTCTAATAATCTATCTGGATCTTCTATATCATAATTTTCAGATAACGTATCAAAAAGAGATTGAGAGACTTGATAAAGATGTTGTTTTTTCTTATTGTGATCCAAAGCAAGCCAATTAATATTTACGCCTCTATCTAAGGAGTCACAACCCAAGGTTAATGTGTAGTACGTTTTTTTATCTTTAAACGTAATTCTTTGCGTATACAACTTGGACAAAAGTGATTTTTTATTTGCTGTTTTATTGAATTGTTCAACAATATCTGCATAATATATATTTGCTTGAATCAATGCTTCTGTATTTTTTGCATCTTCTTTTACTTCAGTAAAATAGCTTAAGAGTACTATGGTTAGAGCAATAACAACAGAAAGCACCGAAAGCGTAATCATCAAGGCAAATCCTCTATGCGTCTGTGGCGTTGATAAAGGGTTTTGCATTTTATCCATCTAAAAGCTCTATTCAAGTAAAATTAATATAAATATTATACCGAAGGAATATAAATGAAACCCCATACTAAATTAAGAGCTGGTTTTTCTCTTATTGAATTACTTATTGTAATTGTCATACTTGGTGGGCTTGTAGCTGTTGTTGCACCCGGACTTATGGACTCTGCAGATCAAGCAAAAAGAGATACTGTATGTCTTAAAATGAATGATTTAGAAAAACGTTTAGATATGTTTAAACTAGACAATGGACTCTATCCCGATACAGAAGAAGGATTTGAAGCACTTCTTTCTAATCCAGATACAGATAAATACCCAAATTATCGGGTAAAGCCTTATTTAAAAAAATATCCTAAAGATTCTTGGAAAACACCTTTTATTTATGTTAAAAATGGTGATGCTTTTGAAATCATCTCTTTTGGTGCCGATAGAAAAGAGGGTGGAGAAGAAAACGGGAAAGATATACTTTTTAGTACTTGTAATAAATAATGATAAAAAACAAAGAGCATAGCCAAAAAAGAGGTTTTACACTTGTAGAACTTCTTATTGTTATTCTCATTGTATCCATTGTCTATTTTCTTGGATTTTCTGGAGTGGAGTTAGGTGAAAAGAAGTTAAAAGCACTCACTCCTCTAAATCTAAAATCAACCATTTTAAAAACTGTAAAAAATACAAATCAACTCTCACTTCTTTGTGTAGATCATTGTAAAACATGTTATTTAAGAAAAGGTATTCACGCTTCTTACCAGCCCTATAAAAGCAACATTGATTTACATGAAATTACAGTGTATACACTAGATAGAAGTGATAGCTTAGTCCCTATTGAGTATGAGAGATATAATGACCAAAAAGTCTGTCTTCAAATGGACTTTTATTCAAATGGTAGCTCTACCCAACTGGTGTTGGAAAACAAAAATGGTGTCTATTTTCTTCCTAGTTATTTTGAGAAACCACACCACTATCAAACCTTAGAAGAAGCAGAAACATACTGGATAGCACAAACCAAATTGGTTTCAGATCGTGGAGAATTTTATTGAAAAAAGATACAGCTAAATTTAGAAAAGCTTTTACCATTTTAGAAATTTTAATTTCCGTTATTATTATCTCTTTTTCTATTATTTATGTTTTAAAAATACACTCAACCAATCAGAAACAAATTGTCTACCTTTCAGAAAGAAACAAGCAATCATTAGAAGATTCACTCTTTCTTACAGCAAATATTTTAAAATACCATAAAGAGAAAAAGAGTGCAGATATTATATTAGAGGATGCAATAAAAATAAAATCATCTGAAGGCCGTGAAATTTTAAAAAAGTTAGAAAGAAATATTTTTATTGCTGAAGAGATATTAATTACTCCCCCTCCCCATAAAGCTGGACCTACCGCTATTTTAACAGAAATAAAAATTAAAGGTAATCACTCTTCAAACTACAAACATCTTAAGATTAGCAAATTTTAAGTACTCGATAAATAGCTTTTTTATAAAACACAGCAAAATAAGTTATAATACTATAAATTGATTTTAAGGACTACATAAATATATGCTGTATAAGTACAAAGGATTTGATAAATTAGGTAAACGTATCAAAGGTACTGTCACGGCAAGTAGCATAGAAGAAGCTGGACAAAAACTGAAGATAGAAGGTATTTTTCATGAAGGACTTCAAGAAACCAAAGAGTTTTCATTAGATGCATTTTCAAAACGTCAAATGCCGGGGGAACTGCTTGCTACTTTTTCAAAAGAGCTCTCCTCTTATCTTAATTCAGGAATGACTATACTTACTGCTATTAAACTTTTAGAAAATCAGCATGAAGGTGAAAAGCGTTATGTCTCATTTTTAAACTCCATTAAAACAATGATTGATGAGGGAAAATCTCTTTTTCAAGCACTTAATACTCAAAAAGTTTATAGCCTTCCAGACTTTTATCTACAAAGCTTAAATGTTGCAGGACAAAGTGGTAAGATGGTAGATGTTTTAATCAATATGGGTACATTCTTTTCGGCACAAAATAAAGTACGAAAGCAGGTTAAGGGTGCCATGACTTATCCTGCCATCATCTTTACTGTTGCCATAGGAATGACCTCTTTTCTCATTGCATTTGTTGTCCCTCAAATTACAGAGATTTTTGAAGATACAGGTCAAGAGCTTCCACCTATTACGCAATTTGTATTAAATATTAGTGATTTTTTAACCTCCCATTATATGGCAATGATTATTGGATTTATACTTTTTATTATTACCTTTAAACTTAGCTATGCAAAGATTAATGCATTTCATAGAGTGATGGATACTTGGTTACTAAAAATTCCTATTCTTGGTACTCTTATCCAAAACCATGAATTAGGGCGATTTTCCTATATACTTTCTTTAATGCTTTCATCGGGGGTAGCCTATGCACAAGCTGTAAATCTTGCAAAGTCTACTTTTGGGAATTATGGACTTAAGGCACTTTTTGAAAAAGCAACTGTCAAAGTTCAAGAAGGAAATAAACTTTCTAATGCCTTACAACTGACAAAAGGGGTTAAGCTTAAACGTAATTTTATGCAATCCTTAGCCTTAGGTGAAGAGTCTAGTGAAGTGGCAAGTATTTTAGATAATATTTCTTTACTTTATGCAGAAGAAAATGAAGACAAGCTCAAACTCCTTCTTGGGCTATTAGAACCATTTATGATGCTTTTTATTGGTCTTGTAGTAGGTGTTATTGTATCTGCTATGCTCTTACCAATCTTTACAATGACACAAGGATTACAATAGATGAAAAAACAACGATTTAGAGCACTTAAACAAGGTAAAAAAGCTCAAGAACCTCTACATAAAATAGAGAAAGAAGTACTTTATGATTATGCCTCTGTAGGTATGAAAATAAAAGCATTTCTTACTGATGCTTTTATGCTTGTAATGCCCATTATGTATATTGTATTTTATTTTATTATGGAAGGTAGAGAAGAGTTTGCAGCCCATAAACTTGTAGGATGGGTATATATTTTAATACCTCTTATTTTTGTTCAATCTATTTTTATGTATAAAACAGGGCAAACCCCTGGATATAGAGCATACAATATTAAGTTAATTGATAAAAGCACAAAAAAAACTCCTTCTTTATTTATTGTCATTTTTAGAAATCTTTGTGCTATTCTTTCTATGGTCACACTTTTTGGATGGATTCTTATGTTCTTCAGAAAAGACAATCAAACACTGCATGATTTACTCTCTGCTACTGTTGTTGTAAATTCCAAACATGTTTCAAAATAATCGATTTTCCACTAATATGCCCATACTATTGGGGGCATATTATTTTTTCTATTTTGCTCTTGTAGGTGTCTATGTTATTTTTATGCCTAAAGTTTTACTTGACCTGCATTATAGTCCATTAGAAGTAGGTATTATTTATGCTGCCGCTCCCTTTATGCGTTTTTTACTCCCTTTTATTTTTAAACACTATCTTACTTTAACGCCTACTATTTATAAAATTTCTCTCTTTCTTACTTTTTTAAGTACCCTTATCTTTCTACAAACTGTTGAACATTTTTATTTTTACTTAACTACAAATCTTCTCTTTGGTGCATCTATGGGGGTCTCATTACCTTATGTAGAAACGATTGCCTTGGCACAGCTTTCTAAAACAAAATATGGAAAAGTACGTCTTTGGGGTTCTTTAGGCTTTATGGGAATTGCCCTATGGTTAGGAGAAATTTTAACCTCTACCTATGAAGCCCTCTATTACCTTAGTATTACATCTTTGCTTACTCTATTTTTTGGTGTCATACTTACACAGTTTGATACTATTTCACACAGTTCTGCACAAGAAGATGCTTCTTTTTCTTTACAGAAATATTGGGCTTTTTGGGTTTCCATCTTTCTCATGCAAGTAGGATTTGGAGGATTTTATAACTTTTTTACTATTTATGAAACATCTCATGGTATCTCATTAAGTATGATTTCTTGGATGTGGAGCTTTGGTGTATTGTGTGAAATTTTTATGCTCTATTTTCAAGGACCTCTTCTTCAACGTAATCTTTTACATCTTTTACAATTTGCTACCCTTATTACCATGCTACGCTGGCTTTTTCTTTTTCTTTATCCCGATTCTGTGGGGGTTACTTTTATGACACAATCTCTTCACGCCATTAGCTTTGCACTTTATCATACCGCAGCAATTACCTATGTATTTTCTCTTTATTCTCAAAAAAAACTTGCACAACAATTCTTTTTGGGTATTGCTTTTGGGTTGGGGGGTTCAGTAGGAGCTATACTCTCTGGACAATTTTATGGAGAGTATCTTTTTCTTATAGAAGCAGGCATCACATTTCTCGCATTTCTTGTACTACTTGTACATCAAAAACGTAAATATTCTTTTATTCAAGAGAGGAAATAACTATGTTACACACGCATGCTGTTATCTTTGCGGGAGGGAAAAGTTCTCGTATGGGGAAAGATAAAGCCTTACTTCCTTTTGCTCAATACCCAACTTTAAGTGCCTATCAATACCAAAAGCTCAAAAACCTTTTTCATCATGTTTCTCTCTCTTCTAAAGAAAATAAGTTTGATTTTTCTTGTCATGTAATAGAAGATTGCTATGAAGAATCTTCTCCACTTGTAGGTATTATTTCAATATTTCAAACCCTACCTAATGTAGAAGAGGTGTTTATTTTAAGTGTTGATGCCCCATTTATTACGAAAGAAATTATCGATACATTAATGGAAGCTTCACATAAAAAATATGATGCAATCATTGCAAAAAGTCCTAATGGCTTACAGCCACTATGTGGAGTATATAGAAGATCTATTTTACCTATTGCTAGAGAACAACACAAAAAGAATAATCATAAATTAAAAATGTTATTAGAAAAAGCATCTACAAAAATTATTCATTTTTCAGAGCAAGAGCCTTTTACAAATCTTAACTATTTCGAAGAGTACGAAAAAGCACTCAAAAAGTTGTAATATTCAATTTCTAATGAATTGTACAACTCCCTCCCTCAATCATCTTAATCATTAATTTTCTTGAAAAGAAAACAAACTTTTCAAAGAGTGCAGAATGGTATTTATCTTTATGATAAATCATTAAGAAATCTCTTTTACATTCAAAATCTTTTACATTCACTTTAAAAAGTTTTTTCTCTTCAATTTCACTTCTTACAGAAATTTTAGAAATACATGTTAAACATTTTTTATTCATCAAAATACTTTTGATAGATTCTGTATGACCTAATTCCAAGAAAATATTTAACTCATCTGTTTTCTCTTTGATATATTCTAAAAATACTTCTCTTGTTCCTGATCCCTCTTCTCTCAAGACCCATTTATGTGTTGATATTTTACTTAAATCATACACATCATCTAATGTTTTTTCTGCGGTGACTACAATAAGTTCATCTACACCTATTTTTTCTTTAATAATATCTGATCCAGTTACAAAGCCTTCAACAAAACCTATGTCTATACTTCCCTCTTTTATCATCGCAGCGATCTCTTGGGTGTTACCCTCTTTTAACGTAATTTTTACATCAGGGTATGAACTCATATAGCTACAAATAATGGTGGGCATAAGATAATCAACAATTGTTGTACTTGCACCCACACGTATCATACCTTTGTTTTCAGAATTTTTAAATTCATATTCTATATCAGATAATTTTTTAAAGATGGGTGCTATCTCTTTATGAAATGCTCGTCCAACTTCATTGAGAACCAGTTTTTTATTAATTCTATCAAAAACAGGTCGTCCTAAAATATTTTCTAATTCTTTAATGGACATAGAAACTGCCGATTGGCTCAGTTTCATCTCTTTTGCTACATTTGTTAAGTGACCAGAAGTCACCACATTTAAAAAAATTTGCATTTGTCTAAGGGTTAGTTTCATCATTTACTCTTTTCTTACAATTTATATATTTTATCATTATTTTAAATTTATTGTGATTTATCTTTAACTTATTATCAATTTTATAGTACAATTATGAAAATATAATCAATTTTATTGACTAAAAGGTTCTTTATGGCATTTTCTCCACAAAATCGTAATGGTACATTATATGGTATCATATTTGTTGCTATCTTTGCTTCTTCTGCAACATTTATTGCTGCTCTTTCTCCTGTAAAAGCTTTAGGACTTTCTCCTTTGGTTATTGGTATTGTGATGGGTATATTTTATGCCAATACATTACATAACCAAACACCAAAAGCATGGCAAACAGGTATTACATTTTCTGCAAAAAAAGTTTTACGTTTTGCCATTGTACTGTATGGGTTTAGAATTACCTTTCAACAAATTGCTGAAGTAGGAATGGATGGGTTTTTAGTTTCACTTATTATGTTAAGTTCTACCCTTATTTTAGGCTCTTGGCTTGGGTATAAAGTTTTTGGTATGGACAAAGACACTTCTATACTCACTGCATCAGGTGCTTCTGTTTGTGGTGCAGCAGCTGTACTTGCAACAGAACCCGTACTCAAAGCCGAAGAGCATAAAACGGCTATTGCTGTTTCAATGGTCGTACTTTTTGGAACGATTTCTATGTTTCTTTATCCTGTAATGTATGAAACCATTATTAAAGACGCCTCAGGATTTTTACATATGGACCCTCGTACCTTTGGTATTTATGTGGGAGGAACCATCCATGAAGTTGCTCAAGTGGTTGCAGTACCTGCTTCTGTGCCTGGTGCCCCAGAAGAGATGGCAAATGCCGCAGTCATTGTAAAAATGACACGTGTTATTATGATTGCCCCTATGCTCATTGTACTTGGTTTTTATCTGGCTTATGCTGCAAAAAAAGAGGGGGCTAACAGAGATGAAAAAATGAAGCTTGTTATTCCATGGTTTGCGGTCTATTTTATTATGGTAGCAGGATTTAACTCTTTACACTTGGTTCCTGAGAGCATTGTAAACCTCATTAATGAAGTGGACACATTTTTACTTACCATGGCAATGACTGCCCTTGGTATGGGTACGATTTTTGCTAAATTTAAAGGCTTGGGACTCGCACCTATCTATACAGCGTTATCTATGTTTATTTGGCTGGTTGTTGGTGGTTTTATTGTAACAAAAGTTATCGTAGGTTTTTAAACTATATGCCATCTTATGATGGCTTATTTTCTACGTCTATAGCTTAAGGCTTCTAAGATATCTTTCTTTTCTATGCTCTCATGCTTATTTAAATCTGCAATGGTTCGTCCTATTTTTTTAAGAGAAGCTATACTTCTATGCGAAAGTGCAAATTTACCAATGGCACTCTCTAAAATTTTATTTGCGTGTTCATCTAAAATACAATATTTTTCTATCTCATTTTCCAATAACTTACCATTCAAGCGTTTTTGTTCTCTTCTCTTTTGCATAGAAAATGCATCAAGTACCGCTTGATGCATCGCTTCTGAACTTACATCAGATTTATCATCACTTTGCACTTCTTGCATCACTACAAAGAGGTCTATACGGTCTAAAAATGGGTCTGAGAGTTTATTTGCATAGCGTTTTATCTCCATCTCTGAACAACGACATGCTTTTACTTTAGAGAGTAAGTTTCCACAAGGACAAGGGTTTTGTGCTGAAACAAACATAATATCTGCTTCATACTCTATTTTTGCATTGACCCTAGCAATATGCACTTTTCTATCTGATAATGGCTCTCTCATCGCTTCTAGTACCTGTTTTGAAAAGTGAGGAATTTCATCAAAGAAAAGTATTCCATGGTTAGCAAGAGCCACTTCTCCTATTTTTGCTTGTCCTGAACCTCCCCCAAAAATAGAAGCAGAGGTGGCGGTATGATGTGGTGACCTCATAGGACGAATCGCTTTAAAACTTGGGGTTTGTCCATCTAAAAATTGATGTTTTGCAATAGAGAGCAATTCTTTTTCTTGCATAGGAGGGAGTATGTCTTTAATACGTTTTGCAATCATACTTTTTCCACATCCAGGGTTACCCTCCATAAAGAGATTATGCATCCCCGCAGCAGCAATAAGGGCTGCTCTTTTTGCTACCATTTGCCCCTTTACATCTAAAAAGTTACTCTCATAAGATGTTTCATAATAGTAAGGAATACTTTTTATTATTACTTTTTTTGCATCATATTCAAACTGTTTTACATTGGCTTTAAACTCCCCTTTACCCACAAGAAGAATCGTCTCTTTAAGGGTTTCAACTGCAATAAAATCAACCCCAGAAATATGACTCAAATAAGGAATGGCTTCTTTAGGTACAATGGCTCTTTTAATGCGTCCTTTTTCTTTGAGTGAAAGAATAATAGGAAAAATCATAGAAGAACTCTTAACCCTTCCATCTAATCCTAATTCACCAAAAACAAAAAGTCCCTCTTCTTCAAAACTTTTTTTGTTTAATGCAACCAATAGAGCAAGTGCCAAATCAAAATGACTTCCTGATTTTTTGCCTTCCGAAGGAAAAAGTCCAACCGTTATTTTAAGAGGAGGAAAGATAAAAGCATTGGTAAGTAGTGCAGATTTCACCCGTTCTTTTGCCTCTTGAATATCTGAACTTGCTAAACCCACCACAGCAAAGCCAGGTAAGCCCTTTGTAAAAGTAGCTTCAACTTCTATCACTTGGGCATTTACACCGTCTAAGGTCGCACAGCTCAACCTATTGACAATGGCTTCTTGTTCTGGTTTTTGTTTCACTTTTTTAATTGTTTTTGGTGGAGTACCACTATTCTCTTTTGCATTCATAGTGTAAGTGTGGCATATTTTATAAAAAAAAGTTAAAAATATGTCAAATTGTCATATAATCAAATATTACACTTTAAAGGATTCCTATGGATTATATAGCACAAGCGATGAAACGAGCAAAAGAGAGTAACTGTAAAACTGATATTAACTTTTTTCAAGCACTTAAAGAGGTGCTGATTTCTATACGTCCACTGATGGAAAAACATCCAGAATATACCACTCAAAATATTATTGAACGTATTATTACTCCCAATAGAGCTATTTTTTTTAAAATTGAATGGCTAGATGACCAAAATAGAATTCATGTCAATAATGGGTATAGAATTCAATTTAACAATGCATTGGGTCCATACAAAGGAGGGGTACGTTTTCATCCTTCTGTAAATCCTGATATTTTAAAATTTCTTGCATTTGAACAAATTTTCAAAAATGCCATTACTGGACTTCATATTGGAGGTGCAAAAGGTGGGGCAGACTTTAATCCCAAAGGAAAAAGTGATCAAGAAATTATGAAATTTTGTCAAGCTTTTATGACTGCTTTTTACAACTCAATTGGTGCAGATATTGATATCTTAGGGGGAGATATTGGGGTAGGGTCTAAAGAAGTAGGGTACCTTTTTGGACAATATAAGCAGTTAACTAACTCTTATGACAGTATTATCACTTCAAAACCTCTCTCTTTAGGAGGAAGTCAAGGACGTGCTTCTGCTACAGGCTTTGGACTTATTTACTTTACACAAACCCTTTTAGAAGACCAAGGTGAAACACTCAAAGGCAAAATTTGTACCATTAGTGGGAGTGGTAATGTAGCTATTCATGCCATAGAAAAACTGTATGACCTTGGAGCAATTCCTGTCACTTGTTCTGACTCAAAAGGAGCCATTTATGATAGCAACGGCATTGATTTGGACGTATTAAAACATTTAAAACTGACAAATAGAATTTCACTTGAAGCATACACTAAAGAGAGAAAACACGCTATTTACATTAAAAAAGAGGACTATGAAGAGGGTAGCAACTATGTTTGGAGTATTCCATGTTTTGCAGCATTCCCATGTGCTACACAAAACGAATTAGGTGAAAGATGTGCAAAAGAACTCATAGAAAATGAAGTGAAACTCATTGCAGAAGGTGCAAATATGCCTAGTACCCCTGAAGCCATAGAACTTTTTGTAAAACATAAAATTATTTTTGCTCCTGCCAAAGCTGCAAATGCTGGAGGTGTGGCAGTCAGTGTTTTAGAAATGAGTCAAAACAATGCCCTTAACTACTTCTCTGCTCAAGAAGTAGATACAAAATTACAAAATATTATGTCTAATATTTATTTAGACATTAAACGCACATGCGATAAATATGATTTGGGTATGGATTTAATTTCTGGAGCAAATATCTTAGGCTTTAAAAGAGTTGCCGATGCGATGATTGCTCAGGGTGTCTAAAGTTCACCCTCTTTGAGTTTTCGTTTCCACTCTTTTTCAAACTTTTTACGTTTGATATAAGAGAGCTTTTCAATAAAAACTTTACCATCAAGATGGTCAATTTCGTGTTGAAGAGCAATGGCTAAAAAGTTATCATCTTCAATGACTTTTTTTTCTCCATATCTATCAAAATATTCTACTTTTACATGTTTTGCACGTTCAATATCTTCATACACACCAGGGATAGAAAGACAGCCCTCTTGGAATTTTTCATATCCATCTTTTTGAACAATTACAGGATTAATAATCTCCAGTGTATTCTCTTTTGGCTGGTCATTTTCTGCTTCTTTTTCTTCTAGTGGAACATTGATAATAAGAACTCTTTGATCAACACCTACTTGAATAGCTGCCAATCCCACACCATTTTTTAGACGCATCGTTTCATACATGTCATCTAATAAATCATGCAATACTCCATTAAATTTCGTTACTTCTTTTGAAATAAGTTTTAATCTTTTATCTGGATATACTACTATTTCTCTAATCATGCCTCTACCTTACTATACGAAACTTTTTTCTAGTATTTTATCAATAAGTCCATACTTCACTGCTTCTGCTGAAGACATAAAGTTATCACGTTCTGTGTCTTTTTCTAACTGTTTTGCTTTTTTACCACAGTTTTTTGCCATAATTTCATTGAGTGAATCTTTGAGTCTTTGAATCTCTTCTGCTTGAATTTGGATATCGGTAGATTGCCCTTGAGCCCCACCTGATGGCTGGTGAATCATAATACGTGCATTTGGAAGTGCATAACGCTTTCCTGGTGTTCCAGAAGAGAGTAAAAATGCACCCATTGAAGCTGCTTGCCCCATACAAATAGTCACAATATCTGGTTTAATATAGTTCATAGTATCATACATAGAGAGTCCTGATGTAATGACTCCACCAGGAGAGTTAATATAAAAATAAATATCTTTATCTGGGTCTTGTGCTTCTAAAAAAAGTAGTTGTGCCACAATAGTAGATGCTACTTGATCATTTACTTCACCACTTAACATAATAATGCGGTCTTTTAAAAGACGTGAATAGATGTCATAAGACCTTTCACCTCTTCCTGTTTGTTCTACTACGTAGGGAATATAACTCATGATTTACCTTTTTTAATTTATAATGAAATAGACTTAGTATCTGTTTGAATATAGATTAAATGATAAGGTCGAAAATTCGACCTTATCTACTTAGTTGTCTAAACCTAAAAGTTTACCAAATAATTTATCTTCAATCATTCCCATTTTTACAGCAGGAAGGAGGTTATTATCTTGGTAGTATTTAACCATCGCTTGAGGATCTTGTCCTGACATCATTGCTTCATAGTAAAGTGCTTGAGATACTTCTTGGTCTTCTACATTGATTTCTTCTTTTTTAGCCAATGCATCTACAATAAATGTTGCTTTTACTGAATCTGTTGCTTCTGCTCTTACAGAATCACGAAGTTCATTTATTTTTTCTTCATTGTCTTTATATGTAGCCAATTCTTCTTCTGACATTTTTTGTGCTTTTGCATTTACTTTCGCATCAATTTCTTGCTCTACAATATTGTTTGGTAATGCAAAATTAAATTTCTTTACAAGTGCTTCAACAATTTGTGGTTTTAAGTCTTCGTTGTATAGTTTAGAAAGTGCTACAGTAGCAACTTGCTCTTCTACTTTTTCTTTAAGTTGATCAAGTGTTGCTTTTTCATCATTTAAAAGTTTTTGTGCCAAGGCATCTGTTACTTCTGCTTCTGCTTTTTCTTGAATTTCGTGAAGTGTTACTTTAAATGTTGCTTCTTTTCCTGCAAGATCTTTTGCTTGATACTCAGCTGGGAAAGTTACCACTACATCTTTTTGCTCTTCATATTTCATACCAATAATTTGCTCTTCAAATCCTGGAATAAATTGACCAGAACCAATTTCAAGATTAAATTTCTCAGCTTTACCACCATCAAATGCAACACCATCAACATAACCGTCAAAATCAATAAGTGTCATATCACCATCTTTTACCATACGTTTACGTTTGATTTTTGTATATGATGCTTGCTCTTTAGCCATCTCTTCAAGTTTTGCTTCAACTTCTTTTGCTTCTGCTTTTGGTTTTTCAAAAGTAGGCATTACTTCTGCATATCCCTCAAGGTCAAATACTGGTCTGATTGAAATTTCTACTTCAACTTCAATTCCTGCATCCGTTTTATCATATTTTTTAAATGAAGGTTGTCCCATCATATCTGCAGAGTTTACTTTAGCTTCTGCAAGTCCTGCATCCATAAGCTCTCTTAGTGCTTCACCTTCTGCATCTTGAGCAAGTTTTTCACCATGCATTTGTTTTACCACTGCAACAGGTACTTTACCTGCTCTAAAACCATCTACTTTAATCTCTTTAGACGCTTGTTGTGCCAATTTTTCTACATTCGCATTAATGACTTCTGTATCAAGTGTACCACTTACGATGATATTTGCATCATCTACTTTATTTACTGTAACTTTCACTACAATCCTTTGTATTTATAATAACGTGATTTTATCTAAAATTTGTTAAAAAACGAATATAGAGTAAAATCGGGCTATAATTTCCGTATGAAAAAAATCCATACATATATTCAAAACTGGTATAAGATTAACGGTAGAGTCGAACTTCCATGGCGAAATACCCAAGATGCTTATGCCATATACCTGAGTGAAGTGATGCTTCAACAAACCCAAGTGAAAACGGTACTTGAACGTTATTATTTTCCTTTTTTAAGAAAATTTCCTACACTCAAGGCATTAGGAGAAGCCCCTTTAGACGATGTGCTTAAAATGTGGGAAGGGTTGGGGTATTATAATCGGGCTAAAAACTTACACAAAACCGCTACCCTTGTAGATGCTTTACCTACAGAAATTGAAGCACTTATTGAGCTACCGGGTATTGGTAAAAATACTGCCCATGCCGTGGCAAGTTTTGCATTTAAAAAACCTGTGCCCATTATGGAAGCCAATGTAAAACGTATTTTATGTCGTCTTCACAAACTCACCACCCCTAAAGAGAAAGAGCTTTGGGAAATTGCTTATGCCTTAGTAGATACCAAAAATACTTTTGATTACAATCAAGCCATGATGGATATTGGCTCTTCTGTATGTACCCCTAAAAATCCAAAGTGTGAAGAGTGTCCTCTTCGTTCCATTTGTTTAGGCAAGGAAGAACCTACCCTTTATCCTACTAAAAAGAAGCGTATAGTTCCTACTAGAGAACAAAATGTTATGATTTATAGATATAACGAAAAACTTTCACTTACCCAAAGAAAAGGTAAGTTTTTACATGGTCTATGGGGGTTTCCCTCTGTAGAAGTTCCCTTATGTGCTTCTGAATACGTAGGAGAAGTAACCCACGCCTACACACACTTTAAACTTATTGTTAAAATTTTTATTTATGATGCACTTGAAGATGAATCATCTGACTACTTTAGTAGTGCTCAAATACGAAAATTAGCTATTTCTAAAGTAGATGATAAAATACTTAACGTGTATTTAGATACAATTAGAACAAATAATTATGAGGTTTACCCATGACAAAAGAAGAAGAATTTGAACAAGCCATTACAAAAGTCCTTGAGCTTTTAGGAGAAGATACGCAAAGAGAAGGGCTTCTTAAAACCCCAAGCCGTGTGGCTAAAGCTCTAAAATTTCTTACAGAAGGATATCATCAAAATCCTCAAGAAATACTCAATCAAGCACTATTTACTAGCTCCAACGATGAGATGGTACTGGTACGTGATATTGAATTTTACTCTATGTGTGAACACCATATGTTACCCATTATTGGACGTGCCCATGTTGCCTATATCCCCGATGGTAAAGTGGTAGGTCTTTCCAAGATTCCACGTATTGTAAATGTCTATGCTAGAAGACTACAAATTCAAGAACAAATGACCGAACAAATCGCAGATGCTATTTTAGAAACCATTCATCCTAAGGGGGTGGCAGTTGTTGTTCACGCACGACATATGTGTATGGAAATGAGGGGGGTACAAAAAATTAACTCTACCACAGTTAGTTCTGCATTACGTGGTCTCTTTAAAAGTGATGAACGTACACGTAACGAATTCTATAGCCTTATTAATTCTCCCACTCCTTCAAACTTTTAAACTTGTGCTTCTCCTTGAGTGATATCAAGGGGCTTTCACTTATTTAAGAGTATAATTCTCCTCTTTAAAAGCTATTTTATGTTAAATTAAGATTAATAGCGTAAGATGAATAAAACCAATTAAGACATTTTTAGTCTTAATTAAAATTATGAACCATTTAATTTAACTTTAAAGAATGTTTTTTCTTTAAAAAGGAGACCTAACTATGAACGTTTATTTAGACAATAATGCAACAACTATCGTTGATCCACAAGTGTTTGCAGAGATGGAGCCCTATTTTGTACAAAAGTATGGTAACCCCAACTCTCTACACTCTTATGCAAGTGACACACACCCCGGACTTAAAACTGCTATGGAAAAAATCTATGCAGGTATTCATGCTCCTAAAGAAGATTCTGTAGTCATTACTTCTTGTGCCACAGAGAGTAATAACTGGGTACTTAAATCTATCTATTTCCAATATATTCTTACAGGAAGAAAAAACCATATTATGGTTTCTGAAGTAGAACATCCTTCTGTAATTGCTACTGCTAAATTTATTGAAAGTATGGGATGTAGAGTCACCTATTTACCTATTAACAGTGAAGGAATTGTTGAAGCTCAAACTGTTAGAGATAACATTACCGATAAAACCGCTTTGGTTTCAGTGATGTGGGCAAACAATGAAACAGGTGCTATCTTTCCGGTAGAGGAAATTGGTGAAATTTGTGCTGAAAATAATGTACTTTTTCATACCGATGCTGTACAAGCCATAGGTAAAACACCTGTAGATGTACAACAGTTAAATGTAGATTATCTTACCTTTTCTGCCCATAAATTTCATGGACCAAAAGGCGTAGGGGCACTTTACATTAAAAAAGGTAAAGAGTTAACCCCTCTACTTCACGGTGGTTCACAAATGGGTGGTTACCGTTCTGGTACACTCAATGTTGCAGGTATTGTAGGTATGGGTAAAGCCATGGAAGCAGCCGTAGATGCACTTGATTTTGAAATGACCGAAATTCGAGAAATAAGAGATGATTTTGAAGATGAACTTCTTAAAATAGAAGATACATTTGTCGTCACGCCAAGAAACAAACGTACACCCAATACTATTCTTATCTCTTTTAGAGGAATAGAAGGCGAGTCAATGCTATGGGACTTAAACCGTGCAGGTATTGGTGCAAGTACAGGTAGTGCTTGTGCCTCTGAAGACTTAGAAGCAAACTCTGTAATGGAAGCCATTGGTGCAGCAGAAGATTTGGCACATACTGCCATAAGATTTTCACTAAGCCGTTACACGACAGAAGAAGAGTTAGCCTATACCCTCAAAGTAGTACAAGCTGCGGTAATTAGGTTAAGAGGCATATCAAGCTCTTATGCCTATGCACCAGAAGGACATGAATCAGGACTTGATTCACATCATTAAGCACAAAATGTCATAGCACGACAGAATGAAATAGATTATATAAAGGAAATACAATGGGATTTGATAGTTTAATTGGTGGTACCATCTGGGATGAGTACAGCAATAAAGTAACAGAATTAATGAACAACCCACAAAATATGGGTGAAATTACTGAAGAACAAGCCAAAGAGATGGGAGCAACCTTGATTGTTGCAGACTTTGGTGCTGAAAGTTGTGGAGATGCAGTAAGACTCTACTGGGCAGTACATCCAAAAAGTGATGTGATTATGCTTTCTAAGTTTAAAAGTTTTGGTTGTGGTACAGCCATTGCAAGTTCTGATACAATGGCAGAACTTTGTAAAGGTAAAACTGTTGATGAAGCAGTAAAAATTACCAATATTGATGTTGAAATGGCAATGAGAGATAACCCAGATACCCCTGCTGTTCCACCTCAAAAAATGCACTGTTCTGTTATGGCATATGATGTTATTAAGAAAGCTGCAGCCCAATATAAGGGTGTAGATATGGAAAGTTTTGAAGAAGAAATCATTGTATGTGAATGTGCAAGAGTCACACTCTCTACACTTCAAGAAGTCATTCGTCTTAATGACCTTACTACCGTAGAACAGATAGCTGACTACACTAAAGCTGGTGCATTTTGTAAATCATGTATTCGCCCTGGTGGACACGAAGCAAAAGATATTTACTTAGTAGACTTGTTAGAAGAGTATGAGAAAGAAAAACTTTCAAAAGCAGCAGATGCTTCAGGTCAGGGGGGTGCATCATTTGACAAAATGAGCATTGTTCAGCGTATTAAAGCAGTCGATAAAGTAATTGATACCAATATTCGTCAAATGCTTATTATGGATGGTGGCGATATGGAAATTTTAGATATTAAAGACAATGGTGAACATATTGATATTTATATCCGTTATTTAGGTGCGTGTAATGGCTGTGCCAGCTCAAGTACAGGAACACTTTTTGCCATTGAAAATATATTAAAAGAAAAACTCGACCAAAATATTCGCGTTTTACCTATTTAA
>Ga0256826_1000504_pt1 | contig 23676 bp, 24 predicted proteins | sample CV79metaG_FD_185975 | JGI IMG/M metagenome (GOLD analysis project Ga0256826, IMG submission 185975) | Hydrothermal vent microbial communities from East Pacific Rise, Pacific Ocean - CV79 | ecosystem: Environmental > Aquatic > Marine > Hydrothermal vents | place: Pacific Ocean: East Pacific Rise...
ATAACCCATATCTATCTGAGAAGCTATCTCATCTACTTTTATCACCATCCCATCAAGCATCATCGCATAAGAGTCACGATCATGAAGCATCTGTTTATAGATAGACTCTATCTCATCAAAGCCCTTACAAACTGCTCTCTCAGGTGGCTTTCTAAAGCCTAAGTTATAGATAAACTCCATCTTTTTATGCAGAAGTTTATGCTCTAGATCATCCACTCCAACACCATAAGGTAAAAAGACAAGATTTCTAGCAGCTGTTATGCTAGAGTCTAACTGTCTGAGACTTCCTGCTGCTGCATTTCTAGGGTTTGCGAAGAGTGCTTCGCCATCTTTTAAACGCTGAGCATTTATTCGCTCAAACTCATCCTTAAAGATAACAACTTCCCCGCGAATTTCAATACGTTCTACACAGTTTATCTCTAAGGGAATAGACTTTATAGTCTTAACATTTTGAGTGATGAGCTCACCGACTGTTCCATCCCCACGAGTGATTCCTTTAATAAGCTTTCCATCTTCATATATAAGATTTAAAGAGGCTCCATCATACTTAGGTTCACAGTAAAAAGTTATATTTTTGTTCAGTTTATAGGTCTTAGTAAGCCACTTCTCTAATCCCTCACTATCAAATATATCTTCAAGCGACCACATACGAGAGAGGTGTGGCTCTTTAGTAAAACCTTCACTTATCTCATCCCCAACTCTCTGTGTTGGAGAGTTATCTAAAATCTCATTTGGATTTTTCTCTTCATACTCTAAAACTTCATGATAGAGTTTATCATAGACCTCATCAGTAGTGATAGGATCATCTAAAACATAATAATGTTTGGCATAAAGATTTAATTTTTCTACGGCATTTAAGTATTCTGTATTATTCATGATAAAATTTTATCTCAATGTTACTAAAATTTATCTAGAACCTGCTAGAATATAGGAAATTTTACTATGGATGGAAGATATGAAACTAATTTTAGCTGCTTCAAAAGATGCAAGACGTGCTTACGACTTAGTACGAAATCTACAAAATAGATTCGTTACAAAGCTCAATATTTTATCTCAAAACATAGGTGAAAAAAAAGATTTTCAAGAGGTTACTTGGCTCAGAGATGAAGGAGTTCATGGTGGTGGTAGTCGTTTTGAGTTTAGTGATGAGAAACTTTTCAATACGGGAAGTGTAAATGTTTCTCAGGTTCATTATGATGATATGCCTGAGAAAAAACTCACATCTGCAACAGCGATCTCTACCATCATTCACCCTAGAAACCCTAATGTTCCCTCTTTTCATATGCACATAAGTTTAACAGAGTTAAGAGACGGTACTGCATACTGGCGTTTAATGGCCGATCTAAACCCTAGTATCTACAATGAACATGATAAAAATGTTTTTGATGTAGCACTTAGTAATGTAGCTGAAGATCTTTATGAAGAGGGAAGTAAACAGGGAGATTTATATTTTAATATCCCTGCATTAGAGAGACACCGTGGTGTTTCACACTTCTATCTTGAAAACTATAAAACAGATAATAAAAAAGCAGATGAAGAGTTCGCTCAAAAGTTTGGAGAGGGTATTATAGATAGTTATATCGAGATTATTACAGATGCTTTTAAAAATAGAGCTTCATGTTCTTCTAAAGAGATACGTTCTCAGCTAGAGTACCATACACTCTATCTCTTTCAAGTTCTTACACTTGATCGTGGAACAACAGCAGGACTCCTCATCCATAACCAAAATGACTTAGGTATTATGGGCTCTCTTCCATCATATGTAGATAGAGAACTTCTTCGTTCATGGGCACAGAGAGTAGAGTCTCCGCAAGATACACTGGTAAATGAACTTGTAGAAGCTATAAATATAGGTGGTGAGATAGATGCACCTACAAAAATCAAACTAGCACAGGTTGTAAGATCTCACTACAAAAACTATCCAGAAGCACTCAAGATGCAAGCTAAGGGAGAGACCATTCCCTCAACGGTAGATAATCACTCTAAACCTTAGTATAGAGCCATGTTCTTTTTTGGTAAATATACCAATAGATAAGCCCTTTTATAAGGGTTTCTACATTCATAATTATAAAAATAACAACAATTCCATATCCCATATGATAGGCTATATATGAGGGTACTACTCTTAAAAACCACAGACTTGATACATTGATCTTTAGAGTAGTTTTTGTAGCCCCTGCCCCTCTCAAAGCAGCAGAATAGACAAACATAATTGCTAAAGGAATTTGGGCTAAACCAACTAAGATAAGGTATTTTGAAGCTACTGAAATTGTCAATGTATCCTTTGTAAAAAAACTGACTAAAAACTCAGGAAAAAGAATAAGTACAACACCAACACTTCCCATAAATATATAGGCTATTCGTCCACTAATTATCCCCATATTGTAAGCTTTATTATAATCGTTTGCACCTATATTTTGTCCAACAAGTGCCATTCCAGCAATGGCAAACCCAAACCCTGGCATAAATGCTATTCCCTCAACACGAAGTCCAACCTGATACCCTGCAAGTTCTGCTGTACCATAGGCTGTAATGATGGAAACAAAAACTAAAAAACTCATACTTGATATACCACGATCTAGTGCTGCACTCCAGCCAATCTTTAAAACACGAACTATATCTTTAGTTCTTACAATAGGAAGAAAATCTAACTTTGAATTCATCTTTTTTATAAGAATATAATAAGCCCCTACATTAAAACTGTATGCCATAACTGTAGCTATCGCCGCTCCCTCTATTCCCATAGCTTCAACACCAAAATGCCCAAAAATAAAAATATAGTTCAGACCAGCATTTAAAAAAGCAGAGAAGAGTTTAATGTAGAGAGAACTCTTTGTATCTCCTGCTGCGGAGAGAGCATTATAGAGGAGATTGTCAATAAAAATCATCACAATGCCAAGAGAGAGTATCTTAAAATAAGCTCCTCCTAACTCAACTACATCAGACTGTGCTCCCATCAGAGCATAGATCGAGTGACTTCCAAAGTATCCACCAACTGTTACAAACATAGAGAGAAAAGCAGCAAAGATCACAAGTGAATAGAGAAGTGCTGAAGCTCGGCGTTTGCGACCCTGACCAATAAAACGGGAGATAAGGGCATTACCACCTATGACATAAAGAGTCATCAAAAGGTTTACAATCATCATAAACTGCATACTCATACCAACAGCAGCTAAAGCCGCTGAACTGATAGTACCAACCATCAACATATCTATCAGTATTTGAAGTATATCTACAAGATGTTTTAGTGCTGCAGGAATTGCTAGTGAAAAAACTTTTTTAGTATCAGAAGAGATTAACCCAGTAATAGAGCAACCTCTTGAATCTCTTCTATTAATGCCTCTTTAGTATCAAAAACAAGTACTGTTCTATCTCTTACATCTTCATTTAAAGGAGTAAAGTCAAATACTAAGACATAGTGAACTATTTTCACCTTATCGCCATATAACTCTTCCCACTCCAGACTCATCTCAGCTACTTCGCCCTGCATATCTACTACAACTGCAGGATAGAGTCTTGTTATCTTACTAAGATCTAAATCACCCTCTTTTGATTTGTATATCACTTCTCTTCCTTTTTATTTATGCTTTTACTCATTTTTCCACTTCTCATTTTCATAAACGCTAGTAAACCTAACAGAACTCCAACACTTATAGATATAACACCCCATAAGTCATCTTTTTCCCATGCCATTACAATCCAACAAAAATCAGCAAACAGATAAACTGCCACAGATTCATAAATCTTTCCTTTAAAAGTTAAAAAGGCACCTATATTTAAAAGTATTCCACCTATTATTGCAAAACTCATCTGTTTATTTCACCTATATTTTTTGTTTTTAATAGCCATTGAAAATAGATAGCTCCAACTATAAATCCTAGACCCATTAATGTAGCTATTGATTCAAGAGTAAAATTATTTGTAGCTAAAAATCCTATCATAAATGAAGTCAAAGCAGCTGAACCTAAAAATAGCATATCATTATAAGCAACTATCCGACCATAATACTTCTCTTGAATATTTTTTTGTAAAAGTGTATAGGTATATGACCATAAAGTTGTAGTAAAAAAACCAACTAAAACACTAGCTACAAGTGACAGATAAAAATCATGCATAAAAAGTGCCCATATCATAATAGCAACTGCTTGAAATATAAAAACATATACTATAAATTGATTTTTAAGATACTTATTTAAAAAGATTGGTCCAATCACTAAACCTATAGCACGGGAACTATGTAATAAACCAAGAGCTAAAGATGTAGCAATAATACCCGCATAATATTTATCTACCATTAAAGCAACCAATGCATCAAATGCTGTTAAGCCTAAAAAAGAGTGTAAAATCATCAAGTGCATTGCTAAAGGATTTTTTTGAAGATAAGAGAATGTGTCACGCATCATGGATAAAAGATTTTCATTATTATGAATAGGTTCTATCTCCATCTGAACTTTTCGTAACATAAAAAATGCCATTACAAACATTAGACCATCTATACTAAACGCCACTTTTATACCTAGGTTATATACGACAAACCCACTAACAGCCATCCCTAAAGTATATGAAAAAGACCAAATGATAGAGTGAAGTTCATTAGCCTTTTGCAACTTACTTGCATCAAGAATTTTAGGGAGTAGTGACATCTCTGTTGTAAAATAAAAAGAGGCTGCTGCCATTTTAAAAAATATTAAAATATATAAGAGCCATAAATCTGAAATTGTATTTACAAATATCAGGCTAAATGTAGCAAATATCTCTATAGTAATGAGTAGAAGCATAAGTGTCTTAGGTTTTACTCTGTCTATGATAGTCCCAGAGAAAGGTGCTTGTATAACACCAGCTAAAAAGTGAAGCATTGCAACAAACGCCACTATTTCAGGAGAAACTTTCATATTTAGAAGAAGAGTATATATGGCAACATTAGAGAACCAAGCAGCAAAATATGTGATAAGTTGTATGCTAGATAGTCGTCTTAAAGTCTTCTCTGATTTGAGTAATGTAATGTATGCTTTCATAGCCATAAGGGTAACATAAAAAAAAGTATAAATATATAGTAAAATTTTAACTATTTGTTAAAGTTATCTCTATGGATGTCGATATGTAGTGTAATAACTATACTTTAAATGCTAAGGAGCACGTCATGGATGGCATAATAAATGTTTCAAAACAGTCTCAAACTAACACGCTTGAATCTTCAGAAAGAGTAGTATCACAAGCTGCAAACCGAGTACAGACACCTACAGTTACAGAAACTGCTAAAAAGATCAATGAAGAAGCTGTTAAACCCGAATCTGGTATAAAAAATGAAAAAGATGTTGAAAATTTAGTACAAGATTTAAACAAGGCACTCGAACCAATGGGAACAAACCTTAAATTTGGTGTTGACTCTCAGGATATTTTTTATGTTTCTGTTATTGAAGCGAGTACAAACAAAATGATACGACGTTTTCCTGCAGAACAAGCTCAAGAGTTTCTTCCAAAAGTACAAGAAGTAACAGGTGTACTTTTCGATTCAAAAGGGTAAACACTACCCTTTTTGAATATTTTTTACTCCCTCTTTCTTAAAACTAACCATAAATTAATACATTTTATAGTAAAATCGCGGTAATTATTTCTCTAATAAAGGGTTTTTACATGAAAAAAGACGTTAAAAAAGTAGTCCTAGCCTATTCTGGTGGACTCGATACTAGTATTATTTTAAAATGGTTACAAGATGAGTACAAGGCTGAAGTTATCACTTTTACAGCTGATCTTGGTCAAGGTGAAGAGGTAGAACCTGCTCGTCAAAAAGCACTTGACAATGGTATAAAACCTGAAAATATTTTTATTTTAGACATTCAAGAAGAGTTTGTTAAAGATTATGTTTTTCCTATGTTTAGAGCAAACGCTATTTACGAGGGAGAGTATCTTCTTGGTACTTCTATTGCTCGTCCACTTATCGCTAAAAAGCAGATAGAGATAGCTGAAAAAATGGGTGCTGATGCAGTAAGTCATGGAGCAACTGGAAAAGGAAACGATCAAGTAAGATTTGAGCTTGGATACCTTGGACTCAATCCTGATATTACAGTAATTGCACCATGGAGAGAGTGGGACTTAAACTCACGTGAAAAGCTTTTAGCTTATGCAAAAGAGCATGGCATCAACATCGATGCTAAACATGTTGATGCTGAAGGAAATCCTACTGTAAGCCCATACTCAATGGATGCTAACTTACTTCACATCTCATATGAAGGACTTCACTTAGAAGACCCTATGAATGAGCCTGAAGAGTCTATGTGGTTATGGTCTGTAAGTCCTGAAAATGCTCCTGATGAGAAAGAGTACATCACAATTGATTACAAGAATGGTGACCCTGTTGCACTTAACGGTAAAGAACTTTCACCTGCCACAATGTTAAGAACTCTTAATGAGTATGGTAACAAACACGGTATTGGTCGTATAGACATCGTAGAAAACAGATTTGTTGGTATGAAAGCTCGTGGCTGTTATGAAACGCCAGGTGGAACTATTATGCTTAAAGCTCACCGTGCTATTGAAAGTATATGTTTAGATAGAGAAGAAGCTCATATGAAAGATGGCATGATTGCAAAATATGCTGAACTTATCTACAACGGTTTCTGGTTCTCACCAGAGCGTGAAATGATGCAAGCTGCTATCGATACTACTCAAAAATATGTTCAAGGTAGAGTAAAACTAAAACTTTACAAAGGAAATGTAGAAGTAGTTGGTCGTGAATCTGATATGTCACTCTATAGTGAAGAGCACTCAACATTTGAAGAAGATGAAGTATATAACCAAAAAGATGCTGAAGGATTCATTCGTTTAAATGCACTTAGAAGAATAATCGCAGGAAAGAAAAGAGGACATAAATAATGAGTATGATTAAAATAGATATGAATTCACCAGAGTTTATAGAGAGAATGGAAAAAACTGTTAATTTTACTGACAAAGTAATCAAGCAGTTTGGTTGGGAGTATAACCCACAAGAAGAAGTAAATGAAGGTGTTCAGATGGGTCTTGCTCGTAACAAGATGATGTACAACAAACTTTTCTGTCCATGTTTTATGGTTGAAGAGGTAGATGGTAAACCACAATCTGTAGATAACAGAACTTGTCCATGTACTCCAGCAATAGAAAAAGAGATTCCTGAAACTGGTGCTTGTCACTGTGGTATCTTTGTAACTCCTGAATTTGCAGCAGCAAAACGTGTTGAACTAGGTATGGAAGAAGCTGTTCATACTCACTCTCGTGGGCTTAGTAAAGATGAGTGTGAACTCCTTGTAAATAAGGATGAACTTGATGGAGATGAGTTAATCTCTCTTCTTGAAGCACGTGATCTTGGTATGGTAACATTCAAACTTGTTGATGTTCGTGAGCATATGGAGTGGCAGATGGGTCATATCAAAGGTGCTGATGTTCTTGTTCCTACTTCATCATTCTTCCAAACATGGGAAGAAGCAACAATTGGGAAAGATGATAATGTTATTGTATATTGTCATGTAGGTAGTCGTTCTGCACATATTGCAAGAATTTTAGCCGATAATGGTTACACAAAAATCGGAAACTTAACAAACGGTATCGTAGCATACGGTGGCGAGAAAGAGAGATAAGGAACTAAAATGAAAGTACTTTTAATTAAAGATGTAAAAAGCCTTGGTAAAAAAGGTGAAGTGAAAGAAGTGAAAGATGGTTATGGTAAAAACTTTTTAATAGGAAAAGGTTTTGCTAAACATGCAACTCCTGAAATTTTAGCACAACATAAAGAAGAAGAAGCAAAAGCAGCTGCTGATTTAGAAGCTGAAATCACACTTCAAAAAGAGAATGCTAAAAAATTAGAAAAATGTGAAATTATCATCACTAAAAAGATGGGTACGAATGGTCACCTTTTTGGTGCTATCACTAAAGAAGAGGTTGCTCATGAGTTACAAGAGCAACACGGTATTACAATTGATAAAAAACATATAGTAGATAAAATTTCTATTAAAACTGTTGGTGAACATGACTTAGATCTTAAACTCGGTCACGGTATCCATGCTGTTTTACACGTTGATGTTCAAGGTGAGAAATAACTGCTATGTTTGATGCCACTACTATACTAGCCTACAAAGGTAAAAACAGAGCCGTTATCGGTGGTGACGGTCAAGTTACCTTTGGAGATAGCGTTTTAAAAGGCAATGCAACAAAAATTCGTACACTTCATCATGGCAAAATCTTAGCAGGTTTTGCTGGAAGTACTGCAGATGCATTTAATCTTTTTGATATGTTTGAAGAGTTTTTAGAGAACAAAAAAGGAGACTTACTTAAGTCTGTTGTCGAGTTCTCTAAAGCTTGGCGTAAAGATAAGGTTCTTCGCCGTCTTGAAGCTATGATGATAGTTCTTAACAATGACCATATTTTCATTCTTACAGGAAATGGTGATGTTGTTGAGCCTGAAGATGGAGAAATTGCTTCTATAGGAAGTGGTGGAAACTATGCCATCTCTGCTGCTCGTGCATTAAAAAAACATGCTTCACTTGATGAAGAGACACTTATAAAAGAGTCTCTCTCTATCGCTGCAGATCTATGTATCTACACCAACCACAACATAAAAACTCTTGTTTTAGAGGATACAAAGTAATGAATATGACTCCTAGAGAGATAGTTGCATACTTAGATAACTATGTTATCGGTCAAAATGCAGCTAAAAAAACAATAGCCCTCGCCCTTCGCACACGCTACAGAAGAATGCAACTCGATGAGACACTTCAAAATGAAATCATGCCAAAAAATATTTTGATGATTGGTTCAACAGGTGTTGGAAAGACTGAAATATCTCGGCGTTTAGCAAAAATGATGTCTGTTCCTTTCATAAAAGTTGAAGCGAGTAAATATACTGAAGTTGGTTTTGTGGGTCGTGATGTTGAGTCTATGATTCGAGATTTAGTTGTAAACTCTATTAGCATAGTAAAAGCAGAACAAGAAGAGTCAAATAGAGATAAAATTGACAATTATGTTTTAAATAAAATAGTAGAAAAACTTCTCCCCCCTCTTCCAGAATCAGCGAGTGAATCTAAAAAAGATGATTATCAAACACTTTTAGCTGCAATGGAAAAACGTGTTGAATCTGGAGAGATGGATGATAAAATCATCACTCTTGATTTAGCAAAACTAAACATTGAGTTTGATGATAGTGGTTTACCTCCTGAGATGGCAAAGGTTCAAGAGTCTTTCTCAAAAGTTTTCGCAAGTATAAACAAAGAGGATAACACTAAAGAAGTTACAGTAAAAGATGCAAAATCACTTCTTCGTCAAGAGGCAAGTCAAAAACTTTTAGATTCTGCAAGTGTAAATGCAGAAGCACTTCGTCGTGCTGAAAATGGTGGCATAATCTTTCTTGATGAGATAGATAAAATCGCACTCAGTGAAAAATCTGCAGGTAGAAATGACCCATCAAAAGAGGGAGTACAACGTGATCTACTCCCAATAGTTGAAGGTTCAAGTGTCTCTACAAAGTATGGAACAATTAACACTGACCATATCCTTTTCATCGCAGCTGGTGCATTTCATGTGAGTAAACCTAGTGACCTGATTCCCGAACTTCAAGGGCGTTTTCCACTACGTGTTGAGTTGGAGTCTTTAACAGAGGAGACTCTCTATCAGATTTTAACACAGACACAGAACTCTCTTCTCAAACAATACATTGCACTGTTAGGTGTAGAGGGAATGACTCTGACATTTGAAGATGAAGCTATTCGTGCTATTGCAAAACTTGCACATCGTGCAAATGAGAACACAGAAGATATCGGAGCGAGAAGACTTCATACTGTTTTAGAAAACATTTTAGAAGAGATCAGCTACGATGCTGATGAGTACAAAGATAAAGAGTTTGTAGTCACAAAAGATTTAGTTCACGAAAAACTTGATGAAGTTGTCGAAGATGATGACTTATCACGATATATATTATAATCATTATTAAGGTAAACATATGACAAAAGCTGGTTTCGTATCTCTAATAGGTCGTCCAAATGCAGGTAAAAGTACACTAATGAATTCACTTTTAGGTGAAAAAATAGCTATGGTTTCTCAAAAAGCAAATGCTACACGTAGACGTTCAAACGCCATCGTTATGGTTGATGACACACAAATCATTTTTGTAGATACTCCAGGACTCCATGAGAGAGAAAAAATACTTAATCAGTTTATGATGGATGAAGCTTTAAAAGCCATGGGTGACTGTGATCTCATTATCTATCTAGCTCCTGTAACTGATAGTGTCGAACATTATGAAAAATTTCTAAGATTAAACAAAAAAAACACTAAACATATCATAGTTATCAGTAAAATAGATCAAGTAAAACAGGAAAAACTCTTTAAAACAATAGCTTCATACAACAAGTATGCTGAGCACTTTGAAGCACTTATTCCCGTTGCTATTCCTAAAAAAGTTGGTCATGAAGATCTTTTAAAAGTTATCTGCAAAAATCTTCCAGAATCCCCTTTTCTTTTTGATCCAGAAGATTTAACAAGTGAACTTGTTCGTGATATTTATGCTGGTTTTATCCGTGAAGGTATTTTTGAAAATGTTAGTGATGAAGTTCCTTATGAGTCTGATGTTATTATAGAGAGTATTGATGAAGAGGATCATGTTGATATCATTACAGCTATGATTATTATTGAAAAAGAGTCTCAAAAAGGTATTATTATTGGTAAGGGTGGAGAGTCTATTAAACGGATAGGGAAATCAGCTCGTGAAAAAATAGAGAGACTTAGCACTAAAAAAGCTTATCTCAATTTACAAGTAGTTGTAAAAAAAGGTTGGACAAAGGATGTTAACTTCTTAAAAGAGATAGGATATGATAATGCGAAATAGAGATATTTTACTTAAACTTCTACTCCTTTTAACAATGAGTAGTTCACTCTTTTCAAATATTTTAACTCAGTATAGAGAAAACGGTATCCAAAACCTTGAAAAACAGATGGATCTAGATCTATCTAAAAAAGAGTATTGGCAAGAGTATTTACAAAATGTAGATACTAAATTTGGTTACTTAGAGAGTTATAATAATATTTTAGCTTGTGATAAATCAAAATCTACACTCTCTTTATATATGAAAGATAAAGAGAACTCTTACACTTTAACAAAAAACTACTCTGCATTTACAGGCAAAATAAAAGGTGATAAGATAAAAGAGGGAGATTTAAAAACACCTGTAGGTGTTTACACTCTTACAAAGAAACTCTCTAAAGTAGACTCATTTTATGGTCCTATGGCATTTGTCACTTCCTATCCAAATCTTTATGACAGATATAGAGGGAAAGATGGTTCTGGTATCTGGATACATGGTTTACCAACTAATCAAGAGAGAGATAGTTTTACAAAGGGCTGTATCGCGATAAGAAATGCTAGTATTAAATGTTTAGATAAAAATATTGATATAAATGAAACAGTACTTATAATCAAAGAAAAATCTCACACAACATCTGCTTCTAAAGAGAAACTAGCCAATATACTTTCACAACTATATGCTTGGCGTTATGCTTGGCTCTATAACAATACAGAAGATTATTTAAACTTTTATGATTCTTCATTTAAGAGATATGATGGTTTAAATTTAAATAATTTTAAAAGATATAAGAGAAGAATTTTCAATAAAAAAGAGTCTAAAACTATTCTTTTCAAAGATATCAATGTTATCCCTTACCCTAGCAAAGAGAAGATCTATAAAATCACATTTAATGAAGTATATAAATCAAATAGTTTCGCTTTTACAGGAGAGAAAACTCTCATTGTTAAACTTGAAAATTCTCATTTACATATTATTACAGAAAAATAGATGAAGTTATTACTATTTATATCTTTTTTTACATTTAGTTTACTACAGGCCAATATTCAGCTAATAAAAAAAGAAAATAATGACTCAAACACTACTCTTTTAGTTATTGGAGGGATCCATGGCAATGAACCTGGTGGTTATTTTGCGGCAAGTATTCTTGCAAGTAACTATAACATAACTTCTAAAAACTTGTGGATTGTCCCTAATTTAAATCAAGAGAGTATTAAATATAATAAACGCGGTATACATGGTGACATGAATAGAAAATTTGCTCATGTAAAAAACAGTGATGCAGATAAAAAAATTTTAGAAGAGATCAAAAAAACGATTCTCTCAAAAAATGTTTCACTTGTACTTAATCTTCATGATGGACATGGCTTTTATAGAAAAAAAAATAAAGGAAGTATATTCAATCCAAATGCATGGGGACAAACTTGTGTTATCGATCAATGTGATTTAAAAACAACTAAACCATTTGGTAGCTTGAATGAAATAGCATTAACTGTTAGAAATAATATAAACAAAAAATTATTAAAACAGCATCATAGTTTTAATGTAAAAAATACAAATACAAAATATGATGACGAAGCGATGCAATTATCATTAACATATTTTGCAGTGACAAATAACAAACCTGCTTTTGCTATTGAAACAAGTAAAAATCTTTCTAATTTAACACAAAAAGTATTTTATCAACTCCTTGCAATAGAAGAGTATATGAATATAATGGGTATAAAATATAAACGTAATTTTGATTTAAATGAACGAGAACTTTCAAAAATCATAAATAATTACGGTACTTTAACAATAAATGATAATATTTCAATTAATTTGTATGATATCAAAAAATCTTTAAGCTATATTCCGATAAAATCAAATGGTAATGTATTTAAGTTTTCTCATCCTTTAGGGGATTTTAGAAAGGTACATGGTAATTATGTTATCACAATAGGAAATAAAGTTATTACAACCTTAAGACCTCAGTACTTTAAATTAGCTCAAAACTGTTCGAAAAAGATGGCGTTTGAAGTTGATGGGGAAAAAAGACTTTATAATGCACCTTTAGATATTTATGTAAATGCCGATTTTAAGGTTATTAAAAATAAAAAACAACGTGTTAACATTATTGGTTATCAACCAAAAAGAAAAATGGATGAAAGTAATATCACCATTTCTTTAAATAATTTAAATAAAAATTATGCGGTTGATAAAAAAAACAAAGTTTACAGAGTTGAATTTTACAAAAAAGATGAATTTTGTTCCATGTTTATGGTTCATTTTAAATAGGATTATAGTTAATGAGTAAATCAGACCAACACTCTTTTTCAAGTGTAATATCAGTTAATCCGTATAACGAAACTTATATTAATGGTGTATCGAGTTTTTTAAGTAAAAATGAGAGTCCAAGTTTTTCTAAAGATCAATTTGCAATCTCATATTTAAATACTAAAGAATTTATTAATGCACAGATAGAAATAAGTAAGAATATACCAGATGAAGACTTATATGATGCAATCAATTCAAAAGCATATGATGAATTAGCACTTGATAATGCAGTAGAATATCAGATACAATATATTGAGACATTTAACAATCTTGATGAAGAGAATAGACATTTTCATGTCTTTATCGTTGATCCACTTGAGACTACTCAAACTTTTTCCAATATTATTGAGAGTATTAAATATTTAGATGTAACAATACCTGTACCTCTATTAATAAAATCCCTTTATTCAAAAGAGATAGTTGATAGTAGTGGTATTCACTGTTATGTTTATCTACAAGAAAATGATGCCTTTATTACTATTTACGGAAATAAAGAATTTATATATACAAAATCAATTAAATACTCTCTTATAGATATGCATGAAAGATTCTGCGAACTATATGGTGAAAGAATTGAGTATGACACTTTTATTAATTTTTATTCAAATGTTCATTTAAAAGAGACTGATAGTGACTACAAAGAGTACTTTATAAAACTCTACAAAGAGTTATTCGCTAATATTAATGATATTTTAACTTATGCACGACGTGCCTTTGAAATTGAAAAGTTTGAGCATGTTTACATAGGTTCACAAATAGAAAGTGTTACTAAATTAGATGAAATGCTTGAGGTTGAGATAAATATTAAATCAAGTGAATTTGATTTTGATTATGGCTATGAAAGCTCAGATACTTATATAGATCAACTCCATGCTTTAATGCAAATCTACACTACATTAAGCGAAAGTGAACGCTATGAATGTAACTTTAGTGTAAACCATAGACCTCCTGCTTTTGCAAAGAGAGAGAGTGGAAAGATAATTATGCTTGTGGCTGCATCATTTCTTATAGCCTTTGCGTACCCTGTAACATACTGGGTACTCACTTATGCACAAAGTATGCAACAAGATAGCCTTAAACAAAAATATAAAGAGATTCATAACACTAAAATAACTAGAGAATCTACTATTAAGAATAAGCTCGCAGATAAAACAAAAGCACTAGCACTACTTAAGATAGAAAAAGATGAATATATAAACAAGAAGCATACACTTATAAAAATTCATGATGTAAAAGTTAACTATCCTATGAAAGCAAAACTTTTAGCGCTATTAACAAAAGATTTGAACAGGTTCTATGTAAAAATGGAATCTCTAAATTATAAAGAGATAAAAACTAAAAAAGTATTCAATCTAAATCTTGTTTCTTCTAAAGATAGAAAGATCACAAAACTAGTTCAGTATCTTACAAAAACGTATGAAAAAGAGTTCAAATTTAAACTCGAAGATATATCATATGATGAAGAAAGTAAAGTTTACTTTTCTCAGTTAAAGGTTGATATTCTATGAAAAAGAAGATGATAAAAATAAATATTGAAGATTACTTACATGCTATCGATTTAGTTTTTAAGGATAAATCTCAAAAAGATATTTATATGACTTATATAATGATTTTTGCATTAATTTTTGCATTTGCATATACTCTTTTTTGGGATAGTTCATTTAATGAATTTACGACTAAAGAAGCAAATATTAAGAGGTTAAACTCCAAAATCGCGGAAGATGAGAAATTTCTTTCTAGAAATTCTAAATCTAGAATTACACAACTTGATAAAGAGATTAAAAGCATAAATGATAAAATGATTATCCATAAAGACAATAATGCCTATATTAAAAATAAAATTGAGACTATTTCATCTTTAATTTATGATGAGAGAACTTGGGGTGAATATCTTGATTCAATTTCCCAAAATGCTCAAAAATATCATGTAAAAATTAAAAAATTTTCTAATAAATATGCTAATCATGAAAAACATTTTGGTCATGTTCTTGATATATCTATATCATCATCTGCAAACTATAAGAATACTCTTCTTTTTATTAACTCTTTAGAACAGAGTGATTTAGTTGTTGATATACATTCACTAAGTATAAAAGCTCAAAATAAATTAAATAGTGATTTAAATATATCAGTATGGGGGATAACTTACTAATGAAATCTTCAATTATAATACTCTCCATATTCGTTTCAACACTTCTCCTTAGTAGTGAACTATCATGGGTAGACAAACAAGTAGAGGCAATAAAACCATCTCGCAAAGGTATGAATATTCGTGATTTTCGTCAGATTAAAGATCCTTTTATCTTTCTAGAGAAGAACAGAACTAAAGAAAAATCAGAAGTTTCTAAAGCGAAAGCATCCAAACAGATTAGTAGTTCTAACTCTCAAGATATTATTACTGAAAAAACACAAACTGTAAGTCGTGCGTTAACTCTGACACTTATTATGAATAATACTGCGATGATAGATAATCAATGGTATAAAGTAGGCGATAAAGTTCATGGATACAAAATTATACAAATTAATAGAAAGTCGGTTCTTTTAATAAAAAATAAAAAACAAATTCTACTCTCAACAAAGAGTACGAGTACAAAATTACATTTTAAAAACAAGTAGGATTAAAAAATGAAATATCTGAATAAATCAATAAAATCAACACTTCTAGCTCTTCTTTTAGCAACAAGTTCTTATGCGGATTGTTCTTATGAGCTATTTAGCATAAGCTCTGCGAAAGATACAAAAATTATAGATTTTGTAGATCAACTAAGTGATGAGTGTGGATTTAGTATTATTGTAACAGATCCAAATGCTGAAAAGTTCTTAAATCGTAAATTAAATAAAACTAATTTAAAAAATTTAACAATAGATGAAGTACTTGATATAATACTTTCAGAAAACAACCTATCATACTCTCTAAAAAACAACCTACTTAAGATTTCCTACTTAACAACGAAAGTATTTGAAATTGACTATATACTTTCACAAAGAAAAAGTAGTGGAAGCACAGATGTAACATTAAGTTCAAACTCAGCTACACAAGGTGGTATGTCACAAGGAGGAGGATCTCAACCAGGTACTAATGGAAATTCTCCAGAAGGTGCACAGACAGGTATCAAGATAGAAAGCACAGATGAAGTTAAATTTTGGGAAGCACTTGATACAGAGTTTCAAAGCATTCTTAACCGTCCTCATGACTCTTATAAAGCGGGAGCTCCCATTATTAACAGAAATGCTGGTCTTGTAACAGTTACTGCTACACAAAAACAGATGGCACGTTTTAAAAAATATTTAAAGAGGCTACAAGATAAAGTGCAACTTCAAGTTTTAATTGATGTACAGATACTCTCAGTAACTATGAGTGAAGGTAAAACTACTGGTATAGATTGGAAGCAGCTCTATGCATTACAGAATTTCGATGTCTCTATGAACTATATTAAAAATAAAAATGTTGATACTTTTGATGCAACAGGTGCAACTACAACTGCAATTGCAGCTGATACTATTGATGGTGCTGCACATATTATAAATATTAAAGGTCAAGCAAAACTAGATCAAGTTGTTAAATTTTTACAGACACAAGGTGATGTAAGCTCAATTTCTAATCCTAAAGTACTAACACTTAATAATCAGCCCGCATTAATTACTGCTGGTACAGAGTATTTTTATAAAATCACAAGTACTGAAACACTTGCTGGTGGAACAGGTGCAGGTGCACAGAGTTCAAATGAAAATATTCAATCTGTTTTTGCAGGTGTTCTACTCACTATTACTCCTGAAATATCAGATGATAAGACTATTACTTTAAAAATAAATCCATCTTTATCAGAGACTACAACAAGTATCAACTCTGAAGATAACAGTAATAGAAATATGCCACCAGATTTAAATAGAAGACAACTTTCATCTGTTGTAACAGTTAAAGATGGTAATCGAATTGTTCTAGGTGGACTTATCAATACAAGAAATACTATAGAATCTAATAAAGTACCATTATTAGGTGATATCCCGGTAATTAGTTATCTATTTAAATATGAAGAGAAAACTAAAGTTACGGAAGAACTTGTTATTATTATAGAACCACATATCATACATAAATCTCATGATGATATATCTTTATCTGACTTAGGCTATAAAGGTATGACTGATGAGATGATTATGAAAGAGACTGAGTCAAATTCTCAAAAGAAAGATATAGTTGAAGTGAACAATGTTCAAAAGCCAAAAGTACTTATTAGAGAAGAAGAGGAAGAAGAATAATCAATGAATAACAGTATCTTTATAAATTCAAAAAATGTTTTCTTAGATATTGTTAATGCTAAAGATTATATTCAACTTGATCGAGTTTCAACTATTTATCAATCGCTTAAAGATTCAATAAAAAAACCTTTAAAGATGATACTTTTATATGGGAAACCTGGTACTGGTAAAAGTATGTTTTTAAATAAACTGCACACTGATTTATCATCAAGTATTAATGTCTATCTATATCAAACGCCAATTTTAGATGAAAGTGAATTTTATAAGACACTTGCACAAGATATATTTCATACCAAGTACGCAGGTGAATTAAATTTTACACAATTTATGAAAATTGTTGAAAATAATAAGAGTGATGAGATACCAGTAGTTTTACTTGATGAAGCACAATTATACTCTGAAAACTTAATGGAAAAAATACGTCTTTTATCTGATACAAGAACTGTAAAATTTGTTATTACACTCCATAAAACTGAGAAAGAAGATCTTATCGCTAAAGAACACTTTCAGACAAGAATTTGGGAGAGTATTGAACTTGAAAATGCTTCGACTGGAGAATTAAAAATTTATATTCAAAAAAAACTTATGAAAGCAAACTGTTTTGATACCGCCAATATGTTTACAAGTAAATCTGTAAATAAGATTCATAAGATCACAAATGGTAACTATAGAGATACAAATAAATTACTCTATACTCTTTTTGATATATATGCAACATATGAACAAAATCAACAGCTTGGTAAGATAAAAACTGATCAAATTTCAATTAAAGTAGTGGAGATGGCAGCACTGCATTCAGGATTAATAAATGATTAATCTTATTGAACTCGAGAGCCGTTGGTTAAAGTATAAGATAAAATCTTACATTCCTCATCTTAGTATTTTTATTTCTCTTATCGTTATACTAGTTCTTATTGTCTCTTTTATGAATCAATACACAAAAAATGATACAAATGATATAGTTAAACCAGCTCCAAATATTGAAACTGTTGTTATTATTAAAAAACCAGAACCAAAAAAAAGTATAGTAGTTACAAAAGTGCTTGACACTCCTGTTACTTCCACTCAAATAGATAAAGAAGAAAGAAGTGTTAATAGAGTAACACCATCAAGAAAGTATGCAGAAAAAACATTAAAACTTTCTCCATCTTTAGATTTTATGAAAAAAATGCAAAATTCAGTTCAACCATATTATATGAATGAACATACAAATTCTAATGATATTCTTCCTGTTGTAAAAAAAGAGAAACCTATCAAAAAAGTTGTTAAAAAAGAAAAAAAAGTTGAACTGAAACCAACAACTAATACAACACATAGAATAAATATTCAAAGACAAAATACACAACATGATATTGCAGATATTGTAAAAAGATTTAAAACTAATAACAACCCAGCACTCAGTCTCTTTGTTGCTAAAAAGTATTATGAACTAGGAAACTATCAACAAGCATACAATTATGCTTTAATTACAAATAAGATAAATAAAGATATAGAAGTAAGTTGGATTATCTTTTCAAAATCTTTAGTTAAACTAGGAGAAAAGAATAAAGCTATTTCAATTCTTAGTAAATATATTGAACAATCACATTCAAGTAGTGCACAGATTCTACTTGATGATATTAGAACAGGAAAATTTCAATGAAAATAATACTTTTAATTGTTTTGACTCTTAGTTTATATGCTGATGTCAAGCAAAATATGTTTAATCTCTATCAAAATAAAAAGTATGAGGCTGTATGTCAAATAGGTTTTGATAACTTTAAACAGAACAAGAGAGATGAAGAGTTTGTCTCTTTATATGCTTTTTCATGCTTACACTCAGACTATATAGATAGATTAGCTGTTCCAACAGCTGTTTTAAAATTTTCTAGAGAAGCTCGTGCCAATTCAGCATATTTTTCTGTTATATTGATGCAGAAAAAACTTCTCTATCATGCTCTTGTAGATAACTATGATCTATCGGCCTTTGACCTTCCTTCAACAGACTATGTACTCTCTCGTGTTTTTGACTTATACTCAAAACTTGAAAAACATGAACCACGAGCATTTTATCTTTTTGAAGACCCCAATGATCCAAAACTTACATATAAACTTTATTTATCAAGAGATTATAAATTAGATAAAATAATTATAGAAGAGTTTTATGATACAATAACTGTTAAACGCCATGTTTACTGGTAGGAGATAAAGTGGATAGAATAACAACAGACTTACTTGCTAACGGCTCTATTATGAAAGGACAAGTTCATCGTCTCTTAGAAAAAGGGATAGATGAGAATCTAATTCTTAGAGATATCACTCTTTCTGGATTTATGACAATGGACAGACTCGTTCGTTTTATAGTTCAGAATGTAAGAGATGGTATCTATGATTTATCTATAATCGACAACTATGATTACATATATGAAAAAGTTGTTTTAGAGAAACTAGCTGAAGAGTTAGATTTAATGTTCGTAGATTTAGATTCTATAGATATGGATTATAATCTGACAAGTAAAATTCCTTTAGCGCAACTTCAAAAATATAATGTTATTCCTGTCTCTCAAGATGATATGACTGTAACTATTGCATTTAATGATCCTTTAAACATAGATGCCGAAGAGTCTATTCAAAGACTGTTTCCAAGAAAGATTTTAAAAATTGCACTTAGTACTAAAAAACAGATCTCTTCTTATTTAAATAAAATTGCCCTCAAAGATAGTGTTAAAGATCTTGTAAAAAAAGTTCAAGATGAACTTAACTCTATTAATACACTTGAAGAGCAACAAGAAGCATCATCAATTTTACTTTTAATCGATGTAGTTTTGAAAACATGTATTAATGCTCGTGGTAGTGATATTCATATAGAACCTACCGAAAAAAACTGTGTAGTTCGGGCTAGAATAGATGGTAAACTTGTGGAATCATTTATTTTTGAAAAAAACATATACCCACCTTTAGCATCAAGACTGAAACTCTTAGCAAATCTTGATATCGCAGAGAAGAGAAAACCACAAGATGGACGTTTTTCAACAACAGTTGGCTCACGTGAATATGATTTCCGTATTTCGACACTACCAATTCTTTATGGTGAATCAATTGTTATGCGTGTACTAGATAAAGAGAAAGCACTTGTAAGATTAGAAGATGCAGGTATGGATAGTGTAAGCTATCAAAAACTTATTAAAGGACTTGAATCTCCTTATGGAATTATCTTAGTTACAGGTCCTACAGGTTCTGGTAAAACAACAACACTCTATGGTGCACTCAATGAACTAAGAAATGTTGAAGATAAAGTTATTACAGTTGAAGATCCTGTAGAGTACAGAATGAATCTTATTCAACAAGTACAAGTAAACGCCAAAGTTGGTTTAAGCTTTGCAGATGCACTTCGCTCTATACTTCGTCAAGATCCAGATAAAATTATGATTGGGGAAATTCGAGATCAAGAGACACTTGAAATTGCTATAAAAGCTGCACTTACAGGGCATATGGTTATCTCAACTCTCCATACAAATGATTCTATTTCCGCTATTCCGCGTATGGCAGATATGGGAATAGAGCACTATCTTATCTCTGGTGCACTTGTGGCTATTCAAGCACAAAGACTTGTACGTAAGATATGTGTTCATTGTAAAGTTGAAGAGAAGTTATCACCTACTGTACTTGAAGAGATAGATGGCATAATTCCAAAAGGTGCAAAATTTTACAAAGGTAGTGGTTGTAAAGAGTGTGGAGATAGTGGTTATATGGGACGAGAAATGATATGTGAAGTTCTTACAATAACGGAACAACTCTCATCATTAATAGCTAAGGGTGCAGGAAAAGATGCTATGCTTGAACAGGCTAAAAAAGATGGTTTTATTGATATTTTTCAAAATGGTATTCAAAAAGCTCTTGATGGAGTTACAAGTATTGAAGAGATTTTAAAGGTGGCAAAAGGATGATGTATTTTGTAGCAACCGTATTAACAAAAGGTAAAAAAGAAGAGATCGGTTTTTATGCTGAAGATAAAAAAGAAGCACATAGCTTTGCTAAACTAAAATTTAGTGGAATTATCATTAAAGTTGTTGAAGCAAAAGAACCTTTTGAAGAGCAATTCAAAAGATTTAAAACAAACTTTATGCAAAACATTAAAAAAAGAAAGATTAAACAGGATGCTTTAATTGCTGCTATTCGACAGTTAGCAGTTATGACAAATGCTGGTATATCAATCCATGATTCTTTAAGTGAGATCGCTAGTGCTACAGATGATGAAGCACTTAAATTTGTTTTTTCTAAATTGGCAGATGATATTAATGCAGGTCACTCTTTTTCAGCCGCTATGGAAAACTTCCGTTTTGAGCTTGGAAACCTTACTATTGCAATGGTTCAACTTGGTGAAAAAACTGGTAATCTTGATGAGTCACTCTATGCCCTAGCTGATATGCTTGAAGAGATTCGTGCTAATATTACAAAATTTAAAAAAGCTATGGCGTATCCTAGAAATGTTATGATAGCGATGGCTGTAGCCTTTAGTGTTCTACTTACTTATGTTGTTCCACAATTTAAAGATATTTTTGAACAACTTGGTGCAAACTTACCACTACCAACTATTATTTTACTAACACTATCTGATCTACTTACTAACTATGGTCCTTATGTTATTGCAGCTATTACAATTGCAGTCATGACACTTAAGTATTTTATTAACAACTCTAAACCTTTTCGATATGGGTGGCATGAACTACTCTTAAAAACTATGCTTTTAAAAAACATTATTAAGTTTTCAACCTTAAATAGATTTACACTCGTTTTTTCCGAACTTGTTCGTGCAGGTATTCCTATTGCAGAAGCACTTGACACTACTATTGAGATGATTGACAATCTTCCTTTAAAAGCAAAACTTCAATCTGTAAGATTTGCTGTTGAGAAAGGTGGAACACTAAACAAAGGTTTACAAGAGACTGAACTTTTTGAAAATATGATTATTCAGATGGTTCGAGCGGGGGAAGATAGTGGTACTCTCGATGCAATGATTGAAAAAGTAGCTGAGTATTATAAAATGCGTTTTGATGCTATTATTGATGGATTAAGTGAAGCTATTGAGCCTATTATGCTTTTTATAATTGCTGCTATGGTTATTTTACTAGCACTAGGTATCTTCTTACCAATGTGGGATATGGGGAATGCTGTTCAAGGAAGAGCTTAAAGAGTTTTTACAACTCTTAAAGTCTTTTCTAAAAAAGCACTCATACTCTTTTCATCTGACTTTATCTTATAAACTATCTTAGTATCAAATATTTTTTCTAATACAACTATATCAAAAGCATCACACTCATAATCTATAAAACGAACATCACTATACTCTATCTCTATACTTTTATGTATCTCTTTTTTATACTCAAAAAGTTCACTTTTCTCTATAACTAAATTGACAGCATCACTATAAGCTCTTACTAATCCCCCAGTTCCTAACTTAGTCCCACCAAAATAGCGAACTATAATAACTGCACTATTTATAAGATCTTGACCTTGTAGAACCATTAAGGATGGTTTTCCACTTGTTCCCTTTGGCTCACCATCATCACTAGAGTGTTCTACAATTTGTTCATACTCATTTAAGTATCTAAAAGCTGTTACGAAATGTCTCGCTTTGGGGTGTTGTTCTTTAAGTTTGCTAAGAGTTGTGTGGTAGTTATCATAAGGGAGAAGGTGAGCAATAAATTTTGATTGCTTCACCTCTAAAGTGTTACTGATATGTTCTTTAGTAAATTGCATTATTTATGCTAAGTTAGTAAAAATCTTTTGAACATCCTCATCATCTTCTAATTTTTCTAAAATTTTATCTATCTCTACTTGCTGCTCTTCAGTAATAGATACTGGAGTATTTGCAATTCTTTCTAATGTCGCTTTTGTTATCTCAATGCCCATATTTTCCAATGCTTCGTTAAGTGTACCAAAACTTGTAAAGTCTGCTGTTACAAGACAGATACCATCTTCTGCTTCAATCTCTTCAAGACCAGCATCAATTAGTTCTAGCTCTAACTCTTCTAAATCCATATCATCTTTAAGTGCAAACTCAAAAAGTGCTTTACGTGAAAACATAAAGTCCAATGAACCTTTGTTTAACATATCTGCACCATTTTTCACTAAAATATTTTTAACATTTGCTACTGTACGAGTGTTGTTATCAGTCATAGTCTCGATGAATATAAGAACACCATGTGCAGCCTTACCTTCAAAGTTTACCTCTAACATACTTGCAGTATCTTTTGCACTTGCACGTTTAATAGCAGCATCAATGTTATCTTTTGGCATA
>Ga0256826_1000505_pt1 | contig 23643 bp, 15 predicted proteins | sample CV79metaG_FD_185975 | JGI IMG/M metagenome (GOLD analysis project Ga0256826, IMG submission 185975) | Hydrothermal vent microbial communities from East Pacific Rise, Pacific Ocean - CV79 | ecosystem: Environmental > Aquatic > Marine > Hydrothermal vents | place: Pacific Ocean: East Pacific Rise...
AATATTTAGAGTTAAAAATTCTTTTTTCTTTATATTTTGTAGATTCTCACTATTTAGTGGATAATCTGCATGAGCTAAAAATGAAAAAATAAGACCTTTATTTAAGTAATCTTCCAAACATTCTTCATCACAACTATAAGGATCCAAATTTTGTATAGATGTTTCAGGTAGTGGTATACTTGAAATTAAAAAACTTTTAGCATAAAGCATAAAAGGTAATAGTAAAATTATATATATTTTTTTCATAAACAGCTCTTTATAGTTTTTAAATCATTTAATGTGATTTTTTTATCATCTGGGTTTCTAAGTAGATGATTTGGATGATGTATTGGTATAAGTTTATAGTCTTTAAAATCTATAATATGTCCTCTTACACTTTGAAAATTGTCATATTCAGATGTAACTTTAGCATAAGCTTCTTTACCTAAGGTTACAATAACTTTTGGCTTTATAAACTCTATTTGAGAAAATAGATAGTCTTTACATGAATCCCACTCAGAGTTTGATGGTTCATTTGAGTTTAGAGGTTTGCATTTTACAGCATGAGTAAAGTAAATATCAGTTGTTTTTAATTTTAGTACATTTTCTATCATTTTTGTAAGTATATCACCAGAGCGTCCACAATAGTATGAGTTCGTATTATCTTCATTTAATGAAACACTATAGTCTATTATCATGATATCAGCATTTTCATTACCTGTACCAGTCATACTTTGAGTTCTGGATTTGCTTAAATCACAAAGATAACATGTTTTTATATTTTTATTTAGTTGAGTTAAATTTTTTGGTTTTATAGAGGTGCTTTTATGGTTTATGTTGAAATGGTCTATATATTCAAAACCTATAGCTTTTAATTTGTAAAGATTTTGTAAAAGTAGTAAATTTTGAAATGATTTCAATAATATGCCTATTTATTTATTTAATATAATAGTTAGTATATAAAAACTGTGGTTAAAATATACTTTATATTATTTAGATAAAATATGAAACAAGGATAAATATGAATTTTAATGATAATTTATTAGATATACACAGTTATGAATTGACATCTTCAGTTGATGTTATTGGTGTTGTAAGTGATTTTAAAAATTTAAATTCACAAACTGTTCTAATACATATAAATTCTTATATTCACAATACTATTTTAGTACAAAGTTTAAAAAAAGAATTAAGTGCATACTTCATAGATGCCAAAATTGTTTTAATCCGTCATGAAGATAAAGCAAAAACTTATTTAAATATTTTTTCATTTAAAAATAAGAATTTAGATGAAAATCTTAGTGATTATATTTTAAATACAATATATTTAGAAAATAAAAGTAAAGATTTAACTATACATGAATATCGAAATAAACTCTTTAGTAGATATTTTACAGATCATCTTACAAATCTTCCAAATGTATATCAGTTACGTAAAGATTTAGATGACTATGAAACATGTAGTTTAATCTTTTTTAATATAGATAATTTTCAAACAATAAATAATTTTTATGGCTTTATAGTTGGTGATTATGTAATAGAAGAAGTTGGAAAACGATTAAAAGAATATATAGTAGATACTGAAGTTTATAGACTATCAGGAGATGAATTTGCGTGTATAGTTGATAAAAGCATGGGATTTTATGAGTTAAAAGATTACTTAAGTAAAATTTATGATGATCTAAAAGATTTTGTAATTGATTATCAGGGTATTAGTATTTATATTGATTTTACAATGGCTTCATCTTCAAATGTTAATCTTCAAAATATTTTTTCTAAAGTTTCTATGGCTTTAAAATATGCAAAACAGATGCATTTACCATTTTGGATATATGAAGATAGAATGAATTTTGAAGATGAATATGAAAGAAATTTGCAGTTATCTAGTATTGTAAGAGAAGCTGTTTTAAATTCAAAAATTATTCCATATTATCAAGCTATTATAGATACTAAAACTTCAAAAATTAAAAAGTATGAATGTTTGGCAAGACTTATAGACAGCAATGGTAAAATACTTTCCCCAACCCTTTTTATTCCTATAGCCAAAAATATTAAAGCTTATCATTTTATAACTCAACTTATTATTGATAAATCATTTGAAACTTTTGAAAATAGCGAATATGAATTTAGTGTAAATCTTTCTATAGAAGATATAATGAGCAGTAAAATTTATAAGTTTATTATGGATAAGCTAAAAAGTTCAAAGGCATCTCGTAGAGTAACTTTTGAGATTTTAGAATCTGATGCTATTGAAGATTTTAAAAAAGTTGAGCGTTTTATAAGTGAAGTAAAACGTTATGGAGCTAAAATAGCAATAGATGATTTTGGAAGTGGTTACTCAAACTTTGCATATTTAACACAAATGCGTGCTGATTATATAAAAATAGATGGTTCTCTTATTCAAAATATGGATGTAGATAAAAATGCACTAATAGTTGTTGAAACCATTGTAGAATTTGCTAAAAAATTAGGTATAAAAACTATTGCTGAGTATGTTCACTCAAGTATAATTATGGATAAAGTAAAGGAACTTGGCATAGATTATTCTCAAGGTTTTTATATAGATGAACCATCTATAAAATTATAATAATTTACTTGTAAAATTTTGATAAGATTTGTTTTATATATAAGATGTTAAAATAAATGTAATGAATGAATTAACCTTACAAATACAAAAATATAAAGCAAGAGAAGAAAGCTTTAAGCAATTAGAAGCGATATCGAAACTTGGTAGTTGGGAATTAGATTTACGAACAAAAAAGTCTATTTGGTCTGACGAAAGTTACAATATTTATGAAATAGATAAAAATTCTGGTATAAATGTTGGGCTAGATACTTTTTTATCGCATTTAGTTAAAGAAGATGTGCCTAGAGCTATATCTATTTTAGATACTGTTATTCAAGATAATGGTGTTCACTCTTTTGAGTGTAGTATTATTGATGGAAAACAAAACTTAAAGCATCTACTTTTAAATGCTAAAGTTATTTATGATGAAGATAATCTCCCTCTAAAACTTATTGGAACAACACAAGATATTACTGAATATAGTAAATTGAAAAAAGAATCATCGAAATTTGCTCAAATTATGGATAATTCTTTAAGTGAAATTTATATAGTTGATTTTTATACATTAAAATATCTATATGTTAATAGTGGTGCAGTAAAAGCACTTGGTTATTCAAAAGAAGAACTTTTAAATATGCGTATTCTTGATATAAATCCATATTTATCAAAAATGGAGATTAAGAAACTTAAACGAGAGTATATTGAAAACCAAGAATTAATCTTAACTCGTACACAACATCAAAGAAAAGATGGTTCTATATATCATGTACAGTCATATATACACTCTATAGATTATGGAGAAACTGAAGCTTTTATGATACTTGATACAGATATAGATGATATTATTCAGCTAGAAGCTAAGATAAAATATCAAGCTACTCATGATGATTTAACAAGTTTACCAAATAGAAACTATTTCAATGATAGAATCTCTAATTTAGTAAAAAGTTTTAATAAAAATAAAATAAATTTCGCACTATTGTTTATTGATTTAGATCAGTTTAAAAAAATAAATGATTCATTAGGACACTTGATAGGTGATGAAGTATTAAAAGAAGTTGCTATAAGATTACAAGAATCTATAAGAGAAGTAGATATTTTAGCTAGATTGGGTGGAGATGAATTTACTATAATTTTAAAAGATATAAATAGTAGTGAAGAAATAAGTAAAATTTGTACAAAAATAATAAAATCAATAAAACAACCTATAATTATTAATGAACAAAAATTATATATCTCATCTAGTATAGGGATAAGTCTTTATCCAAAAGATGCAGATAATGATAGAGATTTAATTAAATTTGCTGATGTTGCTATGTATAAAGCAAAAGATGCTGGTAGAGATAATTTTAAATTTTTCAATATAAAAATGAGTGAATTAGCTTTAATGAATGCTGTTTTAGAAAGTGATTTAAGAGTTGCTATTTCTGAAGAGCAATTTATAGTTCACTATCAACCTCAGTATAATGCAGTAACAACGACAATAATTGGAATGGAGGCTCTTGTAAGATGGGAACATCCAGTTGATGGTCTTGTTCCTCCCGTGAAGTTTATTCCAAAAGCAGAAGAAAATTCACTTATAATACAAATAGACAGAATAGTTATGAGAAAATCTATGAAACAATTTACTAAATGGTATAAGGATGGTTACAAACCAGGTGTACTCGCTTTAAATTTAGCTATGAAACAATTAAATGAAGATGATTTTATAATATTTCTTTTAAAGACCATGAAAGAACTAGAGTTTCAACCAAATTGGTTAGAACTTGAAGTAACAGAAGGGGAGGTTATGGCTAACCCCGAAAAATCTATTGAAAAGTTAAATAAATTAAGTGCTATGGGCATAGAAATAGCTATTGATGATTTTGGAACTGGTTATTCCTCTTTAGCGTATTTAAAAAGATTACCTATAAATAAACTGAAAATTGATCAAGCTTTTGTTAAAAATTTACCAACTGATGAAGATGATGTAGCAATAGCAAAAGCTGTTATAGCATTAGCTAAAAGTTTGAAATTAAAAATAATTGCAGAGGGTGTTGAAGAAAAAGAACAAAAAGATTTTTTAGTACAAAATGGATGTGTAGATATTCAAGGTTATTACTATTTTAAACCTATACCAGCTAATGAGATAGAAGATTTGTTAAAAAAAGAGGTGCGTATTTAAGATTTTACTCTTAAATACTTTAATAGATAGTTATTGAACTACTTCAATACTTACGTTAGTTGATTCCCAAATCCCATGTTTTGTACAGTATGCATGAGCAACTAAGTTTAGTTTTTTACCCATTGGACGAATATTAAAAGTTACTTCACAGTGAGATTTTTCATTCCCTAAAGTCCCTGGAACAAAAGAAGCAGAAGCTAATTTAGTTTCACCATTAAAAAGAGTGATTGACTCTATAAAGTGATCAAAATCATCTGGATGAGTATATTCATTACCCATTTTTACATTTACTGCAAGCATTTCACCTTTTTTAGCAGTATCTGTAACTGTAATAAATGGTGAGTGACGATCAATCAAGTCTTTTTTAGCTTCACGCTCTACATTGTCTATATTTTCGTATTTATTAATCTTTGGCATATTTAATTCCTTGTATTTTAAAATTTATGTGATATTGTAACTAGTAAATCTTTTAGATAAACATAATTGAGATAATGCTTATCTTCTTTAAGGAAATATTAAAATAAGACTTTAACATAACTAATCTGTTTCTTTAAGTTTTGGGTTGTAAAAACTACTTTCTAAGCAGTTTCTTTACTGCCTATTTTAATTTTGCGGTAACTATAGACATAGAAAAATATTCAAGTATAAAACTCATTAATAAGTATTTCTTAGTGAAATGAGTAAGAAATTAGATGGTTAGATTAGGTGAAAATTGCACTTATTACTTGAATTGGTATTTTGTCTTTTTAAAGTCCTATAATAGGGGGGGGGTAGGTATATGGTACCAGTGGCCGGACTCGAACCGGCACGCAGTTGCCTGCAAGGGATTTTGAATCCCTCGTGTCTACCATTTCACCACACTGGCATAAAAAGAAAGTTTGTGATTATATTTATAATTAACTTAATTTAGAGTGAAAATCAAAAGTAAATCAATTTTTGTCGATATAGATATAAAGGAACTCATATTGCTTATGTTTAGTAATATAGGTTTAAAAGTAGTGGAGGTTTATCATGAGAGTAACGTCAAATATGTACTATAAAAATATTTATGGTAATAATAATTCGAAGTTAAGTAAAGAACTTTTTGATGTTAATAAGCAAATATCATCAGGTTTATCAATTCAGTACGCTCATGATGATATCCGAACCTTTACAGAAACTATGAGACTTGATAATGAGATAACTACACTCTCTCAGGTTACTAAAAGTGTTGAGAGTGGTTCTAAAGTATCAAACCAAACAGACTCTGTTTTAAATGAGTTTCAAACATCGTTAGAACGAACAAACGTACTTTTAATCCAATCTTCAAATGCTTCTCAAAATGATGCTTCTATGGATGCTATAGCTTCTGAATTAAAAGAAATTGAAAAACATTTAACAAACTTATCAAATACATCTATAAATGGTAAATATCTCTTTTCTGGATCTTCCACTAATGTTAAACCTATTGATAAAAATGGTATTTATCAAGGTAATGATAAGGTACTAAATGTATTTTCAGGTAATGATATATTTCAACAATATAATTTAACTGGTGCAAACCTTTTCTTAGGGGAAGAAAAATCAGTTCCAAAAGAAATTACATCAAATGTGAAAAATAAAAATCTTTTTGATAACTCTGCACTTTCAGCTTCTAGTGAAATACGTGATTTAATGGGAGATAAGGATGATGTTAGCCCAAATACAAGTTATTTTTATATAAATGGTACTAAAAGTAATGGAACCACATTTAAAGAAAAGCTTTCTTATACTGATACTGATACTATAAGTAGTTTATTGGATGATATTGGTAAAGCTTATGGTAATGATACAAATGTAAATGTAGTTAATGTTCAAATGAATAGTATGGGTGAAATTACAATAGAAGATAAAATATTTGGATCAAGTAAATTAGATTTTCATATGGTTGGTGCGATTGATTACACTGATGCTAATGGTGGTCTAGCAAATGTTAATGATATTGATGATTTAGAAACAAATGGAGGAGAAACTACATATCCACCAACTGGAAAGCTTTACATAAAAGAATTTATTAAATCAGGATATATATCAGCAAGTGGGGCTTCGGCAATAGAAGGAACTATCTATGATAGAGTTGAATTTTCTAAAGAAGGTTCATTTTTAACTGCTGGTATATCTCAAATTTTGAAAGATGATAATACATTTGCAAAACCATCAACAAAAATTTCTGAAGTTGCTGATATTTCAAAGGGAACTACAAGTACTTTGGATGATACATTAGATGGAACTAGTTTAATATTGGTTGGAAAAACTATTGATGGGGATACTTATGATGTTAAAATAGACTTTAAGAGTACGGCCAACGGAGGTTCTTCATTTTCTCTTGATACAGATGGAGACGGTGCTTATGACGATGGTTCTTATGATATATTTAATACCCAAAGCCCAAGAGTTGCTGTAGATGCTGATGAGATGACATATCAGCAACTTTTAGATGTTACAAATATGATTGTGACAAATATTCTTCCAGCAGCAAATACTGAGGCTGATTATGATGAAGCTATTGAAAATTCTCTTTATAAGGGAGTAGCAAAATTAACTTATGATGGAAAGATGCAGTTTGAAGATTCTAATTATGGTGAATCAAAGGCTTCAATTGCTTTGTATGATTCTGTGAGTGATGATTTTTCCTTAAATGTGGATAGCAATGGAGATGGAACAAATGATAGTTGTTCTTCATCAGCAATAGTATTTAATGCGAATAATACATTAACCATAAGAGATGCTAAAACAGACTTTTTCTCTACATTTAATAAAATTATAAAATCTGTAGAAAACCATAAACTTTATCCTGATGCTAACAGTGGAGATATTCGTAGTGTTGGTGCAGAAAATGCCATTGCTATGTTAGATGATTTAAAAAATCATGTTGGTAGAAGTCATTCTTTAGTTGGTTCACAATCAAATGCTTTGCAAAACTCTCTAGAACGTACACAACTTTTAGAAATATCTACCATGACTCTTCGTTCAGAAACATTAGATACAGATTTAGCAGAGGCGTCAATGAATTTAGCTCAGTTAAATCTTAATTATCAGGCTATGCTTTCAACTGTAGGTAAAATTTCTAAATTAAGTCTTGTAAACTACTTATAAATCATCTTTTATGGAACAGTTTTAGCTATACTTTCTTTTTAATAACTCTATGAGGAAGTATGGTTTGAAAGACACTATTTTTATAATTATTTTTGGTATGCTTATCTATCTTGGATTTGCTACAGTTTTTGGTGACACAGCTCTTATGGGAAGTTATGGTGCTAAATTTGCATTACTAAACCATGCTTATTTTGGTTATATATCTTATGTTTATATTTTTACAACTCTTATTCCTTTATATACTTTTTATAAAAATACTACTTTAAATATGCGTAAATTTGAACTTATTATTGCATCGTTTTTAGTTTTATTTTCATCTCTTTTAGCTCAAGCAATGCTTATTGAAAATGAATTTCGTGGTAGTGTTGGAGGTGATTTTGTAGATTTCTTAAGTCCTTATATTGGTAGTTTTGGTCTTTGGATATTTTGGATTATTATAACTTTAGTGTCTATTGTTATTTTAGCAGATAAAAGTGTTCAAGATATGCTTGATAAATTAAAAATCTTTTTAAAAGATAAATTTAAAACTACTAAAAAACCAAAAATAAAGAAAAAAGATGTTGTGGAAATAGAGCCAACTATGGAAGATTTTGAAGAGGAAATTGATAAACCAACATACTTAAGAAGAGAAGAAAAATTACCAGACACTAAAACTCAAAATCAAGAAGAAATTATAGATATACAAGAATCTCATGAAGAAAAAAATCATAATATTTTAGATATAGTGCATGATATAAAAGAACAAAATGGTACAATTATTGTAGAAGAGTTAGAAGAAAATGCAAAGCTTTTAGCAAATATAGAAAAAGGTAAGGTTGAAAAACCTAAAAACTTTAAGCTCCCATCAGTTAATTTTTTACAAAAACCAAAAGCTACTACAAAAAATGTAGATGAGAGTGAACTTGATGAGAAAATCCATTATCTTATTGAAAAATTGGCACATTTTAAGATAGATGGTGATGTCGTTCGTACTTATGCTGGTCCAGTTGTTTCAACTTTTGAGTTTAAACCAGCTGCAAATGTAAAAGTATCTAAAATATTAAACCTTCAAGATGATTTAGCTATGGCTCTTTCAGCTGAAACTATCCGTATTCAAGCACCAATACCTGGTAAAGATGTTGTAGGTATAGAGATACCAAATGACACTGTAGACACCATATATCTGCGTGAAATTTTAGATGATAAACTTTTTCGTGATTCATCATCACCACTTACTATAGCTTTAGGAAAAGATATAGTTGGTAAACCTTTTGTAACTGACTTAAAAAAGCTTCCACATCTACTAATTGCTGGAACAACAGGTAGTGGTAAGAGTGTTGGTATAAATGCTATGATTTTATCACTTTTATACAAAAATTCTCCAGACCAACTTAGACTCCTCATGATAGATCCAAAAATGCTTGAATTTTCAATGTACAATGATATTCCTCATCTTTTGACTCCTGTTATTACAAAACCTAAGCAGGCTATTGCTGCACTAAATAATATGGTAGCAGAGATGGAACGCCGTTATGAACTTATGGCAGATTCAAGAACAAAAAATATTGAAAATTATAATGAAAAAATTAAAAAAGAGGGTGGGGAACATTTTCCATATATTGTTGTAATTATTGATGAATTATCAGATTTGATGATGACAAGTGGAAAAGATGTTGAAGTAAGTATTGCTAGACTTGCACAAAAATCTCGTGCCTGTGGAATCCATCTTATAGTAGCTACTCAGCGTCCATCTGTAGATGTTGTGACTGGACTAATTAAAGCAAACTTACCATCTCGTATATCTTATAGAGTTGGTCAAAAAGTTGATTCTAAGATTATTTTAGATCAGATGGGTGCTGAGTCACTTTTAGGTCGTGGAGATATGCTTTTTACACCACCTGGCTCAACGGGACTTGTTCGTCTTCATGCACCATGGGCTACAGAAAATGAGATAGAAGAGATAGTTGAATTTATAAAAGCACAACGTGAACCTAACTATGATAAAACATTTTTACTAGAAGAGAATGAAAATAATTCATCATCATCTTCAGATTCTTACGAAGAGTTAGATGAACTTTTTGAAGATGCAAAAAATGTAATTTTAAATGATAAAAAAACATCTATTTCATATCTTCAAAGAAAATTACAAATTGGTTATAACCGTTCAGCAAATCTTATAGAACAACTTGAACACGAGGGTGTGCTTTCAACTGCAAATTCTAAAGGTGTTAGAGAGATACTTTAAATGGTAGAAGCTCAATTTATTTTTACAAAATTAACAAATTCTTTTAGAGTAGATATTCCAAATTTAGAAGATTTAAGTGTTGAGCAAATTCAAGAAATACAAAAATTTGTGGAAGATAGAAAAGGTATTTTTAATTTTAATACATATAGTTTTATAATTAATAAAAATCTTGAATATGAAGAGTTTACAAAACTTACAAGTGTCCTAAATATATATGCGGAGTGTGGTTTAAATATAGCTTATGCTCAACCTGCTACGAGAGTGGGCTTTGGTCAGTACAAAGGTATGTTTATAACAGATGTTCCAGATTCTTATTTACTATGGCTTAAGAATAACTATAGAGGTGAACAAAAGCAGTATATATTGGACGAAATAAGCAAGAGAAAACTATAGTGTTACAAAAATAAACATAAATATTATAAAAAATATATATTATGTTTCATAAAGTTACACTGTTTCTTTTTAGTTTTTTTATTTAGTTATAATCCCATATTAAATTAAAATATTAGGATTTACTATGGCATTTTTAGATGACTATAAAGTACATACGAAAGAAAGAGAAGCTCTTGGCGTTCCACCACTTGCTTTAAATGCTCAACAAGTTACTCAATTAGTTGAATTACTTAAAGCTGATAAAGTAGAAGATGAAGAGTTTTTACTAAATTTATTGGAAAATCGTATTCCAGCTGGTGTTGATGATGCCGCATACATTAAAGCAGCCTTTTTAAATGCTATTGTTCATGAAGATGCACATTCTCATGTTATAGACAGAATTCAAGCTATAAAAATCCTTGGAGCAATGCTTGGTGGTTACAATGTTGGACCATTAATTGATGGACTTAGAAATAACAATGTAGCAATCGCTCAAGAAGCAGCGGATCAATTAAAAAACACTATTTTAGTATATGGTGATTTTGAAGTTGTGAAAGAATTAATGGATCACAATAATCCTTTTGCTAAACAAGTAGTAGAATCTTGGGCAAATGGTGAGTGGTTTACTAACAAGCCAGAAATGCAAAAAGAGATTACAGTAACTGTGTACAAAATTCCAGGTGAAACAAATACTGATGATTTATCTCCTGCTTCAGAAGCATTTACTCGTGCAGATATTCCAGTTCATGCAAACTCATTTTTAGTAAATAGAATGGATAATCCACTTGATACCATGAAAGAGTTAAAAGCTAAGGGACATCCTCTTGCTTATGTTGGTGATGTTGTTGGAACGGGTAGTTCAAGAAAATCAGGAATCAACTCTGTTCAATGGCATATGGGTAGAGATATCCCAGGTATTCCAAACAAAAGAACTGGTGGTATCGTTATTGGTGATATTATTGCTCCAATTTTTTTCAATACTGCAGAAGATTCAGGATGTATTCCAATTCAAGCACCAACTGCTGAGTTAAATACTGGTGATGTTATCATTGTTAAGCCATTTGATGGAACAATAGAAAAAGATGGTAAAGTAGTTTCAACTTACGAGATTGCTCCAAATACTCTTCCTGATGAAATGCGTGCTGGTGGTCGTATTCCACTTATTATTGGTAAAGGCTTGACTGCTAAAGCTAGAGAAGCTCTTGGTATGGACGCTGGAGATTTATTTATGGTTCCTGCTCAACCTGCTGATAATGGTAAAGGTTTTACACTTGCACAAAAAATGGTGGGTAAAGCTTGTGGTGTTGATGGTATTAAACCAAATGTTTACTGTGAGCCTATCGCTACAACTGTAGGAAGTCAAGATACGACTGGTCCAATGACTCGTGATGAAGTGAAAGAACTTGCTGCACTTTCTTTTGGTGCTGATATGACTATGCAATCATTTTGTCATACTGCTGCTTATCCAAAACCTGCAGATATTGAGCTTCAACATACTCTCCCTGAATTTTGGACTTCAAGAAAAGGTTTTATTCTTCGCCCAGGTGATGGTGTAATTCACTCATGGTTAAATAGACTTTGTCTTCCAGATACTGTAGGTACTGGTGGGGATTCACATACTCGTTTCCCAATAGGTATCTCATTTCCAGCTGGTTCAGGGCTTGTAGCATTTGCTGGTGTAACTGGTATGATGCCACTTACTATGCCAGAATCTGTTCTTGTAAGATTTAAAGGGACTATGCAACCGGGTATTACTCTTCGTGATATGGTAAATGCTATCCCTCATCAAGCTATAAAAGATGGTCTTTTAACAGTTGAAAAAGCTGGTAAGAAAAATATTTTTGGTGGTAGAGTTTTAGAGATTGAAGGTTTAGAAAATCTTAAATGTGAACAAGCATTTGAACTTTCTGATGCTTCTGCTGAGCGTTCTGCTGCTGCTTGTACAGTTAAACTAAATAAAGAACCTATCATTGAGTATTTAGAGTCTAATATTGTTCTAATAGAAGAATTGATTAATCAAGGTTATGAAGATGGGGCAACTCTTCAAAGACGTGCTGATAAAATGAAAGCTTGGATTGCTAAACCAGAATTAATGGAAGCTGATAAAGATGCCCAATACGCAGCAGTAATTGAAATTGATATGGATCAAATTAAAGAACCAATTTTAGCTTGTCCTAACGATCCAGATGATGTTAAAACTTTAACTGAAATTAGAGAAGCTGGTTTAAGACTAGAAATTGATGAAGTATTTGTTGGTTCATGTATGACAAATATCGGTCTTTTCCGTGCCGCTGGTGAAATTTTAAAAGGTGAGGGCAAAGTAGCAAATAAACTTTGGGTGTGTCCTCCAACTAAAATGGATGAAAAAACTCTTCAAGAAGAGGGTTACTATTCTGTATTTGGTATGGCTGGAGCTAGAACTGAAATCCCTGGTTGTTCTTTATGTATGGGTAACCAAGCTTCAGTTGCACAAAATGCTTATGTATTTTCAACATCAACAAGAAACTTTGATAATAGACTAGGAAAAGGTTCACAAGTTTATTTAGGATCTGCTGAACTTGCTGCTGTTGTAGCTCTTAAAGGTGCTTTACCAACTGCTGCTGAATACTTAGAAATTGTTTCTGGTAAAATTAAACCAGAGATGACTGATGAGATTTATAAATATCTTAACTTTAGTAAAGTTACAAAAGACGAACTTAGCGCAATGGTTAAATAAAGAAAAGAGGCTAAGCCTCTTTCTTAATCTCTTATGATATCGTATTCTAAAGGGTATTTAGGAGTAAAAACTTCTAAATTTATATCATGATTTTGTTTTTGATTTGAAAATAAAATAGTAACTTTATTTTCAAATTCATCTATATAAGTGATAGATTTTATAAATTTATTTTCTTTTGTAATTGTAAAAATAGTATTTTTATAACTAGCCTCATATATATTTTTTTTTATCTCTTTAGCATTTTTAATTAGTTGAAAAAAATTAAAATTTGATTTGATTTTCCTAATGATTACTTGTTCTATTTCTGGTTCAACTATGGTTATAGTAAAGGGACTAATAAATATACTTTTTTCTACAGGAGTAATATATTCCCACTTAGCTAATTGTGGCTTACTAGCATATACATGACCAGTGTATTTTAGAATTTTATCTTTTTCATCTTTAATATTCTGAGTAAAATCAGCTTCAAAAGATTTTATATTGTCTATTGAAGCATTAAGTATGCTTGTTATTAGTATTATGAATAGTAATGGATATTTCAATGATTTACCTCTTGTAATTATTAAAAATTATACCAAAGAGCTTGTTTACTTAAGTAAGAGAATATAGGATGATTATTAACTATAATTGGTTAGCATTAGTAAAAAGATTATTAGAAGGAGTTATATAGTGAAAGAATTTTTTAATTATGGTGAGAAAGTTGATGGTTATGATATTAGAGTAATCAATGAAAGAGAGGCAAGGGCTGCTGCTGGTATTTTATTTGCATTGGGTTTTTTAAGTTTAACTAATGCCGTTATGCTTGGTCATCTAATAGTTACAAAATTTTTTATATCTTTTTTTACATTCGATTTTTTTGTAAGAGTAATAAATCCAAATTATTCTCCAAGTATGTTAATAGGTAGATTTTTTGTGCAAAATCAAGTGCCAGAATATGTAGGTGCTGCCCAAAAAAGATTTGCTTGGTCTATAGGTCTTGCATTGGCAATACCTATGTTTTATTTACTTGTAATTAGCTTTCAACCAAATCCTATAAAAGTTGTAATTTGTACAATATGCTTGCTGTTACTTCTTGGAGAATCTGCTTTTTCTATATGTTTTGGTTGTATGATTTATAATCTAATAAAAAAGGATAGGGCTACTTATTGTCCAGGTGGTGTTTGTGAAATTAAACAAAAAGAAGCAATTCAAAAATTTAATATTGTTCAAAAATTTATTGCTATATTTTTTACTATTTTATTGATTTTTGGTATATATGAATATATGATAAAAGTTGAAAATAAAACATTTTTAATGCAAAAAGTAACTATGATGATGATGTCAGAAGAAGAAAAAAAAGCTTTAGAAGATGCTCAATTTCAACAAGAAGCAGATATGTTTGATTATGAAGACGATGAAGAATAATTTTATAAACTTAGCATAATAATTAAGTATAAAAGTAATCAAAAGTTAGGATTAGGTTATAGTAGCCTATTATTTATGCTAAGTATTATTATTAGTATGATAAAATAATACAATTTCAAATTTACTATATAATAAACTATATAGTAATACATATAAGGTTGGAGATGCTACAAGCATTAATGGGTAAAGTATTTGGTACTTCAAATGATCGTGAACTTAAAAAATATAATAAAATAGTGAAAAATATAAATAATTTAGAAAGTAAGTATAAAGAACTTTCTGATGATGAATTAAAAGCAACTTTTAATGAACTTAAGCAAAGTGTATTAGATGAAGAAAAAACTTTAGATGATGTACTAGAAGATTCTTTTGCTATAACAAGAGAGGCTAGTGTTAGAACTCTTGGTATGCGTCATTTTGATGTCCAGCTTGTAGGTGGTGCAGTTCTTCATGAGGGAAGAATCGCAGAAATGAAAACAGGTGAGGGTAAGACACTTGTTGCAACTCTAGCAATAATTTTAAATGCGATGAGTGGTAAGGGCGTACATCTTGTAACAGTAAATGATTACCTTGCTTCTCGCGATGCAAAAGAGATGGCTCCACTTTATGAGTTTTTAGGTTTTAGTGTTGGTGCTATTTTAGAAGATATGCATGACCATGAACTTAAAAAAACAGCATATAATGCAGATATTACTTATGGAACAAATAATGAATTTGGATTTGATTATTTAAGAGATAATATGTCTTATTCAGCTGAACATATGGTTCAAAGAGGACATAGCTTTGTAATTGTTGATGAAGTTGATAGTATCTTAATTGATGAAGCTAGAACACCATTAATTATCTCTGGTCCGACAGATAGAAATATGGAAGACTACACAAAAGCAAATACTATCGCACTTGCACTTGAAAAAGAAGCACATTTTACAGTTGATGAAAAAGATAGAGTAATTCTTGTTACAGAAGAGGGTAATACAAAAGCTGAAGAACTTTTTGGTGTTGAAAATTTATTTTCACCTGAAAATGCTTCACTCTCACATATCTTAGATCAAGCATTAAAAGCAAATTATATTTTTGTAAAAGATGTAGATTATGTTGTAAATGATGGTGAAGTTATTATTGTTGATGAATTTACAGGAAGACTTAGTGAAGGACGTCGTTTTTCAGAGGGTCTTCACCAGGCGCTTGAAGCAAAAGAAAAAGTAGAAATAAAAGAAGAAACACAAACTCTAGCAGATATAACATTCCAAAATTACTTTAGAATGTATGATAAACTAGCTGGAATGACTGGTACTGCTGAAACTGAAGCATCTGAATTTGCACAAATATATTCTCTTGATGTTATTTCAATTCCTACAAATATTCCAATTTCTAGAGAAGATAGAAATGATTTAATCTATAAAACAGAGCGTGAAAAATTTGAAGCAGTTATAAATACTATCAAAGAATTAAGTAAGACAGGTCAACCTGTCCTTATAGGTACTGCAAGTATTGAAAAATCAGAACTTTTGCACTCTGTTTTAAAGCAAGAAAAAATTGCACATACTGTGCTTAATGCTAAGAATCATGAGCAAGAGGGTGAGATTATTAAAAATGCTGGATCTAAAGGTGCAGTAACGATAGCTACAAATATGGCTGGACGTGGTGTTGATATTAAAGTTAATGATGAAGTTAGAGAGCTTGGTGGTCTATATATACTTGGAACAGAGAGACATGAAAATCGTCGTATAGATAATCAACTTCGTGGACGTTCAGGTCGTCAAGGTGATGCAGGTACTACACAATTTTATTTATCTTTAGAAGATAATCTATTGCGTATTTTTGGTAGTGATAAAATTAAGTCAATTATGGAAAGACTTGGTGTTGAAGATGGTGAATTTATAGAGTCCAAAATGGTTACTCGTGCAGTTGAAAAAGCACAGAAAAAAGTTGAAAATATGCACTATGAAGGTCGTAAGCAAATTGTTGAGTATGATGATGTAGCTAATGAGCAAAGAAAAATAGTATATAAATTTAGAAATCAACTTTTAGATAAAAACTATGAAATTGGTGTCAAAATTGATGAAATCAGAGAAGAATATATTGGAAATACATTAAATAATATTGGAATTTTTGATGGTGGAGCTAGAGAAGATTTTAATTTAGAATCATTATTTAAACATCTTCATGAAGAATTAAACTATGAACTAAACTCTGATGATTTTAAAGATATGGATTACGAAGAGTTACTTAAAGCAGTTGTAAAAGCTGTTAAAACTGTATATGATGAGAAAATGTCTGTACTTGAAGATGAAGTTTGTGGTGAAGTTGAGCGTGAAGTTTATCTTAAAATGCTAGACAAAGCTTGGCGTGATCACCTTTACCAAATGGATACTATGAAAACAGGTATTAGACTTCGTGCATATAACCAAAAAGATCCATTAGTTGAATATAAAAAAGAAAGCTTTAATTTATTTACAGAGTTGATTTCAGAGATAAAAGTAAATACAATTATTCACCTACAAATTATTCAGTTTAAATTTGAAGATCCAGAAGAAGAAGCTAGAGAATTAGCTGAAAAAATGGAAACAGAAAGAAAAATACAAGAAGCACTAAGACAATTTAATCATCAAGAAAATGAAGAAGAAGATATTCCTTTTGTAGAAAAAAAAGTTGCTAGAAATGAACCTTGCCCTTGTGGAAGTGGTAAAAAATATAAGCAATGTTGTGGTAAAAGTGGTCCTAAAAAAGGTGCTTTTGCATCTTGAATGAAAACATAGTTCCATATCTTGTAAAAAGATTTTTACGGTTTGACAAAGATCAACCATTTATCTTTTTATCAGCAGTATTAGCATTTTTAGGTATATCCTTAGGTGTTACAGTGCTTTTAATAGCTATGGCGCTCATGAATGGTTTTGATAATGAGTTTAAGAAAAAACTAACTATCATGAATTATCCATTAACAATAGTGCCTAAATTTTATGCTTCTGTAAATGATAGTTTACTACTTGATTTAGAAACAAAATTTCCTAAATTATCATTTAGCCCATATATACAATCATCAATAATGGCAAGGCAAAGTTCAAACCTTGAAGGTGGATACTTATTTGGTGTAGATTTTCAAAAAGAAGCAAAGGTAAATAGTGTTTTAAGAGATGCTATTAAAGGTAGAAAATTTAAAAAATTTGATGTACTTATTGGTAAGACATTAAAAGAAGATTTTAATCTTTTTACAGATGATAGATTAATGTATATTTTTACTCAAGTTGAACCAGGTGGCTTATCTATCACCCCTAAAATAAAAAGATTTAAAGTAAATGGAAATTTTGATTCTGGTTTATCTGCGTATGATAAGGCTTATAGCTATACAACTATAGAATCCCTTCAGGCTATGCTTCATTTACCAACCAATCAATATGATGGCATACATATCTTTTCTCAAAATCCTCATGAAGATATCTTAAAAATTAAAGATGTTTTACCAAATTCTGTAGCTATAAAAGGTTGGTGGGAAGATAATCTAAACTTTTTTGCAGCATTGGAGCTTGAAAAAGTATCGCTGTTTATAGTCTTAATGTTAATCATACTTATAGCATCTATAAATATTATATCTTCATTACTTATGAATGTTATGAATAGAAGAAGTGAAATTGCACTTTTAATGTCCTTAGGTGCTACATCTGCGGAAGTAAAAAAAGTATTTTTATACTTAGGTGTAGTAATTGGTGTTAGTGGTATTTTAGCTGGTATTATTTTTGGTATGAGTGGTTTGTGGGTACTATCAACATTTGATATTGTTCATCTTCCAAAAGATGTCTATCCTACAGCAACTTTACCACTTGATTTAAGCGTAAAAGATTTCATGATGATAGTTGGCGGTGCATTTGTTATTGTAGTTGCTTCTGCTTATTATCCTGCTAAAAAAGCAAGTGAAGTAGATATTTTAACAGTCCTAAGAAACGAATAGTTATTATTTTTTATCTTTATTTTTAAATATATTAATAGGATAAGATAGGGTTCTTTTTAATATATTTAGTGGAGCGGTTAGTATATCAATAGATACATTTGTAGTAACATCTGGGTCGTTAAGTTTACCACTGATTTTAAGTGATGTAGATACTCTTTTCTTATCAAATATTATATAGCCAACAATAGGTATCTTAGACATTATACTACCTACATCTGTCATTAAATCTAAGTTTAAATCTATTTTATTATCTTTTATACTAGCATTTCCTTTCCCTCTAATATCTAAATTCTTTGAATTAAAATCAACTTTTTCAATAGTATAAATATTGTTATAATATGAAAAATTCATACTTCCTTTTTTAAGCTCTAAGCCATCAATACTATAATTTGGTACGGAAAAAGTTACTAAATTTGGTACTGTATTTATAAATGAGAATATATTATTTAAAATTTTATAATTAATCATAGTTGTATTTTTTATATTTATAATACCTTTATATTTTGTAAAAGTTCCCTTTATATCAAAATCCAACTTCCCACCTTTAAATTCAGACAAGTTTGATATTTGTTTTGTAAATTCATCATTAAAGTTCGTCCCATCTAAAAGAAAATAATTATCTATTACTTTCACTTTAGCATTACCATTTTTATATTTTAATTTAGCATTTAGTATATTATTTTGATATTCTAAATTGATTGTATCTGAGATAGCATATTTTTCTTTACCTATTCTAATATAACAATTTTTAGAATTTAAATATATCTTTTTATCTAATGAAGTTTCTTTTTTATCTAGTTTTATTGCCAGTATTTTTATAATCTCATCAAAATCAACACCTATATCTGCCATATTAATATTAATGTTTTTTTCATCAATATCTATATTTATATTATCATTAATAAAAAGATTGATTTCATTATTTATAGTATTTATATCTGCATCAATTTTATATCTATTTATATGATTTTCTTTATTTGTTAAAAATCTATATTTATAATTACTTTTTAGTAAAAATATTATTTTATTATTTTTAAAATCGCTATGCATATCAAAAGAACCATTTGTTAGACTATATTTACTTAGTAATGGTGAATGTTTTGATAAATTGTATATAGAGGTTAATTTAAGCTTCCAATCATTATTTTTTAGAGTATATTTTAAGTTATATTCTTGTGATTTAATATCTAATTTATTATCTTTATATATAAAATTTAAAGTAGAATTATTTAGATTATTAAACAGTGTACCAAACTTATCATCTTTTATTTTTATTTTGTGAATATTTATATCTCCACCTGCTGTATCTAAATTATAATTCATACTAAAAATAGTATCAATATTATTATCAATTTTTAAAGATGTGTTGTTGATATTTATAGTTTTTGAATCTAGGTTGATGTTGAAATTATCTATTGTAAAGATTTTATTTAGGTTTTCAAGTGATATTGTTTTTTTTGAAGATATTTTAAATCCATTATCATATATGAGACGTAAATTCGCATCTTTTTGATTTAGCTTTATATTATAATAATTAAAATTTAGCAAATCAACATCAAGAGCAACTTTCATTTTCGCTATATTAATATTTCCATCTATAAAACAAGATGCTATGTTTTTGATATGTACTTTCGTTTTAGGGACAGATGCAAGAAGATTCTTTATATCAAATGGTACTTTTAGTTTATCTATAGCAATTTGTTTATTTTGTTTAATCCATGAAGATTTTTGTATATCTAGGTAATCTTGAGTTTTAGAAATTATATATTTTGCTTTTAGATATTGTTTCTTCTCATCTAGCAAAAGTTTTGCGCCGCCAATATCTACTTTGGTTAGTTTAAAGTCTAAAGCTCCTATAGAGTTTTTACCATCAAAGTCAATATCAACATAAGCATGTGCTACATCTTCGTATATGGCAAACATATTCTTTACAGATGCTTTTGTATTGTTTAACTCAATATTTGCATTGTAAATATTAATATCTAAACCTAAATATTTTATAAGTGAATTGTTAGTATAAAAATTACCATGAGCTTCAACATCTGTTGTTATTAGATTTATAACTAGTTTTAAATCTGTATCTAAAGTACCTTTTATTTGTTTAAATGGTAGGTCTATATGGTATGTATTTAAAAGATTTAATAGGTCTTGATTTAATTGTCCTGTAAATTTAAGATAAAGAGAAAGTGTTGCATTCTTTTTAGAAAAATCTATATCTAAGCAACTATCTCTTAATGCAAAATCATAAGTATATGCATTTTTTGGTCTAATAAATAATATTCCATCTTTAAATTCCAACTCTGTATGAGTGGTGTCAATAACATCTAAATCTTCATTATATGTATATTTTAAATCATTTACAATAGCATCAACATATATGTTTTTATATGCGTTTTTAATATCATCATATTTCACATATCCATAAGCATTTTTTATTGTTAAACTTGACATATCTATAGCATCTCTGACCCACCATTTTGCTTCCCAATTAGATGCAAAATCATCAATAATTCTTTTTACACTACTTATATTAGTTTTTGATTCTATTTTATAATCTAATCTTTTTGTATTGCTATGTAAAAATAGATTTAGGTTGATATTGCTGTGCATACTAACAAACAAAGAACTTGTTAATTCTATATTATTATTAGTATTAAGGACTATATTTCCATTTATTTTTATATCTTTTGATTTGATATCTAGAGAATCTATTTGTATATTGAGCAATTTATCTTCAAAGAACAATGAACTTTTAAGATTAAATTTTTTAGATGATAAATCTAAAAAACCATTATCACCATTTATATATTTAAAAGAACCATTTATATCATTATAAGATATTTTTTCTATTAGTATTTTTTCAAAAATATTATCCAAAAGAGTGACTTCATTGAAATACTTTGTTATTTGTTTGTAATCAATTTTAGTATTTTTTTTAGTATTTTTTTGTTCTATATCTAACTCTTTTACAATTATGTTTATTTTTTTATTCCATTTTATGTATAATTGTTTAGCTTTAATATTTGGAAGAGATATATCATCTATAAATATTCCGTTTTGTAGCATAATAAATAGTATAAAGAGTGTTGAAAATATGAAAAGTATTACGCTGAGTATTATGAAGTGGATTTTAGAAATAGTATTAATAATTATTTTATCTCTCATGTACTACCTAAATCAGCCTATAAAGTCACCTAAAGTTATATATATTCCAAAAGGTTCTATCAATAAGATTATATCACAAATGCAGCTTAGAAACTATAATGTTTTTAAACTTGATTCATTACTTTTAAGATTTATTGGTTCACCACAAAGAGGTTGGATTAATATAGAAAAAACAAAACTGACAAAGGGTGATTTTTTATATAAATTAGCACACTCAAAGGCAGCATTACAAGATATTACACTTATTCCAGGTGAAACAACATATATATTTTTAAATCAACTTGCAGATAATTTACATTTAAATAGGGTAAAGTTGGAAAATGAATATAATAAATATACACCAATTCAAGAAGGAGCCTTTGTTCCAAATACATATAAGTTGCCAATAGGTATTACTGAGCATACTTTAATTAAAATGTTACTTTCTAAATCAAACCATAAAATGAAAAATCTATCTACTAAAATATTTGGAAATTATAATCACAAAAAATGGTTTCATTTTGTAACAATTGCATCAATTATTCAAAAAGAATCAGCAAATATAAAAGAGATGCCAATAGTAAGTTCTGTTATACATAATAGACTTAAAAAGAAAATGAAATTGCAAATGGATGGGACGCTTAATTATGGTAAATATTCTCATGTAAGAGTAACACCAAAGAGAATAAGAGAAGATACTAGCACCTATAATACATATAAGCATAACTCTCTTCCAAATACACCAGTTTGTAATGTTAGTATAGATGCTATTAGAGCAGCAATATTTCCATCTAAAACAAATTATCTATATTTCATGAAATCAAAGAATGGTACTCACGATTTTACACGTAACTATTCTACACACTTGAACAATATTAAGCGTGCTACGAAATGAAACAAATAGAAAATATTACTTATAATTTAGAGAAGCTATTCAAATATTATTTATCTTATTGTAATATACAAGTACAAAATATTAAATCCTAAGGACAACATATGTCAAAAATCATTTGGTCAAAAATCGATGAAGCTCCGGCTTTAGCAACTTATTCACTATTACCTATCGTAAATGCTTTCACTAAAGCAGCGGGTGTAGATGTGGTTACTAGTGATATTTCACTAGCGGGTCGCGTTCTTGCAGCAATGGGTCTAGCAACAAATGAACTATCTAAATTAGGTGAAGTAGTTTTACAAGCAGATGGAAATATCATTAAGCTTCCAAATATTTCAGCTTCTGTTGGGCAGCTTAAAGAGTGTATTGCTGAGCTTCAAGGTCAAGGTCATAAAATCCCTGATTTTCCAGAAAATCCAGCAAATGCTGAAGAGGAAACAACTCGTGCTAAATATAATACATGTTTAGGTTCAGCAGTTAATCCAGTTCTTCGTGAAGGTAACTCTGATCGTCGTGCTGCAAAAGCTGTTAAAAAGTTTGCTCAAAATCATCCTCATAGATTAAAAGCATTTTCTGAAAATTCAAAAGCTTATGTTGCACATATGGCTGGAAATGGTGATTTTTATGGAAATGAAAAATCAGTTACACTTGAAAATGCTCAAAAAGTAACTATTGCTTTAAATGGTAAAGAACTCACAACTATTGATGCTCTTGATAAAGAAGTTTTAGATGGTACATATATGTCAGTTGCAAAACTTAAGACTTTTATTGCTAAAACTATTGAAGATGCTAAGAAGAATGGTGTTTTATGGTCAATTCACCTTAAAGCTACAATGATGAAAATTTCTGATCCTATTATGTTTGGTCATGCATTCGTAGTATTTTTTCAAGAAGTATTTGACAAATATGCAGATACATTTGCAAAGTTAAATGTTAATCCTAACTTAGGTATGAGTGACTTAGAGCTTAAAATAGCTGGTCATGCACAAGAAGCTGAAATCAAAGCAGCTTTCCAAGCTATCGTAGAGTCTGATAACCCAGAAATCGCAATGGTAGATTCTGATAAAGGTACTACTAACTTTAATGCTTCAAATGATGTAATCATCGATGCTTCTATGCCAG
>Ga0256826_1000506_pt1 | contig 23640 bp, 18 predicted proteins | sample CV79metaG_FD_185975 | JGI IMG/M metagenome (GOLD analysis project Ga0256826, IMG submission 185975) | Hydrothermal vent microbial communities from East Pacific Rise, Pacific Ocean - CV79 | ecosystem: Environmental > Aquatic > Marine > Hydrothermal vents | place: Pacific Ocean: East Pacific Rise...
AATACCATCCATATCAGCGCCATTGGCATCTGTTGCGCCAAAAATAATGACTAAATAATCATTAGGTTGAATTGTTGTTATTGCAGCATTTGCTTCAGAAATTTGATAAATATCGCCGGCAGCAGCGTCTTTTCCTTTATCAGAAACAAACATTCCACCAATATTAACAGCTTTGTTTCCTTTATTATAAAATTCAGCCCAATCGCATCCGGTACCACTAGGGTCGGTATAATAAGGGTCTACTTCATCTTTTGTAATCAGTTCATTAATAACTACTGTTACAGCCATGGTTGTATCTTCCGGATTGGGTTCTTCAGGAATTACAAAAGGCTCGTCTTTTATACATGATGCCATTAAAACAGCCACCAGTGTTATAATTGATAATATCTTTTTCATCTATTTTTATTTTTAATAAAGTTTCTATTAAAAGTCTATTTCTATTCTTGCTTGAATCATTCCAAAATCTTCACCTCCTTTACCTACAGCTTCAACAGCTTTAGTAAAGTCTTTAGTTAATTCACCATCGGCATCATAACCAATATAAAGCTTTCCTTTACCATTGGCATAACGATCGTGATTTGCATAAGAATAATTAAGCATAAATTTAACGTTACTATTCACATGATAGTTTAGTCCTAATGTATAAGTATTAGCAGCACCACCATAAATTTTGGCATCTGTATCATTCCAATTTAGGTAATCAAATCGGAACAGGAGTTCTAAATCACCCCAATCTTTTCCGCGGCTTACTTGAGTAAACTCACCTTCTTTCATATTATAATTATACTTTCCTCCAAAAATTAGCCACCCTACTTGAGCGTATGCGCCTTCGAATTTTGCTTTCTCAATACCATCTTCGCCGCCTAGATTGGTTCCGCTTAATGTACTACCTGTGTACTCCGACTGAAACACAAAGTTTTTATAGGCTCCAGCCAATTCAAGGTTATATAATTTAGTAATATCAACGTTAGTAATATCATCAGTATCGAGATATTTTTTGCGGTTAATAGACGATAAAGTTCTGGTACTATAACGAATACCTTTGTATACTTCGGCAGAAGTAACCGGAGTTCGGTAAGAGTAAGCACCTCCTATATGTAATACCTTCTCTTCATCATGAATAGGAGTAAAAACGAGACGCCCAGTAAGAGCGTATCCTTCGTCTATTCCTACTTTTTTGTTTTTATCTTGTGTAAAAGACACGTCTTCAGCTTCTCCGGTTTTAGCAAAAGAAAGGCCACCAATAAACAACCATTTTTTGCCCCATTGGGTGTATGCTACTCCTAAATGACGAGAGGGGCTCATTTTACTCATTAATGATCTTTCAATAAAAGATACATAACGAGAAGTAGTAGTAGTTTCCATTGAGAAGCCTTCTTTAAAATTACCAGCCTTTAAATGCCCCCAATCTTTATCATCTTTCATAAAGAAGTATTGAACATACATGTCTTTCATTTCCATTACAGCTCCAGCAAAGTCTACATCAATTTCGCCGCCCCAATGTTTCCAAACACGAGCTTTAATTGCAAAACGCGCTCGACGTATATTTACGCCATTTCCTATAGGATTATAAACGTCTTTGGTTGGGAAATAGGCCATATCGAAATACACGCGGTTATCAAACCAAAACTTAAAGTTTTTGTCGTAAGATTCAAAGGTCATAAAACCATCGCGAAATTCTGCATTCACTGGTTTTCGGCTAACCTTTTTACCATAAGCATTATATCTTACATCAGAATAAAGCTTTAGGTTAATATCTTCGTTTCCACGAATATCGATTTCTCTTTCATCAAAGTCTTCTTTATTAAAGACAAGAACTTCAATTGTATTATCGGCAACTTCGATAGAAAATGCACCATTTGCATCTGTAGTAGCTCCAATTGTCTTAGACCCTTTTATACGAACACTTACTCCGGAAATTACATCTCCTTTAACATTCATTACTTTACCACTAACAGTTTTAGTTTGTGCAAAAGCGCTTCCAAAAGGAATGAGCAATAACATCATTAACAAAGCAGTAAAACTTATACGATTCACTTTTTTCATAAGTTATTATTTATTGATTTAACGATAGAATTATTTGTATTGTTTTTATTGTTTTTATTGAAACAAAGAAACTATAGTATTATGAGCTAGCCAAAATAAAGCGCTCTACCTATGTACTACAAATATATTTTAAGAAAGGAATGGATTGTTTACCAACTCTACAATCATTTTATATATTACTTATTATCAGGTTTTTAAACAATAATAAAAACCCTACAATGTCTATTTAGTTAGCTTACGAAGAGCCACCCATTGTTTTAGTGTATCTCTGGCTTCGGCAGCTGGATATCCTAAATATGTTTTACCAGCAGGAACATCACCAACAACACCCGATCCAGCTCCAATAATTGCTCCGGAATGAATGGTTGTATGATCTTTTATAGATGCACTTCCGCCAATAATAACACCATCTCCAAGAGTTACAGAACCTGCTAAACCACTAGCACCAGCCATTATACAGGATTTTCCTAAAACACAATTGTGAGCTATTTGGACTAAATTATCTATTTTGCACCCATCACCAATAATAGTAGAACTAAATTTAGCCCTGTCAACACATGAGTTAGCACCTATTTCTACAGCATTACCAATTATTACATTGCCTATTTGAGGTATTTTAACTAATCCTTGTCCATTTTCAGCAGGACGATATCCAAAACCATCGGCACCTATACTCACATTATTATGAAAAATACAGAACATTCCTATTTCTGTTCGTTCCCTAATAACAGTTCCCGGCCAAATCACTGTTCCTTTGCCAATTTTAGTATCGTCTAAAATAGTAACGTTAGGATAAATGGTGACAGCATCACCCAAAACCACATTTTTCCCAATAAAACTCCCAGCTCCTATTTTACAATCTTTACCTATTACTGCCGAATCGTCAACAAAGGCCTTCGCATGTATATCTATATTAAGTTTTGGAGGTCCCGGATCAAACATTTCCAAGACTTTAGCCATAGCAAGGTCAGCGTTTTTTACTTTTATTAGTGCTTTACCTTCTCCTGTTTCTATCTTCAAATTATCGTTAATAATAGCAGCACAAGCCTCAGAGCTAGCCCATTGTTTCACAAATTTTCTGTTTCCAATAAAAGTAATATGGTGGTTTTTTGCTCTTGACACTTCTTCTGGACCTGTAATTTGCTGTTCGGTACTTCCAATTAATTCACCTTTTAAAACTTCGTTGATCTCTGATATTGAATACGTTTTCATTCTTTTATTTTATTAGTTTTATTGAAAATTGCTTTTGGTAAAAATATAAAAATATAGGGAGATAAATTAGAGCTTATTCAATTGAATAAGTCCGGAAGGAGGAACGTAAAACACTTGCGCTCCTCTGGTTAATTCAATTTTTTGAGATGATATATGATCCCCTTTATAATTATAGACATCTGCCTGATAAATACCCAAATCGACACTATTTAACAAAACCAAGCTCTTAGAGTTTCTGGCATTGATTACATCAAAGGCAGGAAGTTCACCGAATGAGGATGTTTTAATAAAAACTTGATCGTAAACTGCAATAATGGCTTTATCTTTTCCTATAGATTTAATTAGTGGATAGAGATGATCGGGCATTTGTGGTTGAAACTCTCCCTTTAATAATACATCTCTATTTGTATTACAGTAATTCATCCAATAGGCTATCATTTCCTGATGTTCCTCAGGAATTTTATTAAAAGTAACAGATATTTGAGGAACCGAAAAAATAATATTTAATATTTGCAAAGCTGCATGTTCTACAGGGTCATTGGGATGCCACATCAACATATCAGAATGCACAGCCGATTGCCCGGCTAAAAGCCGAGTATCGGTAACACGCACTCTATTAATGGTAGCCATATTAGGGCAATCAGCAGCGCGCAGCATATTGCCATACTTTCTCATTAATGGCCCAATATAAGGCTGCCTAAATTCTATTAAGATATCTGGATTTACTTGTTTCAGTCTGGTCATAATATCAGACATAAGCACATCTACAGCTTGATTTATTGAGGCATAATCGCGACCATTATTTGCAGTAAACTCTGTGTTTTTACGTGGCCCAAAAAAGCCCATAAAGTCAAGTTTCAAACCATCAAGCCCCCAATCTTCAATTGCTTTTTCATAGGTAGAAATAATAAACTCTCTAACTTTAGGGTATCGGGGATCAAGCACCCAAGTTCCTTGGCTTTCCCAGTTATAAAGATATTTGCCTTTAAACTGATCAAAATTCTTTGCTTCTTTGCCAATAAAGGGAACCGAATACCACAACATAAATTTCATTCCTATCTTATGTACACGATCAACAAATTCTTTCATCTCAGGAATTCTTTCCGGTTTCCAATCACCTGTATATGCATAGCCTCGCTTATTGTCCATTGTTTGCCAGCCATCGTCTACAATTAATGTTTCTATTCCCATTTGTTTACTTGTTTTACACTCCTCAATAATAGCATCTACATCTAAATTTTGGTGATAGCTATACCAAGTAGAATATACAGGTAAAAATGCATTTGAAGGAGGAGTAGCAGGAGAATAGCCATCATGCTGAGCCCACCAATCGGTAATATTTGTTAATGATTTATAGAAAGGTTTTTTTCGTCTATCAATTATAATTTCTGTTTCGTAATTTTTAATTTTAGGATGTTTTTCATCAAAAAATACAACCTCGCAATGAAATCGTGCATCTTCTTCCATAATATAGGCAGAGGATTGTACTTTTTGAAGAGCATCGGCAATAGCAAAAGTAAAACGGTTCTCGTCATTTGTATTCATAAAGCTGATAACAGGAGCCAAACGTGTTGAACGTGAATTTAAATTCACTTGATAATAATTTGCTTTATTTACACCAAAATTTGGTGTCCAGAATTTAGCAATATCAATGGAAGGGAAACTCCACTTTAAAGTAAATTTAGGAGGAGTGGCGGCCCTAGAATTAGTCATCTTTAAATGTATTATTTCCAAACCATTTTCAAGTTGTTGACTACGTAATTCCACTTGAAAACCATTTAAATCTCCTTCTATCTTTATGCTATCGCTTTTAAAAGGAATAATATCTGAGGTCATTAAATTAATATTCCCTTTTTGAGGAAGCTTAGTTTTACAGTTACATCCCCATAGTCCAATTAGTAGAAGTATGCTCAATACAAGTCTCATGATTATCTGTTTTAATTAAAAACGCAAAATAATTGAATAATTTATTTAAAAAACGAAGATAGTGATTAAGACAGGACGAACAATATTTATTGTTTCTTTACTTTAGAACATAATAGCCATTTCTAAATATTTGTCTTTTTTGTTTTTTGTTTTTCTTGATAAGAGAAAAAATCGTATAACAAACGTTCTAAGCACACCTCTGTCGCTTTTATGAAATATTCTACTCTGTAAAAAGGCTCTACCAAGATGCAAAAGGCATAAAATTATGACCTTAACAAAATTTAGGATGTATATAAATACGATAGCCACACATAGCTTGATAATTTTGTATATTTGCGCCATTAAATAGAAACATAATAATATTTTTGTCTCGCGTTATTATAGCGAACCCGTTTATAACAAACATGATTAGAATGAAAAAAACAATTATATTTTCCTTAATGGTAATACTAGGTTTTGGCGCTTTTGCACAGCCTGCAGCAGAATCAACCATGAAAAAGATTTCTGTTGGTTACGATTTATACACTAGTATTTTTTTGGATATGCCTACAGGAATTAAAACCCGTACTATTAATCAAGGTGCAAATGTATTCTTAATGTATAATCACATGCTAAGCGATAATGGGTTCAGTTTTGCCGGTGGTTTAGGAATAAGTTCGGAAAATCTCTATTTAAAGAATGCCTTTATACCTAATATTAAAGCCGATTCAATAAGCTTTGTTAACGTACCATTAGGAGTTAAAGTAACTCGATCCAAACTCAATGTCACCTATTTTGATATTCCTTTAGAAGTGCGATATGTAACTGCAAAAAAAATGAGATTTACACTAGGAATGAAGTTTGGGTTTTTAATTGATAGCAAAACTATGTTTAAAGGCGATGCCATTGATCAAGAAGGAAATAAACTTGGCTATGGTACTCAGGTTAAATATAAAAATGTTAATCAATTAGAATCTGTACGCTACGGTGTTCAGGCTCGTATTGGTTGGAAATGGGTACATGTTTATGGATATTACAGCCTTAATAAACTCTTTAAAGCAGACAAAGGGCCACAGATGTACCCCATATCTGTTGGTATCACCTTTATGCCTTTTTAGCATAAAAAAAATAAGACTAAACAAGGCTGATAATAATATCGGCCTTTTTTTATGCTTTCCTTTTTCTAGCCTTTAGGCTTTTCTTCCGGTATTAATGCTTGTTAACAAGATGAACGATTCATTTGCTATTGTTTTTATTCATTCACATAATACATTGATGGCAAATTCCTGAAAATAACGTACATTTGGCCTAATGGTTTAGCATTGGAAATTAGTTTTTCTTTTGGGTTTTTTTAAAAAAACTACTTATGATAAATACCAATATTCATTTAGCTATTTTAGGCTTCGGAACTGAGTGCAGCAAAAAAAATGGTGCTATTGCCAGCACTATTGGTAAGCTATCAGCACAAAATAATATCTCTTTGGTTGCAGGTAATGTTACCTCTACTTTTGAATATGCCTTTAAAGCAGCAAAAGACTTTTTGGTGCAAAAGATTTGTGTAATAGAAAAGCACAAGCAAATAGTTAGCAATAATTATGCAGATGAAGTTATAAGAACAAAAGATACCCACGAAAAACACAAACAGATAGCTCAAATTGCTGATGCTGCTGTCCTAATTGGAGGCGGTGCCGGCTCACAGCTTTTAGTAAAATACTTTTTGAAAAACAAAAAAACAGTGGTGGCTATAGAAGGAAGTGGTGGACTTGCCGATTCCAAATTACCTCCACAAGTATTATACGCTAAAAATGCCCGAGAAGCTTTCAAAATACTAAACTCTATTAAAAAAGAATGTATTTTGGATAGTAGTTTGAATAATATGAAACTTAGTTATGATCACTTTGGACTCTGTGGGTTTAAATCTACAAAGGAAAAAATTGATAATACATGTATAAATAAAGATACATTTGCTAAACAGTTTAGTAGATATTTAAAATCCAATCTGAAAACTTTTAGTGGCAAATTACATTTAAAAGGAACCGATTTCCAGAAAAAAGTATGGCTTGCTTTATTAGATATCCCTTTTGGAACTACAATTTCTTATGGTGAATTAGCTGAAAAACTTGGTGACAAAAAAGCAAGTAGGGCCGTAGGACATGCCGCGGGACAAAACCCCATTTGGATTATTATTCCATGTCATAGGCTGGTTGGAAAAGGAGGAGATCTCACCGGATATGCAGGTGGTTTAGAAATGAAAATGCGCTTGTTAGATTTAGAGAATCACCAAACAGAGTTGAACTTGTTTTAATTCGGAAACTTTAGAACCCACCCTATATTTTACTAATTTTGCACTACACTAAATGGTATTATGCTAAAATCTAAACTATTCCTTTCTGTACTTAGTGGAGTTCTACTAAGTTTATCTTGGCCTACTTATGGTTTTCCATACTTGGCACTCCTCGCTTTTATTCCATTATTTTTTATTGAGGAACAAATCAGAAACACAAGTAAAAAACCCTTGAGCAAAGTGTTGTTATACTCTTATTTGTCTTTTCTTATATGGAATATAGCTACTACTTGGTGGATTTGGAACTCCACTGCTTTTGGTGCCATTATGGCTATTGTTTTAAACTCGTTTTTCATGAGTTTAGTTTGGGTGGTTTATAGCTTTTCTAAAAATCATTTCAAGTATTCAGAACATGTAATATTTTTATTACCTATATATTGGCTTGCATTTGAATATTTTCATTTAGATTGGGATTTAAGTTGGTCTTGGTTAAATTTAGGTAATGTGTTTGCTAGTCACCCATATGCTATTCAGTGGTATGAGTACACTGGTACTTTAGGTGGAAGCTGGTGGATTATTGTCTCCAATATATTGGGTTTTAAACTGTTGAAAAATTTATTAGCCGGAGAAAACATGTTGAAAAAAACGCTTCTGTCTTCTTTCTCTCTTTTGCTTTTTGTTTTTATTCCTCTTTTGTTTTCCCTAGTTATTTATAGCAACTATCAAGAAAAAGGAAAGGATGTAGAAATTATCGTTCTTCAACCCAATATGGACCCCTGGAACGAGCAGTTTACAAGTCCACCCGAAGAAGTAATCGACAGATTAATTAAGTTAAGCGATTCGCTCATAAGTGAAAAAACAAGTTTTATACTTGCTCCTGAATCAGCTATTCAAGAAGGCTTAAACGAATCGAATATTTTCAACACATCCAAAAAACAAGGAGTTTCTCTAACAATGTTAAAACAGTTTCTTATAAAACATCCTCAGGTGCAAATGCTTATTGGTGCATCAACCTATAAGTTTCTCCATGAAGCTAGTACTACATCAAGAACAACAAAAGGAGGGAGCATTTATGATGAATATAATACTGCAATACTAGTAAATAAAAAAGGTGTGGAAGATGTTTATCATAAGAGCAAGTTAGTCCCAGGACCTGAAAAAATGCCTTTTAAAAAGTTCTTACAACCTTTACAAGATTTTGCTTTTGATTTAGGAGGAACAGTAGGTAGTTTGGGATTTGATACAAAAAGAAAAGTGTTTTATTCAAATGATGGAAAAATTGGAGCAGCTCCATTAATTTGTTACGAAAGTATTTATGGTGGTTTTGTTGCTAAATTTGTTAGAAACGGAGCCCAGCTCCTTTTTATTATCACTAATGATGGTTGGTGGGGGAATACACAGGGCCACAAACAACATTTAGCATATGCCCAGCTTCGAGCTATAGAGTGTAGAAGAAGTGTTGCCAGAGCAGCAAATACAGGCGTTTCTGCATTTATTAATCAGAGAGGAGATATTATAAAAGAAAGCTCATATTGGACTCAAAGTGCTCTTAAGCAAAATATAAAAGCCAACCAAGAATTGAGTTTTTTTTCTCGATATGGTGATTATTTTGGCCGTGTTTCAGCTTTTCTAGCAGTTTTGTTTCTAATTATTAATTTCTCCTTCTTAATAAGAAAAGAAAAAAACAATGATTCGCTTTAATACATATCTGATTGTTGTACTTTTTCTTCAAATAAGCAATTCTGTTTTTTCACAGCAAAAAGCTGATAGCATTACTAAAAGTTCTTATGTTGAAACATTTTTAAATGACAGTATGAAAGCTATTATTTGAGAAAAAAAACTAGATGAGCTTTATCGTACTTGCCCTGATTCGGTTAAGCAGATTGAACTAAAACAACTTGGTTTAAGTGAATTTCCCGATTTACACATTTTCACACAAGTAAAAAAAATAAAGCTCTATAAAAACAATATTACTCAGGTTGAAAAACGTAAGTGGCCCATTTCAGATAGTTTAAAAATTGTTATTATTAACTCCTCTCAGCTCAAAAGGATTAAATTTCAAAATGGTTTAAGTATTACAAAATTATATTTGAATGATAACAAGTTTAAACAAATTCCTCGGTCAGTTAAAAAATTAAAACAACTCGAATCCCTCGATTTGAGCCATAATAAAATAAAGCGAATCCCTCGATTTATCAAAAAAATGAGCTGTTTAAAGGAACTCAAACTTAACTATAACCAATTAAACAATTTAAAAAAGACAGAGATAAAAAGATTGAAAAATCTGGAAAGTATACAGGTTGGATTTAACAATATTAGTACTCTACCCAATAACATTGAGGAGTTAAGCAAGTTGAAAGTTTTAAATTTGGGGAAGAATAATCTCCATTCTGTACCAAAAAACTTTCAGCTGCTTGATAGTTTGGAACATTTGATTTTTTATAGAAATCATTTTGATTCAATTCCCCCAGAAATATTTAAACTTACTTCGTTAAAGGAATTAGATTTTTACCATAATAACATAAAAAACATCCCTGACGAAATTAAAAACCTGAAACAATTAGAACAATTGTATTTAGCTTATAATCAAATTAATAATATTCCTATATCTGTAATCACTCTTGAAAGTTTAATGGCTATTTATTTACATCACAATTTTATTATTGCTGTTCCTAATAGAATTGTAGAAATGCAAAATTTAGTTTTTTTAGATTTGGGTTATAATAAAATTTTTGAAGTTCCCGATATGAGTGGTATGCCCAGTTTAAAGGAAATAGATCTACAAGAAAACAATCTTGCTGAATTTCCTTATGAGCTTCTCGAGAATAAAAATCTTACACATATCTATTTAATGGGCAATACATTTGTACTTACAGATGCAGAAAAAGAAGAAATGGAAAAACGCCAAAAGGAGCTTTTAGAAATAGGGGTTCGTATTTATTTTTAATAAAAACTATTATAACTGAGGCCAAATAGAAGAATCCCAATTATTAATTGTTGCTGTTTTCCAAACAGGACTTCCCTTAATTTTTAAAGTCTCCAGATTTTCAATAGTTAAAGCCTTCCATTGTAACAATTGTTGTTTTTCACTTTCCGTGATTTTAGCGGTATTAACCACAACAACACTAGGCACACCATAAGTAGATACGTCTGTTTTTTGCCAATGATAAGTGCCGGCAGGAATAGTGATTGGTGTATAAATATCTGCCCATCCATTGATGTTCTCTAAAGAAACTAATTTATACTTAACTCCTGTTTGAGTTGGAAGAGTTTCAAGTAAATCCATAGGATAAGTGGCTACCATGAAAAAAGCATTTACTTTATCCAGCATTAATGGTTTAATAGCATCTTGTGTACCTATGTTTTTACTTAACCAATCTACTTTAGATACATTTTGAATATATGTAGCAGTAAAATAGGTTCCCTCTTTTTGATTGCCAATAATTACTTTGGCACCACTCAAAGTTGCTAAAGAGTTAATAGAGGATTTTTCTTTGGTAATCAAATGGATTGCCTCTACATTTAAAGGCATCAGCACCACTAAATCTTTAGTGAATGACGTACCGTTTAGCATATCCTCTGCTTTTTTTAATAATAGTAAATCTAGTTGCATAAAAGCAACTTTAGCTTCGTTTTCTGGGTCCGATAACAAATCAAAATTTAATGCCGACCCTGTTGTCGTTTTAGGAGCTAAAAAGGGTACCGTTTCTGTTGAATCTGCTGTATTGCTAGGCAATAATGCATTCATATCATTGGCTAATTCATAATAAGTTCCATGCTCTGTTCCGGTAAATACCTTTATCTGGGCCTGGCTAATATTTATACTTATTATAAAACTTAATAATACTAAAAAAGTGAGCGTTTTTTTCATCTGTTTGTATTTTTATTCCGGAATAATTTTGATAAATATTTTAAGCTTGATGCTTATTTGAATACTATCATCTCCGATTGAGATATGGCCAGAGCCATCCTCGATTAATAATAAATCGTTTTTTAATCAGGCTTTCAATAATTACAAAAACAGAAAAAGATTATTCCATTATAGATTTATTGATCCTTTATTGAAGTTCAAAAATAGTAAAATACTCTGATAATCAAGATTAAAATTTCATTCTTCCTCGAAATTGTTCAAAAAATAATACGTTTTTCGCTTCATAGCCAATAAAGAAAAGAATGGGTTTCTTGCTTAAAACTTATTTTAATAATCAATCTGATGATATAAAATTTACATTAAATTTGTCAACTAAAACCAAAGATATGTTCAATAAGTCAAAAACACTCCCAATAGCATGTGATCATGGAGCATTTGAAATGAAAGAATACTTGATTTCAAAACTCAAAGAAAACGGATACCTTGTCAACGATATGGGAACTTATAACACTGATAGTGTAGACTATCCTGATATGATTCATCCTTTGGCTAAAGCTATAAACGAAGGCGAATATGAGCTGGGTGTTATTATGTGTGGAAGTGGAAACGGGGCTCAAATTACTGCTAACAAATATGCTCAAGTAAGAGCTGGTTTGTGCTGGACTGTGGAACAAGCACAGCTAACCCGAATGCATAATAATGCTAACATTATAAGCATTCCCGGGCGTTTTGTTGAGCTTCCCCTTGCTTGGGAAATATTACAAGCTTTTCTGAAAACCGATTTTGAAGGAGGAAGGCATATCAATAGAGTAAATAAAATATCTCAAGTACTATAATTATCACCTTATGTCAGAAGCCTCCCAAACATTCTTAAAAAAATCGAAACTTAAAGCCTTTGATAAAGATCACAGGAAAACTATTAAGTATAATATAGGTAAATATAATCAAGCATTTCATAGAGGCTTGGAACAATATGCCGATATAGAAACTGCTCGTTTAAGAGCCGCAAATATCAAACATAAAACTATTAACGATTTAGACAAATACTTGATAGAGTTTGAACAAAATTTTATTAATAATGGTGGAAAAGTTATTTGGGCTAACGACACCAAAGAGGCTATCAATGAAATTTTAAAAATTCTTACTGCCAGAGAAGTTAAAAATGTGGTAAAGTCAAAAAGCATGACCACTGAGGAAATAGAGTTAAATGTTTTCTTAGAAAAGAATAATATCAATCCAATTGAAACAGATTTAGGTGAATATATTGTACAATTGGGTGGAGAAAAACCTTATCATATAGTTACTCCTGCCATGCATAAAAGCAAGGAGGATGTTGCCAAACTTTTCCATGAAAAATTCGACTGGGATGAGAATTTAAGTCCCGAGCAAATGACAGGGAAAGTTAGAGAAAAACTCAGAAAGAAATTCTATTCTGCCGATGCCGGAATAACAGGAGCTAATTTTTTAATTGCCGACACAGGTTCTATTGCCTTAACGGAAAACGAAGGAAATGGTATTATGAGTATGGCCATGCCCAAACTTCATATTATTATAGCCGGTATAGAGAAGGTAATTCCTAGCATTAACGACCTAAATCTATTATGGCCTCTGCTCAGTACTCATGGAACAGGACAACATGTAACAGTATATAATTCTATTATTTCGGGCCCTAAACAAGATACCGAGAAAGATGGTCCATCAGAAACTTTTGTGATTTTATTAAACAATAAAAGGACTGAGCTATTAGCACAAGAAGAACAAAGTAAAGCATTAAGTTGTATTAGGTGTGGTGCTTGTTTGAATGCTTGTCCTGTTTATAAAAACATTGGAGGACATACTTATAACACTACTTATAGTGGGCCCATAGGATCAATAATTTCCCCATGGTTACTAGGAATGAAAGAGTATAAACACTTAAGTTTTGCCTCTACATTATGTGGAGCTTGTACCGAGGTATGTCCTGTAAAAATCCCTCTTCATGATTTGTTATTACAAAACAGAAAAGAAGCAGTAGTTCAAAAACATACCACTACCTCTGAAAAAATGATGGTGAAAGGATGGGAGAAAGTTATGTTAAATAGAAAACTTTTAGACCTAACAGGAGGTAAGACAAAAAATATTTTCACTTCCCTTTTCTTTAAAAAAGCTTGGGGTCCCAATAGAGAACTTCCTAAAATTGCTGATAAATCGTTTAATAAAATTTGGACTGAACAACACCCTGAAAAATAAACATGCTAAAGGGATGTAAAATAAAACCATTAACTGCTAAGCAAAAAAGCTTTCACTTTGCATTTGTTTTAGTTATTTTTATTAGCTCTTGTAGCCCTATTAAATACTTGAAAGAAAATCAATACTTATTAAAAGAAAATATAATAATTGTAGATGATAAGAGGGTTGAAAAGTCCGAAGTAAAAAACTATGCTCAACAAAAACCCAATAGAGCCATTTTAGGATTTCCTTTATATGTTTCTTTACACAATATGGTGAATCCTGAAAGAGAAGCTAAAAGAGATATTAAAAGAAAAAGAAAACTTGATGAGAAGAATAAAAAAAGAAAGATAAAAGGCAAAAAGCCTAAAACTAATCCTTTTTACTTAAGCCGCTGGTGGAAAAACAGCGTGGGCCAAACACCTGTTATTTTCAATGCCTACTCCATACCCGATTCAAAAAAACACATGTTTGGTTACCTTCGTAATATTGGTTTTTATGAAGCAGAAATTACCGATTCTATAAAAACATTAAAGAAGAAAAAAAAGGTAATTGTAACATACTATATCAAAGCTGGCATTCCTTACCAGCTCAAAAGCTATCGTGTTAATATTTCTGACAAAAGAGTAGATTCGCTGGTTAAAACAATTAATAACACTTATTTTCAAGATACATCGTCTTTGTTTAACGCCTATAAATTGGATGAGTTTCGTTACGAAATTAGTAGAAAAATGCAAAATAGTGGTTATTATGGTTTTGGTCCCGACCAAGTTTTGTTTTTTGCTGACACCTTACAGAAAAAACATCAGGCAAATATTGATCTCGAAGTGTTTAATAGCGGAGCAGATAATGATACTGTCCTTGTAAAAAGTAATTTTCCGGTCTATTATTTTGATAATATTTCGGTGATAAACTATCCTTATAATATTATTCATATGAAAACGCATACTCAACAAACTAACTATATTGGTGAGGATAGTATCGCTTTTAATTTTTATGACAAACTTTCATTTAAACCGTATTTATTGGAGCGGCGGGTAGATTTACATCAGGATAGTATTTATAAGCAAGAGGATGTTGCAAGAAGCATTAGAGGAATTAACGGTCTTGGTATTTTTAAATCAGTACATTTAAAAATGACTCAATCTAACAGGGTTTCCAATGATAGTTTAGTGAAATTCTTGGATTGCGAAATTCAACTTAGCCCTGCCATTAAACAATCATATACTATCGATTTAGAGGGCTATACATCAAGCGGAACAATAGGCACAGGTATTAAATTTACATACCTGCATAAAAATTTATTTAAAAAAGCCATTTACTTTAATTTGTCTCTCAATGGGAAATTTGAAAAGTTTAGATCGGATATTAGCACCTCTGCTTCCAATATGTATGCCTATGAGTATGGTATTAATACATTACTTAGGTTCCCTAAGTTTTTCTCTCCTTTCCGTTTATATAAGTTTAATAATAAGTATTTCCCTAATACACTGTTTAATATTAATTATACTTTTAAAGACAGATCGGAATATGTGAGACAAACATCTAGTTTAAGCTTTGGTTATAGTTGGTCAACTCCTAAAAATATTAAACATAATTTAAACCCAATTGATTTTTACTTAACTGAGTTCAGACAAATAGAGTACGATTATTTACAATATTTAATAGATAAAAATTTATATGATCAATACTTTGATCACGTGATACCTGCGGGTAATTATTCTGTATTCTTTACCAATCAAAAATTTAATGTTCCTCAGGATTTCTTTTTCCTTAATTTAAATATTGAGCTAGCTGGTAACTTAATTACATTGGGAAATAACCTTCTTGATCAGAAAAAAACAGGCTCAGGAGATTTATATTTAAAAGTAATAGAGGCTTATGCTTTTGAAAATCTTCCGGCTGAGGAAAGGCAAGAGTTTATTGATAGACAACGAGATTCCTTAAATACTTACGCTCCTCAATTTTATACTTTTGCAGGCTTGCTGTATAATCAATATATTAAGTCTGATATTGATTTAAGATATAATTGGTTTTTAAACAAAAACATCAGCTTTGTTGCAAGGAGTTTCACGGGAATTATTATTCCATACGGTAATACTAATTTCTCTCCTATTGAGAAACAGTATTTTGTTGGTGGCTCCAATGATATGAGAGCTTGGTGGGCTCGTTCTATTGGCCCCGGAGCATTTGTTCTGGATAACCAAACCTTGCAATTAAAAAACTACTATCAAAATGGAGATATTAAATTATTAGCAAACTTTGAACTCAGACATAATATTGTGTGGCAATTAAACGGAGCTCTTTTTGTTGATGTTGGTAATATTTGGAATATTTATAATAATCCGAGCTTCCCAAATGGACAGTTTTTTTTCGATAAGTTTTACAAGCAATTGGCAATTGGTGCCGGATATGGACTACGCATAGACTTTAATTTTTTTATTATCCGTTTTGATTTAGCTTTTAAACTTCGTGATCCTAGCATTCCAGCGGATAATAAATGGGTTTATAGTCAAGGCAATAATTATTATAAAAAGCCTATTTTAAACTTTGGAATAGGCTACCCTTTTTAAATATCTCAGTGTTTAAATGAAAAGAAGCTCAAAGGTTTCATTACCTTTGTACAACTAAAAACAGCAATTAATGATTATTTTAATAAGACCTGTATTTGCGTGGTTTCGCAGAATATTAAAAAGTTTACTCTTTTTATTGGGAGGAGTGTTTTTTATAATGGTTTTATTAAGCTTTACAAGCCTTCCTTTTTGGGCTGATTATTATTTAGGGGTTTCGGGAACAAGTTTAAATAAAAAACCCGATGTTATAGTTATTTTAGGTGGTAGTGGAATGCCTAGCCAAAATGGATTAATCCGTTGCTATTATGGTGCTATAGCAGCAAATAAATTTCCAAAAGCAAATATTATTATTGCATTACCCGGCGATACTCTGGACCCACAAAGCTCCGTTAAACTGATGGGAGCTGAGCTAATAATCAGAGGTGTAGATTCTAGTAGAATTATATATGAGAACGAGGGAACCAATACCAGATGGGAAGCTTTAAATGTAAAAAGAAGATTTTATCCAAACTCTACGCCTTCTATTCTATTAGTTACTTCTCCTGCTCATATGTTTCGTTCGGTGAAATCATTTCAAAAAGTGGGATTTAACCCGGTAGGAGGAATGGCTTCTTTTGGGAAAGCTAATGAGGAAGATCTCTTTTTTAATAGCAATGATTTGGGTGGTAACAAACAAATACCAGAGATGGGTGAACAAATTAATTTACGCTATAAAATATGGGCTCGCATGCATATTCAAATAAGTGTATTCAGAGAGTATTTAGCAATAAGCTATTATTGGTTAATGGGGTGGATTTAAGATATATTATTATAATTTATACTAACAACTATTAATAAGGTATAAATAACATGGTGTCTGTGTATTAGTATGCTATGTTTGTTTTTTTGTATAATAATAACACATTAAAACACCTTATTATGAAACATAATTCTACATTTTTAGCAATCATTTTAGTAACGAGTATTTTTGGTTTTGCACAAAATAAACAAACTCCATTAAACATCTTTACAAAGACAGTTGCAACATTAAACCCCAAAATAAGCTTTAAGCCAAATAGCTTTTCTCAAAACCGTGATAATTTAGGAGCACTGAACACCACAAAGCATAGGCTTGATAGTATCATATTTAACTATTCCGATGCATCTTTAAGCAAAGAAATACACACTTATGATTCACATGGTAATTGTATATCTTCAATAGAGTATTCTAAAGCCTCTGGTGCTACAATTTGGAATAATGATTATAAAACTGAAAAAAGCTATGATATATTTGGGAATATTATTCATTCAATCAGTTATAGCTGGTTAAATACTGAAAATAGGTGGCGAGCATCAGTTAAATACAAGTATATATATGATGGTCAGGGCTTGGGGATATCAAAGATGCAGTATCTTTGGAATGATGATATACAAAAATGGAATTTGGTTTGGAAGGAACATCAAAAATTTGATTTATTAGGAAATATAGAATCCGTTTTTTATTATAATTGGCAGTCTGATACTAAAGAATGGGTAAAGAATATCAAATATACCTATACTTATAATGCTATGAATTTATTAACAAGTATATTAAAATATAGTTGGATTAATGAATCTAATACATGGGTACAAGTGGGTGATCAGTATAATACTTATAATGCTGATAATAAATTGACAAATAGTGTTTATTCCATTTGGAATGAGAATGTTGCAACAAAACAAGATAAAACAGATTATACCTATGATGAGAATGGAAATAAAAGTCTGGTTATTTCCTATACTTGGAGTGTAGAAACAAACCAATGGATAGAGGAAACTAAAAATGAGTTTACTTATGATGATTTAGGAAATACAAATCAATTTATTGCTTATAATTGGAGTTCAGATTCTACGTGGATTATAGAAGGGAAATTTGAATTACTGTGCTCAAATGATATTATGATTGATGAGGTTTTATGGCCCTATGAGGAGGATGATATAGTCCAAATTGTTTCAATGCCAATCAGTTTTAGCCTTCAATCATTAGATAATGATGTATGGGTTGATGATAGCGAGGGAGTCCTCTATTATTCAAAGTTTGAATACGATTATATTGATGAGAAAGACTCTAATGATGCTCAAATATTTCCAAATCCTGCAATAAATATCATGAGCGTGCAACTTCCTGATATTTATAAGCAAGCAGAATTTCAATTATATGATTTACAGGGTAAAATGATCATGAAAAGAGAAATTCAGAATAAGGAAAATATCAATATTGAAAACCTTCTGTCCGGCGTATATATCTATTCCATTTCTTTTAATGGCAAAACCGAAAGAGGGAAATTGATTAAAGAATAATTTTTGAAATAATATGATAGGAGTTTGATAAACTATGATTTATAAAGCTCCTTTTCTGTTCTATTATAAGCAAACAATATTGTAGATAATCTTTCGTTTTACTCGTGTATTTTATTCTTACAAACACATTTATTATGAAACAAAAAGATCTTTTAACAATAGTTTTATTTCTCATCATGACTTCTGCATTTGCCCAAAATAATAGGGCTAATGATCATAGTCAAATATATAATTCTGATAGCTATTCATATACTAATAAGCTTCTTAAAAGAAATTTTATAGACATGATGATTTCAAATCTGTCTACTGGGAGCAAGGTAGGTGGTCAACTTGAGCCTAATAATAAATCATTAGATATCAACAAGCAAAGCTTAGATAGTATTATTGCATTTTATCAAGAAGACGAAAATGAAAAAACGCTTTATACTTATGATATCAAGGGGAATATAATTAGAGTTATTGATTATATCAAAGAAGAAAATTCTGAATGGAGAAGTAAGTATAAAATAGAATATACCTATGACGAGGATAATAATACTGAAATGCAAGTTAGCTATAAGAATGATACTTTGTTAAATCAGTGGCTACAATCTTATAAACATGAATATACTTATAATGATATTGGAAAAGAAGTAAAAGATCTTGTTTATAAGTGGGGTTCAGAAGCTAATGAATGGAATCTTAATTCGAAAACGGAAAAAACCTATAATAATGAGGGTTATGAGATTTTAATCACAGGTTTTGTGTGGGAAGAATCTACTAATGAATGGGAGAATTGTTGCAAAGAAGAAAGCAGTTACGATGAGGAAGGAAACTTGGAAAGTGAATATGGTTTTAATTGGGACAAGGAATTAAATCAATGGACAAATAAAAGCAGAGAGGATTATACTTATAATGAGAATCAAGAACCTATAGTATATATTTACTATTCTTGGATTTCCGATGTATGGCTGGAAAGTCATAAAAAAGAATACAAATATGATGAGTATAATCAGCTTTTTCAGACAATACAGTACGGCTGGGATTTAGAAGAACAATGGTTAAATGATTCGAAAATCACAAACATATTTGATGAAGTAGGAAATACAGTACAAGAGATAGAGTATGATTGGAATGAAGGTGATCAAATTTGGATGAATGATTATAAATATGACATTAGTTACGATTTGGCATATCTTATGACGGAAGTATTATGGCCATTTGAAGATGATGAAGTAATAGCATCTGTAAATATGCCGATAGAAATAAAGGCTTATTTCTGGAATAGTGATATTAGTGACTGGGATCAGGAGGTTCAAGGTAATTTCTATTATTCAGACTTTGAATATGATTTTTTAGATGAAAGGGAAACAGTAGAAGCCCAAATTTATCCAAACCCTGTTGATAAACAATTTTCTATTCATTTTTCCGATGTCTATCAGCAAACAGAAATACAATTATATGATATTCAAGGCCGGATTGTTTTTCAAAAGCAGATTCAAAATGGTGAGAGTATTAATATAGAACATCTGGATACTGGTGTATATGTTTATTTATTAAATATTGAAGGAAAAACGCAAAGAGGGAAATTAATAAAAAGGTAATGTCGCATTTTTTCTTGTAAAAAGCTTGATGGTATATTATCAAGCTTTTTATATTTGGAGTTCCTTTTTATTATTTGGTAAATCAAAAACAAACAGGAAGTAATAGAAGAAAGCAATAAAAACTACGCCCATTTGACTATTCAGCATAGATTCCGGCCCCATGCTAAGAGTAATTAATATAATAAAACCACTTAGAATAAGCTCCTTCTTCTTTAAAGCTTCCTGAATACCAAAAAACAAGAGAATGAGTAAAAGAGAGATTCCAATGATACCTTGTCCAAAGAAAGTCTCTAAATATTGATTATGTACATTATAATTTCCTTCGATAGCTTCCGTTAATCCTTCTTCCTCATATTTTTTAAAAAGTACATCTTTAATATCGCCACAACCTACACCAAACATCCAATACTTAGGAATTTCATGTATGGTAACTTTCCACATACTAAATCTAATTCCGGTAGAGCCACTTGTTCTTCCATTATCCGATATTTTTTCAACAGCATTGGCCATAGTTTCCAGTCGACTGTTTTTTTGAACAAAAACAAGACTTATGGATACAGCAAGAGCAAAAAACGATATACGTAGCATTAAGGGTTTGGAGCGTATAAATGCAAATACCATATAATAAAAAGATATAACAATCATACTGAGTATTCCTGCCTTCGATTGCAATAATGAAATAAGAATAAGTAAAAACAAAATAATTAAATACCCCATAATTCTATGGTTAAGCCTCTTTAAACTTTTATCCATAATTCTGATGATAATAAGAATAGAAAATATAAAATACATGGCCATATATGAGGGGTGAAATAAGCTTAATTCGGTATAGTAAAAAACATTACTGTTGGCTCCATCAAATCGATAATAAGCAAAAACGAGCATGATGATGGCAGATGTAACAGTACCGGCTACAAAGCTCAGCAACACCCATTTTTTTCTGTGGAAAATCAAAGGGCTTTTGAAAAGAAAAATCAAAGGGAAAATAAGTAATGATAGTTTAACCTCTATATCGAACCAAGCTATTGGCTTGTTATCGCTATAAAAAACCGATATTAAATGAATAAAGAAAAACAATAAACCTGCTATCATTATTTTTTTATGGTTTAATGAAAATGTTTTATTTATAAAGCCATCTACAATATTTAATATTCCAAAAAGAGTAATAAGAACAGGGATAAAACGCAAATGTATAGGCATAACAAAAACCATAACCATTAAAATGGAAAGATTCACTTTAGGTAAATACTTAGCTAGTTTATTCATTTAATTATTCTCAATAGAGTTTTAATTATCAGCTGAATATCATGTCTTAACGATGGCTTATCAATATATTTTTTATTCAATTCCAATTTATGCGGCATTACTTCCTCAATATATGTTTTCTCAAAATCATTTGATTTGGCTAAAATCTCACTTTCTTCGAAATATTCCAAAGATGCATAATCAGTTATTCCTGGTTTTACCTTTAACACCATTAACTGCTCTTTAGTATATAAATCTACGTATTTTCTAACTTCTGGTCGAGGGCCTACCAAACTCATTTCGCCTAATAATACATTAAAAAGCTGAGGTAATTCATCTAATTTGCTTTTTCTGATAAAAGCCCCCACCTTTGTAATTCTGCTGTCGGAATCCCCTACCGTTAATAATCCCCTTTTATCGGAGTTTATTTTCATGGAGCGGAATTTTACCAATTGAAAATCACGATTGTTTTGACCTACTCTCGACTGAAAATAAAACACTCCTCCTTTACTATCTATCATTATGGCAATAGATAGAATAACAAAGAAAGGAGAGAGAATAATCAATCCAAAAAGAGAAAGTATGATGTCAAAAATTCGTTTAGCCATTTAGTATTTCATTCACAGAACTTATAGTTGCATCAATCACTTGATCAACTTGTTCATTATTTAAATCTTCGTAAACTGGTAGCGTAATTTCCCTAGAATAATTATCAAACGAAACGGGGTACTTTTCTATTTTAAAACCTAAATTTTGATAAGCCGAAAACATAGGAAGTGGTTGAAAATGTACATTTACCGACACATCCTGATCAAATATCTTCTTGATAATTTGGTTTCTTTGATCTTCGTTTATTCCTTTTATCCTTAAAGTATAAATATGATAAGATGTTTCTCTGGTACTATCTTTTAAAATAGGCAATTCAGCCCATTTATATTTGGAGAAAGCTGCTTGATAAGTTTCAATAATATTCTTCCTTCTGGGTAGATTTTCACTCTCGTAATATTTGAGCGCTATTAAACCCAAGGAAGCCTGAATGTCAGTCATATTTCCTTTATATCCGGAGTAAATAACATCGTATTTCCAAGCAGCTTTTTGTGTTTTTGCCAATGCATCCTTGCTTTGCCCATGCAAAGAAATAGTATTTATCTCTTTATAAATAGCTTCATTATCAAAAGGACTCGGCATATTAAAAGCTATGGCTCCTCCTTCGGCAGTAGTAAGGTTTTTTACTGCATGAAAGGAAAAAACTGTGATATCAGCAAAAGCTCCTACTTTGCCATCATGTAATTTCCCTCCCAAAGAATGTGCAGCATCACTCAAAATTAAAATCCTGCCTAATTGTTTTTGAGTTTCATTATTTGAGTGAAACATGTTTTTAATAGGAGGAGTGTTTACTAAAGAAAGTATCTTGTTAGTATCAACAGGTAAACCGGCAATATCAACCGGAATAATGGCTTTAGTGTTTTTGGTAATAGCTCCTTGAATAGCGTTCAAGCTGATATTAAAATCATCAGGGTTTACATCAACCATAATTAATTTAGCTCCGGTATGTACCACTGTATTAGCTGTTGCCGTATAGGTATAGGCCGGAATGATAACCTCATCACCAGGTCCTATTCCAAACCAGCGCAATATAATTTCCAAACCAAAAGTAGCTGAACTTACACAAAGGGTTTTCTGGGAGCCATAATACTCCCTTAGTTTTTGCTCAAACAATTTGGTTTTTGGTCCTGTAGTAATCCAGCCGGATTTTAGTGTGTCAACCACTTCGTCAATAGCTTCTTGTTTTATATGAGGAGGAGAAAAGGGTATCATTATTTTCTTTTTTTAAGTGCATTGAATCCATAAAAGGACATATAATAAATAGTTTTAAAAAAGCCGAAGCCCTCCAGATGATGATAAAGAAACCACACTTTAGCAGCAGCCTTTATCTTATTGGCCGAAATGGAGTTATTCCTCAACCTGTATTTCATTAATTGAGTATTTAGACCATAAGCCAAATAACCCTTTTTTAATAATGAAATCCACAAAAAAGTATCTTGTCGGGTTCGCATATTATAAAACCCAAAATTACCAATAATTGCTCTATCAATAATACTTGTAGACATGCCAATAATAGTGTTTTTTAAATAGGCCTTATAATCAATAGATTCGGGGACATTTATAGAGTATTGAAACTTCTTCATCTCCTCATCAAACACTTGATATGCTGTAAATGAAATAGGGTGATTTCCTGCTTTCATAAAGGCTATTTGTTCTTGCAACTTGTTTGGCATCCACACATCATCGCTATCTAAAAAAGCAATATACTGACCCTTAGCCAAAGATAATGCAGCATTTCTTGCTTCTGCAGCGCCCTTATTTTCTGTTAGCTCTATAAGTTTAACTCTG